>Ga0182736_1000381_pt1 | contig 73492 bp, 72 predicted proteins | sample eDN5th30CKraftBY_FD_128882 | JGI IMG/M metagenome (GOLD analysis project Ga0182736, IMG submission 128882) | Enriched backyard soil microbial communities from Emeryville, California, USA - eDNA 5th pass 30_C Kraft BY (version 2) (version 2) | ecosystem: Environmental > Terrestrial > Soil >... | reverse complement strand
TGGTGGATTTACCCGACCCCGAGACGCCCATTACCACGATCAGACGGGGATTGTGGGGCGGGGGCAGGGGCATGAAAGGTCCAGTTGCGGGTTGGCGGGGCCAGCATTTTGCATGCCCTGTTATGGCTCGCAATGGCATCGGGGCCACAATAGCCCGGCAATCGACCCGGCGAGGGGCGAGAGGGAAGGCATGTGTTGCCCGCTCCGACGAGGACGGCTACAGACAAGTCATATACGAAAGATCAAGAGGGCTTATGCATGGAAGAGGCTGATATTGGCCTGATCGGGCTGGGCGTGATGGGCGAGAACCTCGCCCTGAATATTGCCGACAACGGCTATAAGGTCGCCGTCTTCAACCGTACCGCGGAAAAGGTCGAGACGTTTCTCAATAATTCCGGAGAGCTGCGGGCCAATGTGATGGGCAGTGGCGATCTCGCCGCGTTCGTTGCCATGCTCAAGCGGCCGCGCTCGGTGATCATCATGGTCAAGGCGGGCCAGCCGGTCGATGAGGTGATTGCCGAACTCAAGCCGCATCTGGCCGAAGGCGACGTGATCATCGATGCGGGCAACGCCAATTATCACGATACGGTGCGGCGCTTTTCCGAACTGGATGGAACGGGAATCGGGTTCCTGGGGATCGGGGTGTCCGGTGGCGAGGAAGGGGCGCGGCATGGTCCATCGATCATGGTCGGCGGATCGGAAGCGCAATGGAAGAATGCCGAAGGCGTGCTGACGGCGATTTCCGCAAAGTTTAACGGCGAGCCGTGCTGTGCGTATCTCGGGACCGGTGGGGCCGGTCATTTCGTCAAGACCATCCATAACGGCATCGAATATGCCGACATGCAGATGATCGCCGAAATATACGGGATCATGCGTGACGGGCTGGGGATGTCGCCAGAAGCCTGCGCAAAAGTGTTCACCGAATGGAATTCGGGGCCGCTCGATTCGTACCTGATCGAAATCACCGGCCATGTGCTGGCGGCGATGGATGCCGATAGCGGCAAACCGCTGGTCGACGTGATCGTCGATGCGGCAGGCCAGAAGGGCACCGGGCGATGGTCAGCGATCGAGGCGCTCAGCCTGGGCGTTTCGGCAACCACCATCGAAGGCGCTGTGGCGGCGCGGTCGATCTCGGCGATGCGCGAAGAACGCATCAAGGGCGAGGAAATCTATGGGGCCGGTGCCAAGGGCAAGGCCACAATCTCGCTCGAAGCGCTGGAAAAAGCCTTGCTGGCCGGAAAGATCGCGGCTTATGCGCAGGGCTTTGCGGTGATGGCCAAGGCCTCCGAGGAACATGGCTGGAACCTGCCGCTCGACGCCATTGCGCGCATCTGGCGGGCAGGGTGCATCATCCGCTCGCGGTTCCTCGACCAGATTGCGCAATCCTTTGCCGGTGGGGCAGGAACGAACCTGTTGGTGCAGCCAGCCTTTGTGGAGATGATGAAGGACAGCAGCGCTGCCTTGCGGGCGGTGGTGGCGACCTGCGCCATCAATGAGCTGCCCGCTCCGTGCCTCTCTTCGGCGCTGGCCTATTTCGATGCCTATCGGCAGGCGCGCGGGACAACCAACCTCACGCAGGGGCAGCGCGACTTCTTCGGCGCGCACGGCTTCAAGCGGCTGGATCGGGACGGCGATTTCCACCACGAATGGCCGAGCCTTGTGGAGAAATAGGCCTTAAGCCTTTTGATCTGATGTTGACGGCGGGGATGGTTCATTCCCGCCGTTGCCATTTTCGCTGCCGTTGGCGGTGTCGATATCCTCTTCGTCTGGCTGGCTGACGGCCTGACCGGTGGGCTGGGTAAAGCGCGGCTTCTTGCGCGCCGCGTCATAGGGCTGGCGGGTAATGTTGAAGCGCAGCGCGGCGATGATGAACAGCGCGATGGCGCCAGCCACCAGCAGCCCGGCGGCAAAGAACGGCATGCCCGGAAAGGTGATCGGGCGCAGCGGGTTGGTGGTGAAGAACGAAAACAATTGCGTGGCGGCAAGTGGCGCGATGATGGCCGTCAGCGAATTGACGGCATTGACGGCGCCTTGCAGCTCGCCTTGCTGATTGGAGCGGGCATTGTTGGCCAGAAGCCCCGTGAGGGCAGGCGCGGCGATGCCGGAAAAGGCCCCGATGACCAGAAAGGTCCACAAGCCGAGCTCGGTGTGGATCAGCGAGACCCCGACAAAGGCGATAACGGCAAGGGTGAGCCCGATGATCACCGTGGCGGTGACCCCCAGATGGCGGGTGGCAAAGCCGACCAGAAGGGCCTGGCTGAGCGCAAACAGAATGCCGAAAATGGCCAGCGACCGTCCGACCTGTGACGGGCCCCAGTCGAACTGTTCGATGGTGAAGAAGTTCCAGACATTGGGATAGGTCTGTCCGGCCAGCGAAAACAGGAACAGCACGCCGAGCAAGAGAAAGATCACCGGCGTGTGGCGGAAGGCGAGAATAGCCCCAAGGGGGTTGGCCCGACGCCAATCGAAGCGGCGACGGCGGAATTTCGACAGGCTTTCGGGCAGGACGAAAAAGCCGAACACCACATTGGCAGCGGCAAGGGCAGCAGCGAGGAAGAACGGCGCGCGGGGACCGAATTCGCCCAATTCGCCCCCAATGACGGGGCCAACGATCAGCCCAAGCCCGAACGCCGCCCCGATCAGCCCGAAGCGCTGGGAGCGGTCTTCGCGGGGGGTGATGTCGGAGACATAGGCGGTAGCGGTGCCCATGGCCGCTCCGCAAATGCCCGAAAGCACCCGGCCAACGAACAGCCAGAGCAGGGTGGGCGCGAGGGCCATGATCAGATAGTCGAGCGACAGGCCAACCAGCGAGAGCAGCAATATGGGCCGACGGCCCCAGCGATCCGACAGATTGCCGAGGATGGGCGAGAACAGGAACTGCATCAGCGCATAGACGAATACCAGATAGCCGCCGGTCACGGCGGCGTTGGTGACCGTCTCATGAGTGAGCTCAATGATGAGATTGGGCAGGACCGGCAGGATGATGCCGAGGCCCACAATGTCGAGAAAAACGGTGATCAGGATAAAGACGAGCGTCAATCTCGACTGAGGCTTTACGGGCATAGGCTTCCGCTTAGGTCATTGGAACGTTCAGTTGGCACATAGGCCGGGGAAATGGCAAGGACCATGCACAGGTTGCATGGATGCCTGCAAAACGCTCTACGGGGAAGCGGCGGGATCGTAGCCATAGAGCCAGTCGAGCCGCCGGAAATGGCCGCGCGGTCCCTGCAATCGCATAACCGCGTTGCGGGCGGTGGCCAGCGGAAAGCCCATGTGAAAAATTTTCCCGTTTTGCCGGGAGACAGTCTGCACCCGGGTGACGCGCTGGAGCCGCAGGGCGGTGAAGCGGGTGAAGGCATGGTTGGCATCGGGCGCGGCGGCCAGCAGCGGGGCCAGCACCGCAGCGTCCTCGATGGCCATGGCGGCCCCTTGCGCCTGAAAGGGCAGCATGGCGTGGGCGGCATCGCCCACAAGGCCGATGGGCCCATGGTGCCAGGGACTGGTGTGGACGCTGGAGAGCACCCAAGGCGTCCAGCTTTCGCCGACCGCTGCGAGCAATTGCGTTACCCGGTGATTGTTGCCAGCGCGGATGCGGGGCGCGCGCTGATCGAGCACGGCCAGATTGTTTTTCGATTCCTGGGTGAAAAGCGCGAGATTGACAGCGTTACGGTGGGGCAGGGGATAGACCACCAGATGAAAGCGCGGGTTGAGCAGCAGGGTGGTGCGCGCAAGGTTTATCGCGCCATCCACCGCATCGGGGGCAACCAGAGCCCGCCACGCGACCTTGCCGCTATATTGAGCCTGGGGGCCGCCAAGCACATGCGTGCGGGTGATGGAGCGGACGCCATCGGCGCCAACAAAGGCAAAGGCGCGCATGCGGCGGGTCTTGCCATCGGGTTCGGCTAATTCGACGGAGACGCCGGAACCTTCAGGGCGGACGGTGAACTCCGGGACCGAGAAGACGATATCGATATTGGCGAAGCGCCGGGCGGACGCATAGAGGATGTCCACCAGATCGGCCCGGTGCATGACGGCATAGGGCGCGCCGAAACGGGTGGCGATTGCGTCTCCGAGCGTGAGGGTTTGCAGCGGACTGGTCCGGCCATCGGGGAAGACATCGATGCCCTCGGGCACAAAGCTCTTTTGGGCGATGGCCTGGGAAAGACCGAGCCGGTCGAGGCTCTTGCGGGCATTGGGGCTGATCTGAAGGCCGGCCCCGACCTCGCTGATGGTGGGATTGCGTTCAAGAACGACGACGCGGACGCCGAATTTCGCCAAAGCGAGAGCGAGGGTCAGCCCCGCTATGCCAGCGCCGGCGATCGCGATGGTGCGCGGCGCGCCCATAGGGGCGGCGATCAGGCGTGTTCGACGGTGAACACGGCGCTCGCGGGATTGGCGAGGCCCGCGGGCAGTTCGGGAGAAAAGACGTAGAGGGTCGAGCAATAGGGGCAGACGATCTCAGTGTCGGCGCCCATGTCGAGAAAGACGTGCGGGTGGTCGAACGGCGGAATGGCGCCAATGCACTGGAATTCCTTCGCGCCGATTTCGATGCGGGCCAGACCCTGGGTATTGTGGAAATGGGGCGTACGGTTCTGTGCCATGCAAGTCAGTATCCGGCTGGTTCGGAAGTCGGCGGGACCATAGCGATTTGCCCCCCTGATGGCCAGACCCATGTTGGCCCGGTTGGCGGGCTGGCGAGAGCTTGTTAAGAGAGGGACCAGCTTAATTGAAGCGGATGGTGGCGTGGCCAACGGTGGTCGCGTTCGCGAAATCCAGAGTCGAAAGAATCCCTTATGCCGGTTTTTCAATCTGAAGGTTTGACGCTCGCCTATGAGATCTATGGAACCGGCAGGCCGATCGTGGCCGTGCATGGCTTTGGGTCCAATGGCGTGGTCAACTGGGTGGCAACGGGGTGGGCCGAGGCCCTCAACGATGCGGGATATCAGGTGATCACGCTGGATAATCGGGGCCACGGCGCATCGGAAAAGCTCTATGAGGCGGGGCTTTACGGGGCCGACGAGATGGCAAAGGACGTGGCCAATCTGATCGATCATCTGGGGCACGCGCAGGTGGGGCTGATCGGCTATTCGATGGGGGCGCGGATCAGCGCTTTCGTCTGCATCCAGAATCCCCAGAAGGTGGCGTGTGCGATTTTTGGCGGGTTGGGCGCCAACATGCCGACGCCCACGCTCGACAGTCCGGAAATCATCGCGGGACTGAAGGCGGAGGCGCTGTCGGAAGTGACCCATCCCACGGCGCGGCAGTTCCGCATCTTTGCCGAGCATACGAAAAGCGACCTGATGGCGCTGGCTGCTTGCATGGAGGGCTCGCGGACCCCGGTGCCGGTCGAAGGTCTCGAAACGATCGACCTGCCGGTGCTGGTCGCGGTGGGTAGCGAAGACGATGTCGCGGGACCGCCGCAGCCGCTGGCGGACATGCTGCCGCAAGGCGAGGCGCTGGTCATCGAACGGCGCGACCACATGCGCGCCACCGGGGACCCTCAGTTCAAGCGCGGTGCGGTGGAGTTTCTGGCGCGGGTATATCCGGCGTGAGGCCTATGCATTTTCGAAACCAGGGCGAAAAATGAACCAATTTGCCAGCGGACCCTTTGTTTGACACAACGGGTTCGCCTATATCAGGGCAACAGGAAAATCCTATTGCGGAGGCACGCATGTCGAGCAGCGTCCAGAAGTCAGGTAAGCTCCAGACGGTCGATCCCATCTGGGATGCGATGATTGCGCAGGCGGAGGATATCTGCGCCGCGGAGCCGTTCCTGACGCAGATGGCGATCACGAGCGTGCTCAATCATACCAGCTTCGAATCGGCGCTGGCCCACCGGCTGGCGGCAAAGCTCGATCATCCGGACGTTCCGGCGGACCTGATCCGCAAGGCCTTCGACGAGACGCTGGCAGAGCACAGCGACATCGCAGCGTCGGCGCGGGCGGACCTTGCCGCGACGCTGGAGCGTGACCCGGCGTGCCACCGGATTATCGATCCATTCCTGTTCTTCAAAGGCTTCCAGGCGATCCAGACCCATCGCATTGCCCATGCCTTGTGGCAGTCGGGCCGCAGGGATTTCGCCTATTATCTGCAAAGCCGGTCGAGCCAGGTTTTCCAGACCGATATCAATCCGGCCGCACGGATTGGCAAGGGCATCATGCTCGATCACGCGACCGGGTTCGTGGTGGGAGAAACGGCGGTGATCGGCGATCACGTCTCGATCCTGCATTCGGTGACGCTGGGAGGGACGGGCAAATCCGATCAGGACCGGCATCCCAAGATCGGCGATGGCGTGCTGCTGGGGGCAGGGGCCAAGATTTTGGGTAATATACGGGTCGGCGAATGTTCGCGGGTGGCGGCAGGATCGGTGGTGCTCAAGGAAGTGCCGCCGCGCACCACGGTTGCCGGCGTTCCGGCGCGGGTGGTGGGGGAAGCGGGCTGCAATCAGCCCGCCACGGTCATGGACCAGATCGTCATGGTGCCGCGCGATTGATGCGGAGCGGGGAAATCGCCCCGGCGTTCTTGCGTTATGGCTCACGTTGGATACAGTCGCGCCGATTCAACACTATCGGTGATTGTGCTCCCGTTGGCGGATTTTGCATTTCGCCGGCGACCGCACGCAACGGAGAGACCCTGTGAAGCACGAAGAAATCATCAAGCTGCAGAAATATCTGCAAAAACAGTTCGGTAACTCGTCGATCGACGTGCGGCCCCGTCCCAAGCAGGACGATTCCGTCGAGCTGTATCTGGGTGAGGAATTCATCGGCCTGATCTATTCCGACGAGGACGAAGGCGAAAAGTCCTACATGGTGCAGATTTCCATTCTCGACATCGACCTCGACGAGGTCTGATCGGACGAGATCGTCAGAGAAAAGAGGGCCCTTTGGGGTCCTTTTTTATTTGCGCAGCGCGGCGAGGGCGTCCTCGATGCGGGTATCGAACTGACGCCAGGTGTCGAGCGCTTCGGGATCGAACGAGACAATCGCCGTGTTGCGATCCGAAAGCGCCATGACACGGATGCAGGTGCGGGCGCCGGGGGTGATGGACACCGGCGTCATGCATTTGGCGACGAAGGGATTGGGGCTGAGAGGATCGTACCAGACCGTTTCGCCGACCGTGCCCGGGTCAGCGGTGAGCGGCTTGCCGACAAGGCCGGGTGGACCTGACAGCTGCGCGTCGGAAAACTGATGCAGATAGACACTGTCGAGGAGCGCGGCGCTGGTGCGGGTGCGCCCGCGCGGGGTGATGGTGACGGCAACATCGCTGAACTTGCCCCCGGCAGCGAGCGGGAGCGCGAGAACGAGATCGATGCGTTCGGCAAAACCATCGCGGCGCTGGGACGGATCGGCCAGCAGGGCGGCGGGGACGATATAGGGCTGGGGGCCGATGGTGACGATGTGGACGGCGGCAAGCGCCGGTAATGGCTCGGCCCTGTCCAGCCGATCGAACCAGGCGCGCAATCCATAGGCCCCTAGCAGCGCGGCAATGGCAACGGCCAGCGCGATGATCGCCACCAGATACAGTGCCGATCCCGCCGTTGGCGCGGAGTGGGCAGTTCGCGATGTCGAAGACCGGCTGTTCACATTAACCATAAATGCGCGAGGGCGATGACAGCGAGTTTGGCGCTATTTATGTTTAACAAATCGTAAACGTGAGCGGCGCGCGCCGAATGGCGCTGGAAGGACCGGACGTGACCCAATTGCTGCTTGCACTGTTTCTGATCGGCATCGGCATGAGCGTCGCCGGGACCGGAACGCACCTCTATCAGCAGATCGCGCGAAAAGTCGCCGAGTTCCGTGTCGACGGGCGCAACGCCATCGAGAGCGTGGCTAATCTGTTCGTGCTGTTCATCTGCGGGCCTTACATGATGCTGCGGCTCGGCTGGCAGGCCGATGCAGGAGGCAGGCCCTCGACAGTCAACATCCTGCTGGCTGCATTCATCGGCTTTGGCTGGAGTTTCGTGACCGGCCTGATGATCATGGGAACGTATGTGTCGATGCTGAAAGCTGCGGCATAAAAAAAGGCCAGCTCCCTTGCGGGAGACTGGCCCAGTGCACACTCCTGTCGGGGAGTGGAACCCGTAAAATCAGTGTCTTTAGTGCAGGCTCAGTAACCTGCGGTGGCCAGCACGACAGCGTCACGGCCATCGAGGATATCGACCCACTGGCCCGCATGGGCCTGTGACTGGCGCTTGAGATAGGTGTAGGGCGTATCGGTCCACAGCTTGATCAGGCCGTCCTGGTTATCGAGGATCAGATCTCCGCGATCGGTACGGATCATCAGCACGGCGTGGCCTTCGCCATTGCTCTGCATCACCACCGAGATCAGAAGATTGGCCGGGTTCCAGCCGCGACCGATCAGTTCGGCGCGCTTGGCGAGGACGAAATCCTCGCAGTCGCCATAACCGGAGGCTGGAATGGTCCAGAACTCGGGAACGCCATACAAATCCTGATCGCTGACGGCGGTGATGGTGGTGTTGAAGTGGTTGTTCACGTCCTGCAGCTCGCGCCACAGGTCATCGTTGAGAGCGACCGGCGCAGCTGCAGCCATGGGCTGGCAGTCATAGGGGCGCTTCTGGCAATATTCCATGTGACCGACCGGGATGGAGGTCTGGCCGGAAATCTGGGCGTAGGCCGTGTGGATGCGCCCGTCCTGAGCAGCGGCCGGTGCGGCGGCACCCAAAAAAGCAGCGAGGGCGACAAGGCCCGAAACAAGGATCGATGTTTTTTTCATTTTCGTGATCTCCCCGACGGAGACCACGATAGGCGGGGGCAATTGCCCCTATCGAAAAATTGCCACGCAGTTTTTAAGCGTGTTTTATCGGATTGATTTACCCGGCATTAGCCATGAGAGATCAGCGGCGGGCGTAGAACGCATTGCCCCCGGCCACCAGCACATAGTGCATGTTGCGATAGGGGAAGGTGAGACCGGCGGTGTGGAAATACATCGCATCCTGCACTCCGTAATGCCGCTCGCCGGCGAGCACGCGCGAGGCCATCTGTGAGGCAAGCTGCATGCTGCGCGGCTCGGTCATCTTCTTGTGCAGCACCCCGTCGGCGAACTGGTTCTTCTGTCCCACCACGCCACACACATCGCCGGGGAACTGTGGGGAGGCTGCGCGGTTCATCACCACGGTGCCGACCGCCAGCATGCCATCGGGGCTGGAGCGGTTCGATTCGAAATACATGACGCGGGTCATGCACTCATGAGGTGTTTTCGCGCCGAACAGACCAAACAAGGTGGCGCAACCGGAAAGACTGGTGAGGGCGGTCAGGCAGACGGCAAGCGCCGCAGCCTTTTTTACGATACGCATGACAAAGAACCATCCAGAATACGCGGGTGGTTGCGCCGCCCGACCCCGCCCCCCGCGACCGGACCTGCGCGACTGCATCAAAAATACCAGCCAGCGGGTTAAGGATAAGTTCACTACGATTCGCCGGTGGGAAATTTTTCGGCGGCGGAATCGCTCTAGTTCACCGTCAGATTCTGCTGCACGACTGGCAGCATTTCCTGGACCGAGCCGAATTCGACGGCGATGCCATCGGAAAAATGGCGCACGACGCGGGCGCGCATGCGGCCAAGGGTGATCGGCGTGCCCAGCGCCGGGCGCACGTCGATTTCAACGGCAGCACCCGACAGCGAGATATCGGTGATCTTGCAATGATAGCGGCGGCCATCTTCGAGCAGAATTGAGGAATGGCGATTGTCGGGCACCACGCGCTCGTGGCGGCGGTCTTCGGGCAGGTCGAGCAGGTCCTTGTTGGCCAGCCAGGTAAGCTGGGCGGCCATCTTCTCGCGCTTGCGCGATGAGGCAATGAGGCTCATGTGGAAGCCGCCATCGATCAACCGGAGGATCGGTCCTTCCACGCGTCCCAGATGGTCGAGATAGATGATGACTTTTTCACCGATCCGGCCGCTTGCGGGCGCGATGACAATGGCATCGCCCGGAGACATCTCAATGATCTGGCAGGGAAATTCACGACGGTCGGCGAGCATGTAGCGACCCAGCACCGAGACATTGACGCGCTGGAAACGGCTTTCGGACGCGCGGGCGGGCGCGGCCGAATAGTGCTTTGCAAGCGCCGAATCTTCGATGAGCATGTCCCGCTATCGCTCCCATAACCGCCGATTACGGGCCAACAATATCAGGTACAGCGTTAACGGAGGGTAAGGCGGGGGATAACCAATTGATTCAACTGATGTGGCGGGTGCGCAAGCGTCAGTTCTTGCCGCCGTCGATCACCGAAAGATGAGCGTAGCGGCGCGCGGAGTATCCAGCAACGGTCGCCGGCATTGGCATGGCGCTGTCGTTCATGGCGGCGGCGATATCGTCGAGCACCGGATTGCGATAGCCATCGGCGGTGACGGTTTCGCGGTCATCGGGCCAGATCAGCCGCAGGCCGGTGATGCGCTGGTCAACGATGGGGTGGATGCCCAGCCAATAGGGGGTATCCAGCGCGGTGAGTCCGCCGAGAATGCGTGAACTGGTGACGCCGTTATGGCGCAGCGGGAAGAGCGCCAATTCGAACATCAGCTTTTCGCCGCGCTCGGTCGCGCCTTCGAAGGTGACCAGCGCCACGGCGTGATCTTCGGTCACGGCGCGCATCAGCGTTTCGAGCGCATCATGATCGCGCGCGGACCACAGCATGGAAAACGGGCGCGATTTGAGCTCGCGGCAATAGGTGGCGCAAATGTGGGAGCCGGCGAGGCGGAAGGTGAAATCGGCACCGTCCAGCGATTCGAGAATGAAGGTGTGGGCCAGGGCATCGCGAATCCGTGTAGGATCGATATCGCGACGTTCCGGAGTCGACCGGGCGCCGCGGATCTCGTTCCAATAGGAGTAGAGCGTTCTGGTGCTGCGCTGTTGCATTCTGTACCCGGCAAGTCCTGGATCTGCGATAGAGGGCGGGGCCGATCAGGACCTCGCCAAGACAAACGCCAGACTGGCAAATTCGCTGCGCAAATGCGCTCTTAAACAATCATTAAGGTTAATTTCCACGGTCGCTATGTGGATAAATCACCAACCGACCGGAAACACGCCGGAATTCAAGGGACAACCCTGATGGCCGATACAGACAATCCCTCAGTTCCGGACCGGCGCGAGCCGATTTTCAACGTACCGGGCGTGATCGCGGTGCTGGTGGGCCTGATGTGGGCGATTCACATCGCCTCGGGGCTGGTGCTGGACGCCTATGGGATGGGCAATCTGCGTATCTGGTTTGCCTTTATCCCCGACCGGTTCACGGCTGCGGCCCAATGGCCGGGCGGGTGGCTGCCCCTGGTGTGGACCGGGTTCACCCACGCGTTCCTGCATGTCGACTACATGCATCTTGCGGTCAACACGGCCTGGCTGGCGATCTTTGGAACGCCGGTGGCGCGCCGCTACGGGACAAGCGGTTTGCTGATTATCTTCTTGCTCGGCGCGTTGGCCGGGGCGCTGGTGCAGACGGTGGCGCTGCTGTTTTCCATCAGCCAGTTCGCGATACTTTTGGGGGCATCGGGTGGGGTGTCAGCGCTGACCGGTGCGGCCATGCGGTTCATATTCGAGCCAGTGATTTTCCGGCGTGACCCGGAGACGGGGCAGGCGATTCCGCTGGGGCGGAAGACGGCTTCGCTCGCGGGGGTGTTCCGCAATCCGCGCAGCCGCGCCTTCATCGTCATCTGGTTTGTGCTCAACCTGATGATCGGATTTGCGCCGCTGATTCTGGGAGCCAATATCGCGATTGCGTGGGAGGCTCATATCGGCGGGTTCCTGGCCGGATTGCTGCTGCCTTCGGCGTTGGACCGGTTTTCGCGGCGGGGGTAAGGGCTGGGGAGTTCAGCCCTTGCCATAGACCTCGTTGGGGTCGAACAGGGATTTTGCCCCGTTGTCGCGCAGTTTCGCTTCGTCGCCGTCCAGTTGGACGGTGCGGTAAAAGCATGTCTTACGGCCCGTATGACAAGCAGCGCCCCGTCCTGTTTGCTCAACAACAACGATAAGGGCGTCCTGATCGCAATCGGTGCGCATTTCGACCAATTTCTGCAGTTCGCCTGAGCTTTCGCCCTTCTTCCACAAGGTGTTGCGCGAGCGCGACCAATAGGTGGCGAAACCCGAGCGCAGCGTCTCGGCGATGGCGTCGGCATTCATATGCGCGACCATGAGGATTTCGTTGGTTTGCGCTTCGACGGTGACGGCGGTGACCAGCCCATTCGCATCGAAACGCGGGGCAAAGACCGATCCGGCTTCGAGTTCGTCGCCGGACAGGGTGGCTGAATCAGCGAATGGCTTCATGGTGCGGTGTTCTTCTCTCGGATTTTTGATCCTAGCGGCCGGCGCGGATCAGCGCGAAGAAGCGCTCCTGTTCCTGACGGTCTTCGGCGAAGACCCCGGTGAACCGTTGCGTTACGGTCGAGGCTCCGTGCTTGTGCACTCCGCGAATGGACATGCACATATGCTCGGCTTCGAGCATCACGGCTACGCCGCGCGGGTTGATCGCCTCGTTGATCGCATCGACGATCTGGGCTGTGAGGTTTTCCTGAGTCTGCAGCCGCTTGGCGAACACATCCGTCGCCCGGGCCAGCTTGGACAGGCCAACGACACCATCATGCGGGAGATAGGCGATGTGGGCTTTCCCCACAAAGGGCACCATGTGGTGCTCGCAATGGGAGGAAAAGGGGATATCGCGGACGAGGACGATATCGTCATAGCCGCCCACTTCGGAAAAGGTTGTTTGCAGGATCGAGGTGGCGTCGAGATCGTAACCGGCGAAATACTCGCGATAGGCATCGACGACGCGGCGGGGCGTTTCCAGCAGGCCCTCGCGCTCGGGATTGTCGCCCGCCCAGGCAATCAGCGTGCGCACGGCAGCTTCCGCCTCTTCGCGGCTCGGACGATCAATGACGCGCTCAAGCGCAGTTTTGGCGATGGGCTTGACGTTCATGTCCATACGGAAGTTCCCTGCTATCGGCGCTGCATGTGACATGCGCATGCCGAAGGGTTTATCTGTGGCCTTCGCGTTTGCGGGCCTCGACAGCGCTTCTTATATAGTCGGGGCAAGCCGGTCGACAAGAAAACAGATTGGCGAGTTTGGGTGAACAAGCGGGTTTGCGACCCGGGAATCGACTGAAACATGGAATTTTCCGACCTTTACAGCAATCGCATCCTCGAAATCGCCGGTGCTGCGCGACCGATGGCGCGACTCGCGGCTCCGGACGGAACGGCGCGCAAAGTGTCGCGGGTGTGCGGTTCGGCGGTGGAAGTCGATCTCAAACTCGATGCTGGAAAAGTGGTTGCGTACGGGGCCACGATCAGTGCCTGCGCACTGGGGCAGACGAGCGCGGCGATCATGGCCGAGCACATCATCGGCGAAACGCCCGCAGATTTGCGCCGCTTGCGGGAGACTATGGTTGCAATGCTCAAGGCGGATGGACCGCCGCCCGTGGGGCGCTGGAGCGATCTGAAATACCTCGAACCGGTGCGGGCTTTTCCGGCCCGGCATGCGTCGACCCTTTTGGTGTTCGAGGCGGTGGTTGCGGCGCTCGACAAGGCCGGGGCGTGATGGCGCGCATCTGGGCGGTGATCGACTGGCCGTTCAAATGGACCGCTTATCTGTTGATTCAAGGCTATCGCTATTCGCTGTCGTCCCTCATGGGCCGCACCTGCCGCCACGCACCCTCCTGTTCCGAGTTCACCCGCGACGCGATTTTGCGGCACGGCTTTTGGCCGGGGGGGTGGATGGGGGCGGCGCGTATCTGGCGCTGCCGGCCGGGGGGGACCCATGGGTATGATCCGGTGCCGGAGGATATGCCGGGCGGTGCGCATTGGTTTCTGCCATGGCGGTATGGGCGGTGGGGGTAGGGTCGGGTTGAGTTCACTATGCGCGTGGGTTGGTGGATGGGGTGCTGGGCACCCCTCAACCGTCTCGGGCCAGTGGGGGGAAAGGGAAGCATCAGGCGGGTTTGGGAGCCAACTAAGGGCTGGAATCCCGGCGTAATCGTGCTAATCAACCGGCCTTGCGCACAAAGTGTGCGCAACAGCGAAATTTATGGAGACCCAAGATGATCAAGGTGACGTTCCCCGACGGTGCAATGCGCGAATACGCGAAGGGCACGACCGGGACCACCATCGTCGAGGGTATCTCGAAGTCGCTGGCCAAGAAGACCGTGGCCATGCGCTGGGACGGGGAGCTCGCCGACCTGTCGGATGCGCTCGACGCCGATGGGCGGATCGAGTTCGTGTTGCGCGATGACGAGGCGGCGCTTGAGCTGATCCGTCACGACGCGGCTCACGTGCTGGCCGAGGCGGTGCAGGAATTGTGGCCCGATACGCAGGTCACCATCGGGCCGGTGATCGAGAACGGGTTCTATTACGATTTTTATCGCGCCGAGCCGTTCTCGGAAGATGAGTTGCGCCAGATCGAAAAGAAGATGGGCGAAATCATCGACCGGGGGGCCGCGTTCACCAAGGAAATCTGGAGCCGCGAAGAGGCCAAAAAGGTGTTTGCCGCCAAGGGCGAGCACTTCAAGGTCGAACTGATCGACGCAATCTCTGAAGATCAGTCGATCCGTATCTACAAGCAGGGTCAGTGGTTTGACCTGTGCCGCGGGCCGCATATGCGCACCACGAAAGATGTGGGCAAGGCGTTCAAGCTGACCAAAGTGGCGGGCGCTTATTGGCGCGGCGATTCCAATCGCGAGGTGCTGAGCCGGATTTACGGGACGGCCTGGGCGACCAAGGAACAGCTCGACCAGTATCTGCACATGGTCGAGGAAGCCGAAAAGCGCGATCACCGCAAGATCGGGCAGGAGATGGATCTGTACCACTTCCAGCCCGAAGCGCAGGGCTCGGTGTTCTGGCACCCGAAAGGGTTCGTCATGTACAATCAGATGGAGGAGTATATCCGCCGCCGTCTGAACACCGCCGGCTACAAGGAAATCAAGACGCCGCAGCTGCTCGACAACAAGCTGTGGGAGAAATCGGGCCACTGGGGCAAGTTCCGCGAGAACATGTTCGTGGTACCCGACGAGACGCCCTCGACCGAAGGTGATCAGCCGGTGATCTCGCCGGATGCGAACCTGTTGGCGCTCAAGCCGATGAACTGCCCGGCCCACGTGCAGGTGTTCAATCAGGGAATCAAGTCTTACCGCGATCTGCCTCTGAGGCTTGCGGAATTTGGCTGTTGCCATCGCAATGAAGCGCATGGGGCGCTGCATGGACTGATGCGCGTGCGGCAGATGACCCAGGACGATGCGCATATCTTCTGCCGGGTGGACCAGATTCAGGCGGAGACCGAGGCGTTCTGCGCCTTGCTCGACTCCGTCTATGAGGACATGGGCTTCACCGAAGTGAAGATTTTGCTCGCGACGCGGCCTGAGGTGCGGGCGGGCGAGGACGATGTCTGGGACCTTGCGGAAAAGAGCCTTGGCGATGCGCTCAAGGCCACGGGACGCCAGTTCCAGATCGCGGAAGGCGAGGGCGCGTTTTACGGTCCCAAGCTTGAATTCCATCTCAAGGACGCGATCGGCCGGTCGTGGCAGTGCGGGACGTTGCAGCTCGATTTCGTGATGCCCGAGCGGCTGGAAGCGTCCTATGTGGCCGAGGACGGGTCGCGCCAGCGTCCGGTTATGCTGCACCGGGCCGTGCTGGGCACGCTGGAGCGCTTTATCGGCATCATGATCGAGAGCTATGCCGGGCGGATGCCCCTGTGGCTGGCGCCGGTGCAGGTGGTGGTGGCGACGATTGTGTCGGATGCGGACGATTACGCGCGTGATGTGGTTGCGCAATTGCAGGCGCGGGGCATCCGGGCCGAAATCGATACGCGCAACGAGTCGATCAACTACAAGGTGCGCGAGCATTCCGTGGGGCGGGTGCCGTTCATCTTTGTCGCCGGACGGCGCGAGGCGGAGGAAAAAACCGTGTCCATCCGCCGTCTCGGCAGCCAGGGCCAGACGGTGCAGCCGCTCGATGAAGCGATTGCCGAACTGGCCGGGGCGGTGGTGCCGCCGGACTTGCAGCGCAAGGCGGGTTAACCCGGAAAGCGAATTGGCTTGGGTGTTGGTCAGTAGGGTGGGCGCTGGAGTACAAGCTTCAGCGCTGCCGGTTACTGGATCCCGGATCAAGTCCGGGATGACAGCGCTGGTGATGGGGCACCGGGTGCGCTGAGCTGATCTGCCAGCCAAAGGGGGCGTTGAAATTCAGCGCACCCCTCACCCCGGCCCTCTCCCTCAAGGGGAGAGGGGGGCTCTTTGGGAGGCGTTGGTTCTCGTATGGAAACGCTGAGCCAGCTACAGAAGGTGGGCAGATGAGGGGGCACTAAGCTCCCCCAACTCCCATCGTTATCCCGAGGACTTGATCCGGGATGACAGGAGATTACAGTTGCCCCCTTTCCCTTCTCCCCTTGCGGCAGAGGGTGGCCGGGCAGCGGCCGGACGAGGGGTGCTAAGCTATCCCAACCCCCACCGTCATCCCGGGCGGAGACCCGGGATCCAGTAACCGGCAGGGTTGCGGTTCTTTCTTGGCCGCCGCCGGGTACTGGGGCTCGGCTCAAGCAGGGATGACTGTGAAAGGAACTGTCCTTAGTACACAGCCGTCAGGATTTCGACCTGGCGCGGGCTGCCGGCGGTGATTTCGAATTCGCGATTGTAAACATTCTCGCCCAGCTTGGCCAAGGCGAGGTAGTCGCCTTCGGCCAGAACGGTGGCGGGGAAGGCGCCGATGTCGGTGAAGATGGTTTCGCCCTGCTGCGTCTTGATGGTCCATTCCACGTCGGCGATGGCCTCGCCACCCTCTTCGGAGACCAGTCGCAGGGAGACCTGCGCTGCCTTGTGATAGAGGGTCGCCTCGGTGATCTGGCCGGATTCGACGCGCAATTGGGAACGGACCACGGCGTTGATGGGGCCGAACCGGGACACGATGGAGTAGATGCCCGCGCTCAGGTGCATGAGTTCGTCGGCAGGAACGTCTTCGGCAACCGTCGTGCGTCCGTTTGGACCGTCCGAATAGACATCGAACCGCAACAGGTCGGCTGGAACGGGAATTTCGCCGGTGATCATTGCCGAGAGACGCAGGCCGCCGACCTCGAAAATGATGGTATGGGTATTGGGACCGGGCTCCACAAAAAGGCGGTCGCTGGCTTGCGCGCGACCATAGGCGACGTGGATCACATACTCTCCCGGAGGGACGCTGAACGCCGCCGTCGCGTCCTCGGATTTGGCCACCAGCGCCAGTTCGCCGGTTTCGTCGGTGCGGGTATCGAAGATGCGCCAGACGAGGCCGTCGGGGATGAACGGGCCGTCATCGGTCAGGCGGGCGGAAAGCGTGACAGGCTGCGGGTCGGTGATGCCGGAAAAATCCGGTCGCCGATCGGGGCCGATATCGTCATCGATGTCTATGTCGGACGCGATTTCGTCGGCATCGTCAGGCTGCTCGGGGCCGCCGTATTGAGCAGGGCGGGGCGGGGGGACAGGTGCGACAAGATCGTCATCGATCTGTTGTCCGGCGGCGGGCATGATACCCAGAGCCAGAATGCCTAAGAAAATCACAGATCGCAGGTACATCAACCAACCCATTGCCAAACCACCGCCCCAGGGCGGCCATCCCTAGACTTGGAATGGGGAAAAGCTGTGTCATAAGGGAGCACGATGAGCAAGTTTGGAGCATTGTTTTCATGAGCGTCAATCTCGCGCTGCGCGATTATCTCAAGACCCGCCGCACCGTCACCGCACCGTTTCTGGCTGAGCCCGGCCCGAATGCCGACGAACTCGATGAATTGCTGACCATCGCCAGCCGGGTGCCCGATCATGGCAAGCTCGCGCCCTGGCGATTCGTGATTATCGAAGGGGCGGCGCGCGCGGCGGCGGGGGAAAAGCTCTATGAACTGGCTAAAACCAAGTGGCCGGAGCGCAGTGAACAGGAGCTGGACACCGAACGCAGCCGGTTTCTGCCTGCGCCGCTGACCGTGGGGGTCATTTCAACGGCGGCTCCGCACGTGAAAATCCCCGAACTGGAGCAATTGCTGGCGGCGGGCAATGTGTGTCTCAATCTGTGCCACGGCGCCAATGCGCTCGGTTTTGCGGCCCATTGGGTGACGCGCTGGTTTGCGTTTGATGCGGACGCTGCGGCGATGCTGGGAGCCAAGCCGGGGGAACAATTTGTCGGGTTTGTGCATATCGGCACGCCCCAGACCCGGCTTGAAGATCGCGATCGCCCCGATGTGAAGGCGCTGACCACATATTGGCAGGTTAACGCGCGGTTAACCCCTGTAGGGTTTCATTAACCATGAACTTTTCCGAGTCGGATGCTCATGGTTTCGCCGATTTCCTCCGTTCCGCAACCGATTGCCCATGCCCTCGACAGGGCAGGGGCACGCAACGGCGTGGATTTCGACTACCTGTTGCAGACCGCGATCCGCGAAAGCAGCCTTAATCCCAACGCCAGGGCCTCGACGTCTTCGGCGACGGGATTGTTCCAATTCATCGAGAGCACCTGGCTCGAAATGATGAAGGATGAAGGGCCGCGGCTCGGCTATGCGGATTTTTCCGATCATATCGAGGAGCGGGACGGGGAATTCTTCGTGGCCAATCCGGCGGTGCGGCAGCAAATTCTCGAATTGCGCAAGGACCCGCAGGTTGCCGCTGATCTCGCCGCTGCCTTTACGCGGCGCAATGGCGACTATCTGCATAGCAAGTTCGGGCGGATGCCCAGCCCGGGTGAATTGTACATCGCCCATTTTCTGGGGCCGCGTGGGGCCGAGCGATTTTTCGAGGTGGGGCTGACCGCGCCCGACGCACCGGCGGCCAATTATTTTCCACGGCCCGCGGCGGCCAATCCGACGATCTTTTACCAAAATGGGCGGGCGCGCTCGGTGCGCGAGGTTTACGAGGTGCTGGTGGCGCGCCACGCAAGCGGACCGTCCAACGCGGCGTTTGAGGCCCAGCAATTGGCCAATCAGCAAGCGCTGCCCTCGCGGATGGAGATGGAGACGCGCCCGCTGATCCCGCCGGGGGTGTCGTTCACCTCGCTGTTTTCCACGCAGGTCGATCCGTCTGGCGCGTCGCCAGTGGACTTGCCGACGGCTGCCCCCGGGCGGCCGCTGTTCAGCGGGTTCTATTCGGGTGAGTAGGGCGTCTGATCCGGGTCGTCATGGTGAACCAATCCTTAAATCTTGCGCGCTAGGGTGAGGCCAGAATGTTTGGGGAAATGTATGGTCGCCTATCAGCGTTATGTGGAGCTGTCGCAATCGCGAAATAGCGAGGAGCGCGGACAGGCGGCGCATCTGGCTGCCATGGCCTATCTGGGCCATCGCGGGCCAGCGGACGAGCAAGCGGCGCTCTATGCGGCGCTGGTCAATTTTCTCGATGATCCTTCGGTGAAAGTGCGCGCGGCGCTTGCCTATGGGCTGCTGCATTCCGAACACGCACCCCGTCCGCTGATGCTGTCGCTTGCGCAGGACGCGCCGGTGATTTCGCGCGCCGTGGTGCAGTTTTCGCCGGTGCTGCTCGATGCGGATCTGATGGGAATCATCCGGTCCGGCGATCCCGATATGCTGGTGGCGATCACGGCGCGGCCCACGCTGGGGCAGAGGATTGCACTGGCGCTGACGCGGCAGAACGACCCCGATCTTTGCGTGAGGGTGCTGGAACGGACCGAGATCGGGCTTCCCGAAGATGATTTGTTGATGCTGGCTGAAACGTGGGGCGAGGATGCGCGGGTGCGGGGGGCATTGCTCAAGCGCACCGATCTGCCCGGCACCGCCCGGTTGCATCTGGTGGAGTGTGTCCGGGCGGCGCTGGCGGGTCTGCGTATCGTCAAAGGTTCGATCCAACCGCGCAGGCTGGACCGGTTGATGCGCGACGCTTGCGATTCTGCGGCGACGACGATCGGAGAACGGGAGGCGGGCAGGGGCGCACAGCGCTACGTCGCGACGATGGCTGCCAGTGAAAAGATCAACACGAGACTGATGCTGCATGCGGTGGTGCATGGGCAGGTGCTGTTTTTTTCCGATGCGCTGGCGCAGCTTTCCGGTACGCCACGGGCAAAAGTGTTCACGCTTCTCGATAGCGGCAGCCGGGGCGCGCTGCATGCGCTGTTTGCGCGATGCGGGTTTTCGCCGGCGGTGCGGAGCCTGCTTGCCCGGTTGGTAGCGCATGCCCGCCGCAACGATCTGGCGGACGATGTCGCGGCACGGCATCACATCGTTTCCTTGCTGATCGAGGAACTGATTGCCGAACATGACGGGGCGTTGCCTGCCTCCCTCGATGAGGCCTTTGCCTATCTCAACGAACAGAACATTGCGCTGGCGCGCAAGGCAGCGCGCGGCGTGATGCCGGCTTTTGCCGCAGAAGCGAGCGAGGCCGTGATGCTGGCGGACATGGAGGCGGAGCGGCTGGCCCTGCCGGCGGCGTGAACGCCGTAAAAAAGCCAGTCAGTCCCTACTAATAGCGGAACTGTTCGATCAGGACGCGTTCGTCGAGGCTGTGGCCGGGATCGAACAGGAGCGTTACCGAATGGAGCCGGTCTTCATGCACCTCGACTTTGAGGACATGCTCGAATTCCACGTTATCGGCGACAGCGCTGAGGGGGCGCTTTTTCGGTTCGAGCGTGGAAAACGCGAGATGGGCGCGGTTGGACAGGATTGCCCCGCGCCAGCGGCGGGGGCGAAACGGGGAAATCGGCGTCAGCGCCAGCAACGGTGCGGTGATTGGCAGGATGGGTCCGTGGGCGGACAGGTTGTAAGCAGTCGACCCGGCCGGGGTGGCGACGATTACCCCGTCGCAAATCAATTCCTCCAGCCGCAGATCGCCATCAATACGGATTTCGATTTTGGCGGCCTGGTATGAGGACCGGTAAAGGGAGACTTCGTTCAGCGCCAGCGCCTCGGACACGGCGCCATCGGCGGTGGTCACGCGCATCTTGAGGGGATGAATGGTGGTGGGCATGGAGGCGCGCAGGCGCACATCAAGCGCATCGGGGCTGAACTCGTTCATCAGGAACCCGACCGAGCCGAAATTCATGCCATAGACAGGGATGCCCCTGTCCATGACCCTGTGCAGGGTCTCAAGCATCAGGCCATCGCCGCCCAGAGCCACGATGATCGAGGCGTTGTCGATGCCGCAATCACCGAAACGGGCAGCGAACATGTCACGCGCGGCGCGGGCTTCCGCAGTGTCCGAGGATACGAAAGCCACCTTGCCATCGGTATATAGCGCCACGCGACCTCTCCCCGGAATTTCCGCAAACTCTCGTCCGGGGATTAGCACGCGCCGCCGGGACTGACCAGCGTGCGCGCGGGCAGCGTCAGTGCGCGGGGGCGGCGGTCGACAAGAGGCCGTACACCAAAATCCCGACGGCAAAGGCCATGATGAGCAGGCCGCCAGCGACAGAGCCGCCCAGCGTCATGACATACAGCCCGCCCAGGAGCAGGAGCATATGCACGGCAAACCACGTCAGAATATGGACGAAGCCGGCATAGGTGCGCGCGTGTTCGGCAAACTCGGGAGCCGCTGCCCCGGTCGCCGGATCCTCAATGACAGGGAATTGCTCGGGGCTGATAGTGCTCATGACATAATCCTCCGGTGTGTGTGCCAAAGGAACAACGACCAGACCGGGAGATAGGTTTCATGAGTGCGCGGTGCACCGGGAAATCTCTTCGGCTTGCATCGGCACAAGACTGGTGCTAGCAACCAACGCGTTGCCGGTATAGCTCAGTTGGTAGAGCATCTGATTTGTAATCAGAGGGTCGCGGGTTCAAGTCCTGCTGCCGGCACCATAAAACTCAATAAAATCAACGTTTGACAGCAGGGTCGAAAAGAACAAACCGGAATGGTTTGTGTTCTCGTCGCGACGATGGGATTCCCGTCAGCCGACACCGGCCGGGCACATGCCGCGATAGCGGTACTCGCCGTGTCCGTTACGCTTGCGTGCCTGCGCCGGGTGCTCAGCCATCGCGCTCGTGACGGCTGGTTCGCGGATCATTTTCAACGTGCGCGCAGCACGCACAAAAAATCCCCCGCTGGCGGATAGCCAACGGGGGGGTATTTTGGTTGGCAGGCAGACTGAAACGCCAGGTACGCTTATGCCGCCTGCAACAATCCTTCAGCATCGAGGCTCTTCTGAACTGCTGGGCGAGCGCCAACGGCCGCAACGTATTTCTGCACATTCGGAAACGCCGCCAGATCAATCTCGGCGAACCTTACCCACCCCAGGATGGTCCAAAGATAGGCGTCCGCCGCCGTAAACGTGTCGCCCATAAGGTACGTCTTGCCGGCGAGCTTCTCATTTACGAAGCCGAGGCGCTTGTTGAGGTGATTACGGGTGGTAGCCTTCGTCTCGTCAGTCGTCTCCGGCTTGAAGAACGCGCTGAAGCTCTTGTGCAACTCAGACGACACGAACGCCAGCCACTGCTGGACGCGGTAACGCGCCATGTCGCCAACCGCCGGCATCAAGGCGCTTTCCGGATTCTGGTCGGCCAGATACTGCACTACAATCTGCGCTTCGGTCAGCGTCTCGTCGCCATCAATCAGAAGGGTCGGCACATATCCGTTAGGATTCACTTCCAAATAATCGGTGTCGTGCTCTGTCTTCTTGGTTCCGCCATCAACCCTGACCAGTTCAAAGGCCAAGCCAGCTTCGTTCGCAACAATGTGTGGCGCGAGAGAGCAGGCGCCGGGCATGTAGTACAGCTTCATTCACATTCTCCAAAAGATGAACGCTGCCCTCCAGACTGGACATCCAGCTGCCTGGCAACGAAGCTGCAATGTGGCCTTGCAACCGCCCGCTTCAAGAGGCAGCGACTATTTGCCCCTTAAGCTGATGAGAGCGGTGGGCGAGCCCGCTAGTGTGCTGCCGTCGCGGGTTCAAGTCGTGCTGCCGGCACCACTTTTCCGATCAGTTTCAAGACTATGCGTTGCGGGGCTCAGGGTTCTGCCGGAAAACGCTGTGTCGATGCCGGTGAGGGTCTTCATCATCAGGCCGCGATAGATCGGTTCGCCCGCATCGGGTACGAGATCGACTGGCGGCAGGCCACGCACACGGCCCATCAGCGACGCGGCAACGCCTTCGGCCAGGCCGGTTTCCATGAGATCATAGGCGGCGGTGAGCGGGCCCAGCATGACGATCCGGTCGATTTCGACAAGCGAGATCAGCCGGTTGATGCCAAAGCCGATGGCCTGTCCGGCAAGAGTGAACGCGTGGCGGGCGTTGCGTTCGCCGTGGCGCGCATCAGCCATGATCTTTTGCAGATCGGCGGGCGGGACGGCACTGGCGGGGGGCGTGTGTTCGGGCACAGCGTATGCCGTGCGCAGGATGGCGTAATCGCCGGCATAGGCCTCGATACAGCCGCGCGCGCCGCAGCGGCACAACGCCCCGCCGGGAACGTGGATCATGTGGCCGAATTCGGTGCCCAGATCGGTCTGCGGAGAGGCGCCGATGGGGAAGGTCAGTCCCATGCCGAGCGTGGAACCGGCAAAGATGGTGGCAACAGTCTTGCCGCCCTGGTCCGAGGTGACCCAGCGCATGCCGTCGGCCATCAGCCGTCCGCGCTTGAACAGCCGGGCAGGGACGCCGAACTGTCGCTCGATGGGCCCGATGAAGTCGTGTCCGGCCAGATGGGCAATGGGAGACCATTGCAGCCCGGTGCCGCCCGCTTCGAGTATGCCCTGAACGGAAATGGACACCCCGTGCAGGGCGCAGTGCGCGCCCTGTGTGCGCTCGATCATCATGCCGATCCGCTCGGCGAAATACTCGGCCGGGGCCATTTGGGAAAAGAGGGTGGGCCCGACGGGCGATTCCACCCGGTCGATCAGGATGCCAGCATAATCGACAAGCGACAGGCGGCAGCGGTTCACGTCGATTTCGACGAGGAGGACAAAACCGGCGCTGCGGCTGAGCGAGAGCTGAACCGCTGGACGTCCGCGCGCCTTTGCGCCGGAAACCGGCTCGGCCTGTTCGGTGAGAATGCCGTCCCGGACCAGCTCGGACGCAATCGCGGTGAGCGTTGCGTTGGACAACCCGGTGGCCGTTGCCACTTGCGAACGCGACAGCGGGCCGTGCCGACGCAAGGCGCCGAGCACAAGCTGCCGGTTCTGACGCCGGATCATTTCTGTGTCCGCAACGCGTTGCGTCAAGGACGACCTCCCTTTGTGACCGTGCCCCTTCTAGGGACATCGCCGCCCGGTTGCACGTGGTTTTGCCCCTGGCGCGCAATTGGACGTTGACACAGCATTTCGCGCGTGCCAATTATTTTTTCGGGTATTGAAAAATATCCAGTGCGAAGCGCTCAGGAGGTGCTTTGCGGGAGGACCTTTCTTTCATTGAGAGTGGGCGGACGGGGGCGTCCGCGGGAGGAGAATCATGAAGAATCTTACATCTGTCCTATTGGGCACGACGGTGCTGTTCGGTCTCGTGGGGAGTGCCGTGGCGCAGGATTTCACGGTCGGTGTGTCGTGGTCGAACTTTCAGGAAGAACGCTGGAAGACCGACGAAGCGGCCATTCAGGCCAAGCTAGCGGAACTGGGGGCGAGCTATATCTCGGCTGACGCGCAGTCTTCGGCCTCCAAGCAACTCACCGATATCGAAAGCCTGATCGCCCAGGGCGCGGACGCCCTGATCGTGCTGGCTCAGGATTCCGATGCCATCCAGCCGGCGATCTCGGCGGCGGTAGCGGAAGGCATTCCGGTGGTGGGCTATGACCGGCTGATCGAAAATCCCGATGCGTTCTACATCACCTTCGACAACAAGGGCGTGGGGCGGTTGCAGGCGGAGGCGGTCTATGCGGTTCAGCCCACGGGCAATTACGTGTTCATCAAGGGCTCCAGTGCCGACCCCAATGCGGACTTCCTGTTCGAGGGCCAAATGGAGGTGCTTCAGGACGCCATCGATGCCGGCGATATCGTCAATGTGGGCGAAGCCTACACCGATGGCTGGCTGCCCGAAAATGCCCAGGCGAACATGGAGCAGTTCCTGACCGCTAACAATAATGAGGTCGATGCGGTGGTGGCATCCAATGACGGCACCGCGGGCGGGGCGATTGCCGCGCTGGCCGCACAGGGACTGGACGGGGCCGTGCCCGTTTCGGGGCAGGACGGCGACCATGCCGCCCTCAACCGCATTGCGCTCGGGACACAGACCGTTTCGGTCTGGAAGGATTCGCGTGAACTCGGCGCCAAGGCGGCGGAAATCGCTATCGACCTGGCCAATGGGGCCGCACTCGCCGACATCAACGGCGCGGTGATGTTCGATGGCGGGCCGAACGGGGTGGCGATGACGTCCTATTTCCTCGCGCCGGTCGCGATCACCCAGGACAATCTCGATATCGTCATCGATGCGGGATGGGTGAGCAAGGACGTGGTGTGTCAGGGGGTGGCCGCGGGAACGGTCGCAGCCTGCAACTGACGCGAGGACGGACTTCGGAGCGTCGGCTTATCGCTGGCGCTCCAGACTTTGACCCAAGGGCATCGGCCATCCGAACGCGGCGCGAGCTGCGTGGGTCCGATGCCCGGTTACAGCCGTCGCGGCACCGGTGGGGCGCCGCGACATCAATCCTTCGGGGGGAGCGATGGCTGAACAAAATACAATAGAGTCATCCAGCACGCCTGGCTTTATCGCCGGCTCGCCCATCCAGCGGTTCCTGAGCGCGACGGAAATCGACACGCGCCTTGTTGGCATGATCGGTGCGCTGCTCCTGATCTGGATGGGATTTCATTTTCTGTCGGGCGGACTGTTCATGACGCCCAGAAACCTGTGGAACCTGTCGGTTCAAACCGCCTCGATCTCGATCATGGCGACGGGCATGGTTCTGGTGATCGTCACGCGCAATATCGACCTGTCGGTCGGGTCACTGCTCGGCATCATCGCCATGGTGATGGGGGTGATGCAGGCGGAATATCTGCCGGGGATGCTCGGGTTCGGCCATCCGCTGATCTGGGCCATCGCGCTGGCGGTGGGGATCGTGTGCGGGGTGGCCATCGGCGCGTTGCAGGGCGCGATCATCGCCTATCTGCGGGTTCCGGCGTTCATCGTGACGCTCGGCGGCTATCTGGTGTGGCGTGGGGCGGCATGGTGGGTCACCTCGGGCCGGACGGTGGCGCCGCTCGACTCGCGCTTCCGCCTCATGGGTGGAGGGCCGGAAGGAGCAGTGGGAGCGACGGTGAGCTGGATTCTGGCCATTGTGGCGTGTCTGGGGATCGGGGCCTATCTAATCTATGCGCGCGGGCAGCGGCATCGGTTCAGTTTTCAACAGCGCCCACTATGGGCCGAAGCCTTGCTGGCGGCGCTGGGGTGCGGGGCGGTGATCGGCGCGGTACTGGTGTTCAACGCCTATCCCTGGCCGGTGCGCATCGCGCAAAACTATGCCAATGCGCATAACATTCCCATTCCCGACGGCGGGCTGTTCATCTCGCACGGCATCGCCATCCCGGTGCTGCTGGCAGTGGCCGTTGGGGTGGTGATGACCTTCATCGCCACGCGGACACGCTTCGGGCGGTATGTGTTCGCCATGGGCGGCAACCCGGAGGCGGCGGACCTGGCCGGGATCAATACCCGCTGGGTGACGGTCAAGATTTTCATGCTGCTTGGCGGGCTGTGCGCGATTGCCGCCGCGATCTCGTCGGCACGGCTCAATGCCGCCACCAACGCCATGGGCACGCTGGATGAGCTCTATGTGATTGCCGCTGCGGTGATCGGTGGTACATCGCTATCGGGCGGGGTGGGAACGATCGTCGGGGCCATGATCGGGGCGCTGGTCATGCAGTCGCTGCAATCGGGGATGGTGCTGATGGGGCTCGACAGTCCGCTGCAATCGATTGTGGTCGGCATCGTGCTGGTGGTCGCGGTCTGGCTCGACACGCTCTATCGCAACCGGGCGCAGTGAGGATTTGGGCAGATGAACCAACACATGCAAACTCCGCTCGTCGAGCTCGATGATATCTCCATCGCGTTTGGGGGAATTCGTGCCGTCGATGGCGCGTCTCTCGATCTTTATCCGGGCGAGGTGGTGGGCCTGCTCGGGCATAATGGTGCGGGCAAGTCGACGCTGATCAAGATTCTCTCGGGCGCCTACAAGCGCGATTCGGGGGCAATCCGTATCGATGGCGAGGACGCGACCATCAACAACCCGCGCGACGCCAAGGCCTATGGCATCGAGACCATCTACCAGACACTGGCAGTGGCCGATAATGTGGACGCGGCGGCCAATCTGTTTCTGGGCCGCGAACTGGTGACCGCGATCGGAACGCTCGACGATGTGGCCATGGAGGCCAAGGCGCGCGAGGTGATGGGGCGGCTCAATCCCAATTTCCGCCGGTTCAAGGAGCCGGTGAAGGCGTTGTCCGGAGGGCAGCGGCAGTCGGTGGCGATTGCCCGGGCGATCCTGTTCAACGCGCGCATCCTGATCATGGATGAGCCGACAGCCGCGCTGGGGCCGCAGGAAACAGCACAGGTGGGCGACCTGATCCGACAGCTCAAATCGGAAGGGATCGGGATTTTCCTGATCAGCCACGATATCCATGATGTGTTCGACCTGGCTGACCGGGTTTGCGTGATGAAGAACGGGCAGGTGGTGGGAATCGCCAGAACCGCAGACGTCACCAAGGACGAGGTTCTGGGCATGATCATCATGGGCAAATGTCCACCGGGAGCCATCCCGGGGCCGGGGGCGATGAAAGCCTAGAGCGTTGCCCTTGTCGATGCGCTTGTGCCACCTTGGCCCGAACGCAGAATCGATGAGGCTCACAATGAAGACACGCGCCGCAGTAGCTTTCGAGGCAGGACAGCCTCTTGAGATCGTGGAACTCGACCTGGAAGGGCCAAAGGCCGGTGAAGTTCTGGTTGAAATCAAGGCGACAGGCATCTGCCATACCGATGATTTCACCTTGTCCGGCGCGGACCCGGAGGGCCTGTTTCCTGCCATTCTCGGGCATGAAGGTGCGGGCGTCGTCGTTGAGGTCGGACCGGGGGTAACCAGCGTTGCGCCGGGGGATCACGTGATCCCGCTTTACACGCCGGAGTGCCGCGAATGCCCGTCCTGTCTGTCACGCAAGACCAATTTGTGCACCGCCATCCGCGCGACGCAGGGACAAGGCCTGATGCCGGATGGCACGAGCCGGTTCTCGTATAAGGGCAGGCCGATATATCACTATATGGGCTGCTCGACCTTCTCGAACTATTCGGTGATGCCGGAAATCGCGGTCGCCAAGATCGATCCCAAGGCTCCGTTCGACAAGGTCTGCTATGTGGGCTGTGGTGTGACGACCGGCGTAGGGGCCGTGTTCAACACGGCACAGGTGGAGCAGGGCGCGACTGCCGTGGTGTTCGGCCTGGGCGGGATCGGCCTCAATGTCATTCAGGGCCTCAAGCTGGCCGGTGCCGACATGATCATCGGTGTCGATCTCAACAACGCCAAGCGCGAATGGGGCGAACGGTTCGGGATGACCCATTTCGTCAACCCGAGGGAAATCGACGGCGATATCGTCCAGCATCTCGTCAACATGACCAAGCGCGGGGCCGACCAGATCGGTGGGGCGGACTATACGTTCGACTGCACCGGCAATGTCACCGTCATGCGCCAGGCGCTGGAAGCGAGCCACCGCGGGTGGGGCAAGTCGGTGGTGATCGGCGTTGCGGGCGCGGGGCAGGAAATTTCGACCCGGCCTTTCCAACTGGTCACCGGACGCCACTGGATGGGGTCGGCTTTTGGCGGGGCAAGAGGCCGGACCGACGTTCCCAAGATCGTCGATTGGTACATGTCGGGAAAGATCGAGATCGATCCGATGATCACGCATACGCTGCGCCTCGAAGACATCAACAAGGGCTTTGAGTTGATGCGTTCGGGTGAGTCGATTCGCTCGGTGGTGCTCTTCTGAGCGTGCCCCAGATCTACGTTGACGCGGACGCTTGTCCGGTCAAGGACGAGGTGGTGAGGGTTGCGCAACGGCACGGATTGGCGGTGACTTTCGTCGCCAATTTCGGCCTGCGCCCCTCGCGTGATCCCATGATTCGCAATGTGATGGTGTCGCAAGGCGCGGACGTGGCGGATGACTGGATTGCGGACAATGCCGGGGCGAATGATATCGTCGTGACGGCGGATATTCCGCTGGCGGCGCGGGTTCTGGACAAGGGCGCGCACGCCCTTGGGCCGACCGGACGCCCGTTTACACCGGATTCGATCGGCATGGCGCTGGCCATGCGGGACCTCAACCAGCACCTGCGTGAAACCGGCGAAAGCCGGGGGTTTAACAAGGAATTTTCGGGCCGCGACCGGTCCGCATTCCTCCAGACCCTGGACCAGCTTGTGGTGCGCGTTCTGCGGGCCACATAGAGCGGTTTCGGCTTTAACGATCGGAACAGGCCAGTATGCATATGCCACCCGACACTGTGTGCAAGTAACTGCTCGTTAAGTATAAATCTGTGCGGACGGAAGGGATTGTTAACCATAATCGCAGCACCTTGAGCCACGGCAGTAGGGCCTGGTCGGGTGAGCGTAGTGTTACGAAGCGTTGGCGTGTTGGCAGTGGCGGTGCTGGTTTTGGCGGGCTGTGCAAAACCGCCGGAAATGCGGGAAAGCCTGCTGGGTACGGCTTCCATCGATTCCCTTACCACGGGGGCAACGGCGCCCCGGGCGACGTTCAGGTCGTCGTATCAGCCGATGCCCGGGATTGCGAACGCACAGCTTTCGGGGCGGACCGTTACGGTAGGGGCGACGGAACAGATTGTCCTGCGGCCGGGCGAGGTGGTTCTCACATTCGATGACGGACCGCGCCCCGGAACGACCGATTCCATCCTGGCGACGCTCGATCAGTTCGGGGTGAAGGCGACCTTCCTGATGCTGGGGTCGTCGGCCGAACGCCACCCGGCGCTGGTGCGCAAGGTTGCCGAGCACGGCCACACGATTGGCACCCATACCTACGACCACGTGGACCTGTCCAAGCTCGATCTTCCCGAGGCCGTTGCGGAAATCTATGCAGGCCAGCAGGCGGTGGCGGCAGCGCTGGCTCCCGCAGAGCGTGCGCCCTCGCGGTTTTTCCGCTTCCCCTATCTGGCCCAGACCGGCCTGATCCGGACCAGTGCGGTGGACAGCCGGTTCATCGTCCTCGATGTCGATATCGATTCAAAGGACTATTACAAGGAAACGGCGGAGCAGGTACTGGAGCGAACGCTGGCCCGGCTGGACGCACGGGGAGGGGGAATCATCCTGTTTCACGACATCCATCTGCGAACGGCAGAGCTGTTGCCGGAGTTTCTGACCGCGTTGCGTGAGCGCAATTACAGCGTGGTGGGGCTGCGCTCGACCGGTGGCGGGGTGTTCGACATGCCGGTGGTGATCGCTGAAGGTCCGTCAGCGGACCTGATCTGAGAGGAAAAGCCTTTCTAAGATGTCGTCGCCGCGAAAAGCGCGATGGCGGCAGCGTTGGACACATTGAGCGATTTGATTGGGCCGGGCATGTCGAGCCGGACCATTTCGTCGCAAAGCGAGCGGGTTTTCTGACGCAGACCCTTGCCTTCGGCACCGAGCACGATCGCCAGCTTGCCACCGGCGGCGCGAGGGCGCAGCAGGCCGTCGGCTTCAGAATCAAAACCCAGACACAGCATGCCCCGGGCCTTGAGCGTTTCGAGCGTCTGGCCAAGATTGCGCACCGAAACCAGCGGAATCAGATCAAGCGCGCCGGACGCGGATTTTGCCATGACACCCGTTTCGCGCGGGGCGTAGCGGGCAGTGGTGATGACCGCATCGGCACCGAAGGCGCAGGCCGTGCGCAGAATCGCCCCGACATTATGCGGATCGGTGACCTGATCGAGAACGATGACCAGATCGAGCTTTTTCAGATCATCGAGCCCGAACCGGTCGACGGGATCGACTTCCAGCGCGACACCCTGATGCACGGCGTCGGCGCCCAGCAGCCGGTCAAGCTCACGGGGGGTGATTTCCTCGATTGGAAGTTTGGGCAAGGCCCCATCTTCGGCCAGCCGGTTCAGTCCGTTGGGCGTGGCCAGCAGACGCCTTCGCACCCGGCGCGGATTATCGAGCGCGGCGCGGACGGTGTGCAGACCATAGAGAAAGACCGGCCCGTCATCACTGACGGAGGGGCGCTTTCGGGGCGGAAATTTGTTCTTGCTCATGGAGAATTGCGTATCGTTTTGTCGCGCGCGCGGCAAGTCGTCTCGACATTGGGGAAAGATGTGTAATTTCCTTTAGATGGCAGTTGACATAGGCCGTTGCTACCACCATAAACCGGGCCGTGATGGCGGATCGGCAACGAACGCGATCACGACGCCTCGCTTCGCCGATGTCACGATTGGGGAGGGGTGGGAGAGTGGTTAAATCCATCAGACTGTAAATCTGACCGCTTAGCGTACGCTGGTTCGAATCCAGCCCCCTCCACCAAAATCGTGATTTGCCTTAAGGCCATCGGGCGAAGACAAGGGACTGGACCAGATGGATCCAGCACCCTCGGGCGGGTGTAGCTCAATGGTAGAGCAGAAGCCTTCCAAGCTTACGACGAGGGTTCGATTCCCTTCACCCGCTCCAGCCCACCCACCAAGGGTTTCGGGCTATTTTGAAGCCCCAGAATAAAACGCGGTTTTGCACCAAGTTTTACACACTATGGTCCCTTTTTGGCTTCTTCTGTCTGATGATCGCTGCCTGCCTTCGTGCATATCGGCGCCCGCGATATAGAATTTCGTTGCGGCGTGTGATCGAGATCGACCCCAACATCGTTGAACGCGCAATCCGTCCGCAGACCATCACGCGCAAAAATGCGCTCTTTGCAGGCTCCGATGGTGGCGGTAGGCGATTAAAAAGCCGGACAGTTTTTTCGGCTGTCCGGCGCAGTCAGGGGAGAGGAAAAGCTAGAGCAGGCTCATTGCAGCCTGGAGGCCGCCTTGAGCGTGGGGGATCTGGAGGTTTCGCAGCCCCATTTCGATGCCGGAGAGGGTCGCCATCAGGGTCAGTTCGTTGCACTGGCCCAAATGCCCGATCCGGAATACGCGACCTTTGACGCGGCCCAGACCCTGGCCGAGGGACAGGTTGTATTTGGAAAGCACATGGTGGCGGAAGGCGTCGGAATCGTGGCCTTCGGGCATGATGACCGCGGTGAGCACGGATGAGTGCGCCGCCTCATTCTCGCAGAGGATTTCGAGGTTCCAGGCCTTGACGGCGGCGCGCGTGGCGGCTGCAAGGCGATCGAGCCGGGCAAAGACGTTGTCGAGACCTTCTTCCTCCAGAAGCATGATGACTTCGCGCAGGCCATAAAGGAGATTGGTCGCCGGGGTGTAGGGGAAATAGCCGGTCTTGTTGAAGGCGAGCATCTCGCGCCAGTCCCAATAGGACCGGACTGAACCACCGTTTTCGGCCGCTTCGATTGCCCTGGGCGACAAAGCGATGAAGGACAGGCCGGGAGGCAGCATCAGACCTTTTTGTGAGGAGGTGATCGTTACATCCGCCCCCCAGCCATCGTGCTCATAGGGCAAGGCGCCGAGCGAGGAGATAGCATCGACCAGTAGCAGGGCCGGATGTCCTTCGGCGTCGATCGCCTCGCGGATGGCTTTGATCGGGCTGACGACGCCTGTGGAGGTTTCGTTGTGAACGACCATCACCGCCTTGATCTTGTGGTCGGTATCGGCGGCCAATCGGGCCCGTATGGCTTCGGGGTCGGCCCAATTGCGCCAGTTGCCGGGGATATGGTCGGCCTCGATGCCCCATTTTTGGGTCAAGGCACGCCACTGGGAGGCAAAATGGCCGGTTTCGACAGTGAGGACCGTATCCCCGGCGGCGAGCAGATTGACCACCGCTGATTCCCAGGCTCCAGTTCCCGAGCCGGGGAAGATCAGCACAGGGTGCCGGGTGCGGAAGATGCGTTTGATGCCGGTAAGGACGGTCTGTGCGAGGTCGGCGAATTCGGGGCCCCTGTGGTCGATGACGGGCATGCTGATCGCGCGGAGGACGCGGTCGGGGACGGTGCTGGGGCCGGGAATCTGCAGGAAATGTTGGCCAAAATGCTGAGTCATCGTATGTCCGGTCCTTGCGTAAGAAATGGAGCCAGTTTGTATTCATTCCTAAAAAACAACAAGAGTTTTGAATTCAATATTGGCGATGCTATAATCGGGCGGTATTTTTGGGGAGAAGCGACGGCGATGGCGAGTGGTGAGGAAGAGGTGAGTGACCTGATCGCTCTGGAGCCGGTGAACGGCGCGAGCGGTTCACTGCATGACGAAATCCTGGTCGGCTTGCGCCGCTATCTCGTCGAGGGCAATCTTGCCGATGGCGCCCGCATTCCGGAGCGCCTGCTGTGCGAGACGATGGGGGTGTCGCGGACGCCCCTGCGAGAAGCGCTCAAGGTGCTGGCGGCGGAAGGGCTGGTCGAGCTGTTGCCGAATCGCGGCGCCCGGGTGAGAGCGTTCACCGAAAGCGATATCCGCGAGCTGTTCGAGGTGATGGGCGGACTGGATGCCCTGGCCGGCCGGCTGGCCTGCGAACGTATCACCGATGCCGAGATTGCTGAGGTTGAGCGGCTGCATTACGATATGTATGCCAGCTATATGCAGCGCGATCTGCCAGCTTATTTCGCGCTCAATCAGAAAATCCACCTGGCGATTGTGGCGGCCGCACGGAACTCGGTTCTGTCGTCGACCTATGCCAATTTCTCCAGTCGGTTGCAGCGCGTGCGCTACTATGCCAACCGCGAAAATCACAAGGATCGCTGGGGGGAGGCCATGCGTGAGCATGAGCATATTCTCAACGCCCTGCAACGCCGGGCAGGACTGGAGTTGAGCGACATCCTGTTCCGCCATCTGCAGAACAAGCGGGTCGCGGCCCAGCGCTATCTGGACGATCATGCGTCGGATGCAGAGGTCTGAATAGGGCCAGGTCCAGCGCGTCGCACCGGAATTCGATCTCTTCGGTATCCCATCATGCGGCAATAATTGTATTCACATGCGCGATTTCCTCTTGAGTTGAATTCAATATTGGGCATGCTGTCCCTCCTAATGCATTCTGGTGAGGGGACATGAAGGCGATCGTCGTAGGCGGAGGGGTTATCGGAGCAGCGGTGGCGTACCGGCTGGCGCAGGCCGGCACGGATGTGACGCTGGTCGATTCCGGCCGCCTCGCCGAAGGCACATCGCTCACGAGTTTCGCCTGGGTGAGCGCCTGCGAAAAAATCGACTCCGACAGCTATTATCGGCTCAGCCTCGCGGCGGTGGAGGCCCATGCCGATCTCGTTGCCGAATTCGGCAGCGAGGGCAATTGGTACAAGCGTCCCGGCGTCATCCAGTGGCTGGATGCCGGTTATGAAGGGCTGGCGCTGAGCGATAGCCCGCTGGAGCAGAAACTGGCGCGGCTCGCAGCCCTTGGCTATCCGGCAGACCTGATCGGACCGGACGATCTGGCGCGGATCGAACCAAACCTGCGGCGCGACGCGCTGGGGCCCGACGGACAGGCGATCCATTACCCGCAAGACGGATATGTCGAAGCGCCGATCATGATTGGGACGCTTGTCGAAGCGGCCATGAAGCGTTTTGGGCTTGAGTTGCGTACACACACACCGGTGCGCCGCCTGATCGTCACCAACGGTCGCGCCACCGGGGTCGAAACGGCGAACGGTGAGATTTTGTCGGGCGATGTGGTCGTCAACTGCGCCGGGTGCTGGGCCAATTCCGTGGTGGGGGATCCGGCGCTGGAAATTCCTCTTGCCCCGACGCTGGGGCTGATTGCCTATACGCAAGCCGTCGGAACCTCGCTGAGCAAGATCTTGCGCACGCCAAATCTCAATGTGAGGGCCGATGGGGGCGGGCGGTTGCTGTTGCGGGCCAACGATCTCGATGAGACGCTGACCGAAACGGATGTGCCGCATCCCGAGCATCCAGCGGCGGTGGAACTGGCGCGGCGGCTCGGCGATCTGGTGCCAGCGCTGGCCGGGATCGGCGCTGAAGCCGTGCGCATTGCGACGCGTCCGATTCCCGCTGGCGGGCTGCCCTGCGTCGGCACGCTTCCCGGTCTCGACAATTACTGGGTGGCCGTCACTCATGGCGGCATCAACACCAGTGCCTTCATCGGTACGGCCCTGCGGGATGAAATCCTCGATGGCCGCGCTGCCCCTGAATATGCGCCCTATCGGCCCGATCGTTTTTTCAAGGCGGCTGCATGACCACGCAAGAACCGCTTCTCAGTGTCGAGCATTTTTCGCTCAGCTTCGGTGGAAGCAAAACCAACCTCATCGACGATATTTCCTTCACGGTCACGCCGGGCAAGACGCTGTGTCTTGTCGGGGAATCCGGATGCGGAAAGAGTGTCACCTCTCTGGCTCTGATGGGATTGCTGGCGAAAGGCGCAGCGCGCATCACGCAGGGTGAGGCTAATTTCGACGGCCAGAATCTGTTTGCGCTGCCCGAGCGCAGCCGGGCGGATTTGCGCGGCAACGATATGGCTATGATCTTTCAGGAGCCGATGACCTCGCTCAATCCGTCGATGACCATCGGGCGGCAGATCGTTGAAGGTATCCGGCGGCACAAGGCGGTTTCAGCCGAAGACGCAGAGGCGCGGGCGCTCGAAATGCTCAGCCTTGTGCGCATTCCTGCTCCGGAAAAGCGCTTTCACGCCTACCCGCACCAGCTTTCGGGCGGCATGCGCCAGCGGGCCATGATTGCCATGGCGCTGGCCAATGAGCCGCGACTGCTGATTGCCGACGAGCCGACAACGGCGCTCGACGTGACCATTCAGGCCCAGATTCTGGCGCTGGTGAGCCGGCTTCAGGCTGAGACGGGCACGGCGATGATCCTGATTACCCACGATCTGAGCGTGGTGGCGGAAGTCGCTGACGATGTTGCGGTGATGTATGCCGGGCGGATTGTCGAAATGGGCTCGGTCGACGATATTTTTTCCGACCCGCAGCACCCCTATACGCTCGGATTGTTCGGTTCGGTGCCCTCGGTGGGCAAGCGCAGCGGTACGCTGGCGACTATCGAAGGGTCGGTGCCGCCGCTTGAACTCATGCCGCGCGGATGCCGGTTTGCCACGCGGTGCCCGTTCGCCGATGAGCGGTGCTTCAACGAGGTTCCCCCCAACTACGAGCCGAGGGAAGGCCACCGCGTTGCGTGCTGGTACGCCCCGCTCGAAGAGCATGTGAGCGTGGTATGAGCACGGGTCCGGATAACGTTCACGACATCATTCTCGAAGCGCGTGGCATTACCAAGCGCTTTGGCCAGCCTGCTAATTTCATGCGTCCCTCTACGCTGGTGCATGCAGTGAGCGCGGTGTCGCTCGCTGTAAGGCGGGGCGAAACGCTGGCGATTGTGGGAGAATCGGGCTGCGGCAAGTCCACGCTCGGACGTCTGCTCCTGCGGCTGGTCGAGCCGACTTCGGGCACCGTTCATTATGAGGGGCAAGAGATCACGGCGCTGGGACAGCGGAAGATGCGCGCGCTGCGCCGTGAATTGCAGATCATCTTTCAGGACCCGTTCGCTTCGCTCAATCCGCGTATGACCGTGCGTCAGATTCTCGCCGAGCCGATCCGCCTGCACAAGCTGGCGGCGGGCAAGGATGTCGAGGATCGCGTCGATCAGCTGATGCGGACGGTTGGATTGCGGGCCGACTGGAGCGATCGTTATGTGCACGAATTTTCCGGCGGCCAGCGTCAGCGTATCGGCATTGCCCGTGCACTGGCTGGCGACCCCAAGCTGGTGATCGGCGACGAGCCGGTTTCGGCGCTGGACGTTTCGATCCAGGCCCAGGTCGTCAATCTGCTTGGCGAACTCAAGGATGATTTCGGGCTGACACTGGTGATCGTGGCGCATGATCTGGCTGTCATTCGCCATATGAGCGACCGTGTCGCGGTGATGTATCTGGGCGAGGTCGTGGAACTGGCCGCTGCCGATGACATCTACGACGCGCCGCTCCATCCCTATACCTCGGCCTTGTTGCAGGCGATCCCGGTGTCTGATCCGGCGGAGCGGGGGCAGCGCCAATTGCTGCAAGGCGATCTGCCCAGCCCCACCGCGCCGCCATCGGGCTGCCGGTTCCATACACGCTGTCCGCACGCCAAGCCGCGCTGCAGCCAGGAGCACCCGGCGCTTGAAGCCGTGGGCGATGGCCGTCACGTGGCCTGCCACTTCTGGCGGGAAATCCAGTCAGCCGGGGTCAGTGCGCCCGCCGCTTCGGCACGCCGCGAGAAACTCAACCTGCGCCTCGGCCTCTATCGCGCCAAGCAGGCGGAGAAAAAACAGACCCGCTTACCTGAATTGAGCGGATCAAAATAATTTCCGGGGGAGGCCGCACCGGCTGCCGGAGACAACGCAAAAGGAGAGACCCAATATGAAAAAAATAGTGATGAGCGTCATGCTCGCCGCGATGACGGGGGCGAGCGCTGTTTCGGCGGCCGACCTCAACGTCGCCATGCAGGACGATCCCGATATCCTCGACCCCCATCGCGGCAACACCTTCGTCGGTCGCATGGTGTTCGGTCCGATGTGCGATGCGTTGTTTGATATCGACACGGCACTCAATATCGTGCCGCGTCTGGTCGCTGACTGGTCCTGGTCGGACGATGAAACGGTTCTGACCATGAACCTGCGCGATGATGCGCTGTTTCATGACGGCACCAAGGTCGATGGCGAGGCGGTCAAGGCCAACCTCGAACGCGGCCTGAACCTGCCCGAGAGCAACCGCAAGGCAGAGCTGGCCTCGATCGCTTCGATCGACGTGCTCGGTGAAACGCAGGTCGCCATTACGCTCAAGGCCCCTGACGCAGCGTTCCTGGCCAATCTGACCGATCGTGCGGGCATGCTGGTTTCGCCGGCAAGCTTTGACACTGCCGGTGAAGGCGGACTGGTTTGCGCCGGTCCCTACAAGCTCGCCGAGCGTGTCCAGAATGACCGCATTGTCATGGAAAAGTTCGACGATCACTGGGAAGCGGACAATTACCACTTCGACCGCGTGATTTATCGCCCCATCCCCGACACGACCGTACGTCTGGCCAATCTGCAGTCTGGTGACCTCGACATCATCGAGCGCCCGGCACCCTCCGATATGGCAGCGATCGAAGCCGATGACAGCCTTGTCTTCGACATCGTCTCGGGTCTTGGTTTTTATGGCATCAACTTCAACATGGGCAATGGCGAGCGCTCGCAGAACCCGATCAACCAGGATGCGCGTCTGCGTGAAGCGCTGAACCTGACCATTGATCGCAACGTGCTCAACGACGTGCTGGGCATGGGCACCTATCCCCCCGCCTATCAGCCCTTCTCGTCGGCTTCCTGGGCCTACAACCCCGAGTTTGACGGTGGTGGACGCGATATCGAGCGGGCCAAGGAACTGATGGCCGAAGCCGGTCATGAGAGTGTTTCGTTCGAAATCCTCTATGCCAACAACACCGCCATGCAGTCGCTGTTTGAACTGGTGCAGGCGATGGCCAGCGAAGCGGGCTTCAATATTTCGCTGCGTCCGACCGAATTCGCTGCCTACGTCGCTGAACGCGAAGAGGGCAAGTTTGACGCCAGCCAGTTCGGCGCATCGGGTCGGATCGATCCCGATGGGAACTTCCACCGCTATCTGGCGTGCGGCAGTGCCGGCAACGTCGGTCATTACTGCAATGATGAACTGACCGACCTGCTCAACCAGGCCCGTGTCATCAACAATGTCGAAGAGCGCAAGGCGCTGTACGACCAGGCTCAGCGGATCGCTGTTGAAGACCTTCCTGCGCTGTATTTCTACTACACCCCCCGCACTTGGGGCTACAGCGCCAACCTGGATGGCTTCGTGTCCTACCCTGACGGCGTTCTGCGCCTGAGTGGTCTCAAGCCCAAAAACTAATCGCAAAAGGCAGGCGGCGGATGGTCCGCCGCCTGCCCGTTCAGGAAAGCTTCGCCGCAGTGCTTAAACTTATCGTCAGACGCATTCTCGTCGCCTTGCCGACCCTGATCATCCTGTCGGTGATCATTTTCGGTTTGCAGCGTCTGCTGCCCGGCGATCCCATCCAGACGATGATGGCCGAGCAGTCGGACCCGGAGGTCATTGAGATCCTGCGGGAAAAATATCGCCTCAACGATCCTTTGCCGATTCAGTATCTGGCGTGGGTCGGCAACGTGCTGCAGGGTGATTTCGGCAGTTCGCTGCGCACGGGCTTGCCGGTGACCGAGATCATCCTGCAAAAGCTGCCGATCACCGTGCAACTGGCCACCATGGCCATGATCATGGCGATGATGGTTGGCATTCCAGCGGGTATTCTGGCCGCCGTACATAAGAATTCCATGATTGATTACGCCGCCAATGCGGTGGCCCTGTCAGGCATGTCGGTGCCCAATTTCTGGCTCGGAATCATCATGATCATGATTTTTGCTGTGAGCTGGAAAGTGCTGCCAGCCTCGGGCTATGTCCCGATCACCCAGGATTTCTGGTTGTCCATCAAGAGCATGTTGATGCCCGCATTCGTGCTGTCGACGGCGGTGGCTGCCTATCTGATGCGCCATACCCGCAGCGCCATGCTGAGCGTTCTGAGCTCGGACTATATCCGTACGGCGCGGGCCAAGGGCCTGCTGAGCAAGACGGTTATTATCCGTCATGCGTTGCGCAATGCGCTGATGCCGATTGTGACCCTGGCCACGCTGCTGTTTGGCGATCTGCTTGCCGGGGCTGTGCTGACCGAGCAGATCTTTGTCATTCCCGGGTTTGGCAAGCTCATCGTCGATGCGGTTTTTACCCGCGACTATGCCGTGGTCCAGGGCGTCGTGCTGTTCACCGCCATCGGTTTCATCGCCATGAACATTCTGGCTGATGTGCTTTACATCGTCATCAATCCGCGCCTGAGGCATCCCCAATGACTACGGTTGTACAGACCGAAATGGTCGCGCCGCGCCGTCGCTTTCGCGGGCTGCGCAAGCTGGCGCGCAATCGCGGGGCGTTGTTTGGCGCCGCCATCGTGCTGTTTTTTGTAATGCTGGCGGTGTTCGCGCCCCTCATTGCGCCATATGATCCCTTTTTCTCGTCCTTTACCAATGTGCGCAAACCGCCTTCAGCCGAGTTCCTTCTGGGAACAGACGAAATCGGGCGCGATATTTTCAGCCGCCTGCTCTACGGTGCCCGCGCCTCGTTGATGGCAGGCGTCGTGTCCGTGGCCATCGCATTGGGGCTGGGCGTTCCGCTGGGTTTGATTGCCGGGTATTTCGGCGGCCTCATCGATGGTGCGATCTCGCGGGTGGTCGAGGCGTTGCTGGCCATCCCGTCACTGATCCTTGCCATTGCGCTGGCAGCAACGCTTGGGCCCAGCCTGATGAACGCCATGCTGGCGATCGGTATCGCGGCGACCCCGATTTTCGTGCGTCTGACGCGCGGGCAGGTACTTGCCGTCAAAACAGAAGATTATGTGGAAGGCGCCCGAGCCATCGGGCTACCGAACGGCCTGACCATCGTGCGCTACATCCTGCCCAATGTGCTCTCGCCGATTGTGGTGCAGGCAACCATTACCATCGCGACGGCGATCATTGCCGAAGCGAGCCTGTCGTTTCTCGGACTGGGCCAGCAGCCACCAAACCCTTCCTGGGGCTCGATGCTCAATACGGCCAAGAATTTCATGACCCAGGCTCCCTGGATGTCGATCTTTCCAGGCGGAGCCATCTTTCTCGTCGTGTTGGGGTTCAATTTGCTGGGCGATGGCCTTCGCGATGCGCTCGACCCGCGCGATAACTGACCAAAATTAGGAGTATGCGATGTCCCAGCGAGTAGCCGACCATCTGGGCGGACAACTGGACGCCATTATCGACAGGCTCGGACAGTATGTAGCCTGCGCCAGCGTCAGTGCCGATCCGGCATTTGAGCCGGGCATGGCCGCAGCGCGCGAATTTCTGATCAAGCGCTTTACAGAGATCGGGCTGGAGAACGTCCAATTGCTCGATGGCGGCGGCCACAAGGCTGTGTATGCGGACTGGCTGCACGCGCCGGGAAAGCCGACGCTGCTGGTCTATGGCCACTATGATGTGCAGCCGCCCGATCCGCTGTCGGCCTGGGAAACAGAGCCGTTCGTTCTGACCCGCAAGGGTGACCGTATTTACGGGCGCGGTGCGTCTGACAACAAAGGCTCCTCGACGATCGCGATCGAGAGCCTTGCGGCCTATCTCGCCATCGAGGGTGAGTTTCCGTTCAACGTTCGTTGCCTGTTCGAGGGTGAAGAAGAGGTGGGGGCGGTCTCGCTGCCCGCCATCTTCGAGCGCTATCGCGACCTGCTGCAGGCCGATCTCGTGCTGTCTGCCGATGGCGGGCGCAACGGATTCTGGCCGGCGATCAATGTGGGCTGTCGCGGTGTCAATGCGCTGGAAGTGACGCTCAAGACGTCTGCGGTGCGCGATCTGCATTCGGGGCGTTATGGTGGCACCACACGCAACGCGCTGCATGATATGGCGCGCCTGTTGGCCTCGCTCCACGATGATGAGGGCACGGTTGTGGTCGAAGGGTTCCTTCCGGAAGCCGCCAAGCCGACCGAGCAGCAGCGCCAGCACGCTGCCGAGCTGAACCTCAACGAAGACGAGTTTTTCGCCTCATTTGGTGGCGTTGCCCACGGCTATCCCGAGTACACCGCCATCGAGCGGTTGACCCTGATGCCGACTGTGGAAATCAACGGCATGTGGGGCGGCTATACCGGGCCGGGCTCGAAAACCGTCATTCCCAACACAGCGCACGCCAAGATCACCATTCGTCTGGTGGCCGGGCAGGACCCGCAGGAAACGGCAAATGCCGTGATTGCCCATCTGCAAGCCCATGCGCCCAAGGGCACCAGCATCGAGATCCAGTCCGATCGCAATGGTGCGCCGGCCTATAGTCTCGATGAAGACAGCCCGCTGGTGGTGGCCGCCGATCGCGTGCTCCGCGAAGTGACGGGAGAAACGCCGGTGCGGGTGCGCAGTGGCGGCACCTCGCCGATCACCTCGACCATTCGCGAGCGGCTGGGCATCGATACCTTGATGTTCGGCTTCAGCCTGCCCGAAGACGGGGTGCACGCGCCCAATGAATCCTACGCCATCAACAGCATCAAGCAAGGCATCGTGTGCTGGCCGCTGATGCTGACCGAGTTGGGGCGTGTGTGGAATGAGAGCAAGTAAAAGGATTGCAACGATGAAAGCCATCGTTATCGGAGGCGGCGTCATCGGATCGTCGATCGCCTATCGCATGTCGGAAGCTGGTGCTGATGTGACGCTGGTGGAAGCCCGTCGCATTGGCGGCGGCACGTCGTCCACCAGCTATGCCTGGGTCAATGCCTGTGAAAAGCTGACGTCACGTGCCTATTTCGAGCTCAACTGGGCCGGGGTGAAAAGCCATCGCCGTCTTGCCGAAGAGTTCGAGGGATCGAACTGGCTGCACCGTCCGGGTGTGGTGCAGTGGCAAGGCGCAGGTGCCGAAGCCGCAGGCTTTGACGAGGGTGATTTCGACAAGCTCGAACGCCTCAAGGAGTGGGGCTATCCCGCCGAAAAGATCGACACGCAGACGCTGGCCGAGCTTGAGCCCGATGTCGACCTGTCGACGTTCAACCCGGAGGGGGCGATCTATTACCCGGAAGACGGCTGGCTCGATGGCCCGGTTTATGCCGGAGCCATGGTTGCGGCCGCTCGCCAGCGGTTTGGCCTCAAAGTGGTGTATGGGCAGGTGACGGAGCTTCTGACCCGCAATGGCGCGGCAGTCGGCGTAAAGCTGGCCAATGGTGAGACAATCGAAGCCGATACCGTCATCAACAGCTCGGGCCGTTGGGCCAATGAGGCCGTGGGCAACGCGGACCATGAACTGCCGCTGGCCCCGACTGTGGGGCTCATCGCCTATACGGTGAGCGGCGACACGAGCCTGCGCCACGGCCTGCGCACGCCGCTGGTCAATTGCCGACCGGATGGGGCTGGCCGCATCCTGTTGCGCGCCAACGATATCGACAAGACGCTGCCATTCGATACCGAAGCGGTGCCGTCCAACCCGGCGGCGCAGGAACTGCTCGACCGCGTCACGCAACTGATGCCGGCGCTCAAGGGCGTGCATGTGGAAGCCGTGCGGACCGCTATTCGCCCGATTCCGGCGGACGGATATTCCGCCATCGGACCGCACCCGGCTTTGTCGAACTACTATGTGACGGTGACCCATAGCGGTGTGACCATGGCGGCATTCATCGGTGAAGGCGTCACCGACGAGATCGTGCATGGCAAGAGCGTTTCGGAATTTGCCGAGTTCCGCTTGTCGCGGTTTTTCTAAGGAGTACCCCTCAATGCGGATCGCCATTTTGGGCGCGGGCGCTATCGCCCGTGCCAGCGCTGCCTATCTGTTGACGCGCGACCACACGCCGGTCATCTGGTCGCCTTCGGGCAAGGGCGCTGACGGGTATCGCGACACGCCGCTGGTGGTCGAAGGTGAGATTAGAGGAGACTTCCGCCCCGAGATCGCCGAAAGCGCAGCTGATGCCATTGCGGGCGCTGATCTGATCCTCGTGGCGCTGCCGGCCAATGGGCATAGGCTTGTCTATGATCACATCGCCCGCTCGGCGACGCCGGAGCAGCCAATCGTCATCAACGCCCAGCCGGTGCTTGCCGGTTATGCGCTTGAAGCGCGGCTGCGCGACGAGGGCAAAGCCAATCCGATCCTTGTCTGGGGCACCACTTTGCTGCGCTGCCGTGCGGTGGGGGCATCGGGCGTGCGGGTCAATACCATTCGCAAATCGGTGGATATGGCGATGTCGGCCTCGGGTACGGACGCGGCGGTGGCGCTGTGCCGGGCAGCCTTTGGCGATCATTTCGAGATGCGCCCGGATATGCTGTCGATCTCGCTGTCCAACATCAACCCGCAGGCGCATCTGGCGCTGGCGCTGGCCAACTTCACCCGCATGGAGCGCGGCGAGGCCTGGGGACAGAGCGAAAACCTTACCTCCGGCGTCGCCCGCTTTCTCGAAAAGCTCGATGGGGAACGGTTGGCGTTGGCGACGAAGCTCGGGCTGACGGTCCGCACCATGGCCGAGCATTATAATCGTACCTATGGTTTTGCTATCGCGCCACTGGAGACGATGGCCATCGCCATTCGCGCCGAGGGAGCCGGGCAGATGGGCCCGACAACCGAACAGAGCCGATATGTGCTTGAAGACGCGCCCTTCGGCCTTGCCCCGCTGATTAATCTTGGCCGCGCCGCGGGCGTCGACATGCCGCTGCACCACGCCGGCCTCACCATCCTCTCGACTCTCTACGGCCGCGATTTCGCGGAAGAAAACGACCTGGTCGGGGATGTGTCCGGGCTGGTTGGCAAGAGATTGGTTTAGGGAGAATGGATCGCCGCGATGGTGAGGCTATGCCAGATTCGTGCAGTGCGTGGTTATTTGCAATCACCTGATTAAACGCTGGCAGGGAGGCATGGCGGTCCGCTCTTTGCCCTCTATGGCGGCATGGAGGTGAGCGAGGCCAGGGGCGTGCATCCAGATAGCAGTGTTACCGGCACGTCGTCTGCCCAGGCGTTGATGATGTCCATGGCGGCGTTGGCAAGGCCCACATTGACGCGAACCATTGCTGCCTGAACTCTTCCGGTTACTGCCTCCGATCCGCCGTGCTGGAAAGCCAGGGGGGGAACCAGCCTGCACTCCAGAGAATTGATCAGCCAGAGAGCAAGCGACCGTAAAGGGAGCGCAATCTTGGTTGGATTGATGCCATGCAAGGGCTGGACAGGGTCGGTCCACAGATGGGTGCGGGTGACATGACCCGCGTTGACGATCTGCTGGCCGAGTATCGCGCCAAGCGCGACTTTTCGCGGACACAAGAACCTGCGGGCGAAAATCGGGCGGAGATCGGCAATGTTTTTGTTGTTCAAAAGCACGATGCGACGCGCCTGCATTACGACTTCCGACTGGAATACAAGGGCGTCCTCAAAAGCTGGGCCGTCACACGCGGGCCGAGCACCGACCCGGCGGACAAACGGCTCGCCGTACGCACCGAAGATCACCCGCTCGACTATGCAACCTTCGAAGGCACTATCCCTAAAGGGCAATATGGCGGAGGCACCGTCATGCTCTGGGACTTTGGCACGTGGGCACCGATCGAGGACCCGGAAGAAGGTTTCCGCACCGGCAAGCTGAAATTCCGGCTCGACGGCGAGCGGATGAAAGGCAATTGGGCGCTGATCCGCATGAAGCCCAGGCCGGGCGAAAAGCGCGAGAATTGGTTGTTGATCAAGGAAGTGGATGAGTATGCCACTTCCGAAAATGGCGCTGCCTTGCTCGACGCGGCAACCAGCGTCAGCACGGGCCGCAAGATGAAGGCGATCGCTGCGGGCAAGCCACCGGTGAAAAGAAAAAGCGCTGGCGTCCTGCCGCTGCCGGCCTTTGTGGAGCCGCAACTGACGACGCTGGTCGATAGGGTTCCCGGGGGTGAGAACTGGCTGTTCGAGATGAAGTATGACGGCTATCGCTGTCTGGCGGCGATCTCCGGCAACACCGTCCGGCTCTACACGCGCTCCGGGCTCGACTGGACCGAAAAGTTCGCGCCACTGGTGCTGCCGCTGGCGCAACTGACCGGATCGAGCGTGCTTCTGGATGGCGAAGTTTGCGCATTTAATGCGGATGGGAGGGGGGGATTTTCGGTGTTGAAAACGCACCTGTCGGAGGGGGGGCCGTTGGTGTTTTTTGTGTTCGACATGCTGGAGCAGGGGGGGAAGTCTATTCGGGACAAGCCGTTAGTGGAACGCAAGGCGTTGCTCAGGGGGGTGTTGGGGACGCGAAAACGCGATGATCCTATCCAATATTCGCCCGATATTGCCGGCAACGGGGCGCAAGTTTTCGAAACAATTTGCAAAAATGGCCATGAAGGGATCATCGCCAAGGCGCCGGATGCACCGTATCGGTCGGGACGGAGCGGCGACTGGCTCAAGATCAAATGCACGCTGCGGCAGGAATTTGTCATCGTCGGCTGGTCGCCATCAAAAAAGCGACCCGGGGTGTTTGCCTCGCTGCTGCTGGCGACCCAGGAGGACGGAAAGCTCGTCTATCGGGGGCGGGTCGGCACCGGATTTTCCGAAGCGGTGCGCGCCGAGTTGCAAAGCATGCTCGAAGCCGACCGCCGCAAGACAGCACCGCTCGGAGGAGTGCCCGTCGCGATGGCCAAGGACGCCCAATGGGTCTCGCCCAGGCATCTGGCGGAAATTGCCTATACGGAGGTGACCCCGGACGGAGCGTTGCGCCATCCCTCGTTTCTGGGCCTGCGCGAGGACAAACGGGCAACGGGAATTGCGCTGGAAAAACCGGCGGGGCTGAAAGGAGGCGCCATGACGCTGCGCGACGAAGACGGCATTGCAGCTGCCAAACAGGCAGGCGTGAAGCTGAGCAGTCCCGACAAGGTTCTCTATCCTGAACAGGGCATAACCAAGGCCAGGCTGGCGGCCTATTACGCGGCTGTTGCCGATACGATGATGCCGTTCATCGCCGACCGACCCCTCAGTCTGGTGCGCTGTCCTGCCGGGCGAACCGGACAATGCTTCTTTCAAAAGCACGATACCGGGGGCTTCACACAGGGGATGGACACGGTGGCGATCCGGGAGAAGGACGGCAGCACGGACAAGTATTTCACGCTCAATAATCTTGGTGGGCTGTTGGCCGGGGTTCAGATGGGGGTGCTGGAATTCCACATCTGGGGTTCGCGCCGCGATGCCATCGAAAAGCCCGACCGCATCGTGTTCGATATCGATCCCGACGAAGGGCTGGATTTTGCCGAAGTCAAGGCGGCGGCGCGCGATATCAGGGACAAGCTCGGCGAGCGGGGGCTGACGAGTTTTCCGTTGGTCACAGGCGGCAAGGGCATCCATGTGGTCGTCCCCATTACGCGCCGTTTCCAATGGCCGGACATCAAGACGTTCGCGGCAGGGTTCGCGCGGCAATTGGCCGAAGATGAACCGGAGCGGTTTACGGCGACGCTGTCCAAAAAAGCGCGCGAAGGGCGGCTATTCATCGACTATCTGCGCAATGAACGCGGATCGACCGCAATCGCGCCGTTCTCGACACGGGCGCGGGAAGGCGCGCCTGTCGCGGTTCCGGTGGACTGGGACGAGATCGAGGGCCTTGCGGCGGCCAATGTGTTTTCGCTCGACGCGGCAATCGAGCGGGCAGGCAGCGCCTTCTGGTCGGGCTATGCGAAAACGCGGCAGTCCTTGCGCAAGGATCAGCTGGAGTAGGGCAAAACGTCAACGGGGGCGGGCAGGAACGCGCAAGTGCAGATATTGGAGCGAGAACAGGCCCAATTGGGCCAGGGCATCGAAATCGAAGAGTTCGACGATGCCGGAGTGAAACGCAATCAGGTTCAGGCGACGCAGTTCCTGCAAAGTCCGGTTCACGTGGACGGTGGAGAGGCCCAGCGCATCGGCCAACTCGCTCTGGGTAAGGGGCAAGGGAAAGCGGTGGCCATCATTGCGGCCTACCGCCGCCAGCCGCAGATAAGTTTCGCACAATAGATGCGCGACCCGCTCGATGGCGGAGCGCTTGCCAATGCTCACCAGCCATTCACGGGAAATGGATTCCTCGATCAGCGTCGTGCTCCACAGGGCGCGGGTGATCCGGGGTGCGGTTTCGAGCAGGGCGAACAGGCTCGCGTCTGGGATTGCGGCAATGCCAAGCGGCGAGAGCGCCGCCAGCGGTGACAGTTCACCGCCAAGCACGAACCGGCGCAAATCGATGACGTCACCCGCAACCAGCAAAGAGATGATCTGTCGCCGCCCGTCGGGGAGATCGCGGTAACGGCAGGCAAAGCCATCGACAAGGACATGGATGTGATCCCTGGCGAGCGTGCCCGCAAGATCGGACCTGCGACCGGGGATGCGGAGCACGCGGACAGGCAGTCCGAGCAGACCGGTTCGGTCGGCCTGATCGAGCGGAAGATGGCTTTGCAGCCGGGCGACAAGTAACTCGGTCAACTGGCGCTCCGGGTCATCTGACGCTGGGATGGAAATCAAAGTGCCAGGGTGCAGGGGCTGTGAGGGGAGGTGTCATAGGGTGATCGTGCCGCTCCGCAATTAACGTTAACGCAGGTTAAGAGACAAAAATGTAGCGCGGCCTACACCTGTGTTCGACCGCACCGGGCCACTGTCAACGAATTTGGCGAAGGCGTGTTCCGCAGTCTCAGCCGTGCAACGAAAGCTTGGGCCAGCACTTGTTATCAGGACAGCAGAGGAGGGTGCCGTGGTGGCGATGATGGCGGCGGTGGCGGCAACATGAGCGGGCGGGGCGACGAGGGATTCTTGAATTCTCTTGCCGGAAAATGCGTACTGGTGGTGGAAGGCGACCAGGCGCTGGCCCGCGCGGTCTGCGATGATCTGAGGCGCTATGGGGTCGAGGTACTCGGGCCCGCGCCCACCGTCCACTATGCGAGCCTGATCATCGGTAAACGCCGTCTTGACGGGGCAATCGTCGACGTGAAGGAATTCGGTGCGGAGGTCCTGCACCTGGTCGAGACCCTGATGGGCTATGGGGTGCCCATGGCGTTCGTCATCGCGCGGGGCAAGGAGGCGATGGCGGCGCGGTATCGCTCGATCGAGACGCTGACGAGGCCGCTCAATTTCGAACAGTTGCGGCGCAAGATTGCGGGCTTTCGCCCGCAAACGCCGGTGCGCGCGACGCCTGCCCCGAAGGGATTCCGGGCTGCTCGTTCAGTCCGCATCGCAGCGGTGAATACACGGAACACGGCCGAGGACCACTGGTCGAGACTGTTGCTCAAAGCCATGCGGATGGCGCGAGAGGCAAGGGGTGAGCCCGAGTCGCGTGGCCCATCAGGGCCAGGCGGCGAATGAACCCGAAATCCGCGTTTGGCCGCGGACGAAATCTGCCCGGTACTGCCTGGGAGATTTTGAATTGAGGCGCTTGAAGAAGCGGCTGAAATAGGCCGGGTCCTCAAAACCCAGAACCGAGGCGATCTGTGCAATGTGCATGCCGGAGGTTTCCAGCATCTGGCGGGCCTCGGTGTGCAACCGCGCATGGATGATGGCGAGGGGCGAACGGCCCGTCGCCCGCTGGACGGCGCTGTTGAGACGATCGGTGGTAACGCCCAGATAGGATGCATAATCGGCCACGGTCCAGTGGCTGCGCATGCGCTGATCGACCAGCCGCAGGAAATTGGCGACGATGGCGCGCGGCGCGGGTTGGGGATCGACCGGTACGAGATCGGAATGCCGCCAGAGCAGGATGCACACGATGGCCAGATGATGGCGGACCATTTCCTCGGCGCCGGTATGGCCATCGCGCAATTCGGTTTCCATGACTTGCATCAGGATGGCGAGCCGGTCGGCCACACTGCGGTCGATCCGCGTTCCCAATTGGGGGCGGGTCGCAAGCCGCCTGAGATCTTCGCCGATATTGCCCGGGAGGACCAGTTGCCCCAGCACCGCTTCGCCAATGGCCAGCCACGCGCCACGCGAACCGGCATGGAGCGTGAGCGTGGCGCCCTGTCCGACGGGAATCCAGACGAGAGTGGGGGCCTGCAACAGCGCTTCCTCGCCCGCGTGGCGGACTGTTCCGGTGCCAGCCACCAGGACGAAGATGCGGTTGCGCCGCCCGTGCAACGACCATTGCGCGGTGTCGAGCGTAGAGCCGATGGCCTGGGTTTCAAGTTCGAGGGCCCGGTCCAGACGGCTTCGGGGTGAGGCCGCCGACAGGATCGTGTTCATCTTGAAGCCTCCAACTTATCGTCCACGCTCCGCCAAAAGTACAAGTTTCTCTGCAAAAAGTCTATTCTGGCAGAGGGACCAGCAGGCTAATCTGGCTTGAGCGCTGGAAGAGGAGAATTCCCGGGCGCGTGATTGCCCGATTGGGCGAGAGGAGGACTTCATGACATTGATTTCCCGCAGGCATGTCCTGCGTACCATCGGTATTGCCACAGCCCTTCTGGCCGGGGTCAGCTCCGCTGCCGTCCATGCGCAGGACCGTACTTCGGTCAAGATCGGCTATGCCGTTTCGATCACTGGCGGCAACGCCGGGGGCGCAGGCATCACCACCATTCCAAACTATCGCCTCTGGGTGCATGAGGTGAACGAAGCCGGCGGACTGGAACTGCCGGACGGATCGCGCCTGCCCATCGAGGTGGTCGAATATGATGACCGGTCCTCGGCAGAAGAGGTTGTGCGGGCCGTCGAACGCCTCGTTACCCAGGACGAGGTCGATTTCGTCCTGTCGCCCTGGGGGACAGGGTTCAATCTCGCCGTTGCGCCGCTGCTGGACCGGTTCGGGTATCCGCTGATCGCTTCGGCCGCTGTGACCGATCGTGCCGCCGAATTCGCCGAGCGCTGGCCGGGCAGCTTCTGGCTGTTGGGCGGGGGCGCCGACTATGCCGGAGCGCTGGCTGAAGTGCTCGGCGAAGCCCATGCGGCGGGCGAGATCAACGCCGATGTGGCCGTTATCTCGGTTGCCGATGGCTTTGGTATCGATCTGGTCAATGCGGCCCGAGAAACGTTCGCTGCCGCGGGCCTCAACATCGTGATGGACCGCACTTATCCGCCGGGGATCACGGATTTCTCGCCGATGCTCAACGAGGCGCAGTCCTCGGGTGCCGACAGTTTCGTCGCCTTCTCCTATCCGCCTGAAACCTTTGCCCTTACCCAGCAAGCGCAGGTTGCGGCCTTCAATCCCGACGTATTTTATCTCGGGGTGGGGACGCCGTTCCCGACCTATATCGGGGCCAATGGCGACAATGCCGAAGGCGTGCTGAGCCTTGGAGGCATCGATACGTCCAACGCGGCGCTGATGGATTATCGCCAGCGGCACGAGGACTTCATCGGGCAGGCCCCTGACTTCTGGGCGTCGCAGATGACCTATGCCGGCCTCGAAATGCTGGAGGAAGCGATCAAGCGGGTTGGGCTCGACCGTGAGGCGGTGTCCTCGGAGCTCTCGACCGGTACTTTCACCACCATCCTGGGTGAAACGAAGCTGGAGAATAACCAGTTGCGCGACCTGTGGTGGACCGGGCAGTGGCAGGATGGCGTTTTCGTCGCTTTGGAACCTTCTGACCGTGAAGGCGCCAGCGAAATCCGGCTGCCCAAGCAGCCCTGGAAGTAAAGACTTAGGCTCCTGCGCCCGGAAACGGGCGCAGGGCCGCCAAACGCATACGAGGACAGGCATTGCCATGCTTCTGACAGCGCTCATCTCCGGTCTGGTTCTGGGGGGGACCTATGCGCTGGTCGCCATGGGCCTCACGCTCCAATACGGCATCTCGCGCATCATGAATCTGGCCTATGGCGAGATCACGATTTTCGCCGCTTTCTCCGCCTTCATCCTGTTTTCGACCTTCGGCATCAATCCGCTCGTGGGGATGCTGATTGTGCTGCCCGGCGCGTTTGCGTTCGGCTATCTCGTTTATGGGATCATGATGCAGCCGCTGGTGAAGCGGTCGGCCAGGAGCGGCACGCTTGAGGTGGATTCGATCCTCGCGACATTCGGGCTGATGTTCGTCATTCAGGGCATCATGCTGGTCTGGTTCGGCTCGAACTACATGAGCTACAGTTTCCTCAATTTCGGCGTGAACGTTTTGGGCTCCAACATCGCCGCCAACCGGCTGCTGGCGTTTGCGATGGCGGTGGTGATCGGGGGCACGCTGTATGTGCTGCTCACCCGATCGCGCTGGGGGACGGCCATCCGCGCGGTGGCGGTGGCGCCCGCTTCAGCGCCGCTGGTCGGTATTGATGTCAACCGCACGGCGCGGTTTGCCTTTGCGCTCGGCACCATGCTGGCGGCGTCGGGCGGGGTGATGATTTCCATGTACCAGACGTTCACCGCGTCGATGGGGGTCGTGTTCACCATGAAGGCGCTGGTCATCGTGATCATGGGCGGGCTAGGCAATCTGCTGGGCGCGCTGGTGGCGGGGTTGTTGCTGGGCGTGGTGGAAACGATGGTCGCAACCTATGTCGATCCGGGACTGACGCTGGCGGCGACCTATGTCATTTTTCTTGCCATATTGCTCTGGAAGCCGTCTGGCCTGTTCGGAAAGGCGGCGGGACGATGATCCGTATCGTTGGTGGATTTGGGCTTGCGGCGCTTGCTCTGGCCGCGCTGGCGTGGTTGCCGACCCGGTTTGGGGCCTATGGCGTGGGGCTGTTGCTGGGCATGACCGGCTACGTCACGCTGGCCAGCGCCTGGGCGCTTTTCTCGGGCCCGACCCGCTACATCTCGCTGGCGACCGTCGCGTTTTTCGGGATCGGTGCCTATACGGTCGCCGTGCTCAGTGAGAGCCTGCCCTATCCGCTGGTGCTGGCGATTGCGGGGGTGATCGGGCTGGTGGTGGCGCTTGTCGTGGGGCTGGCCACATTGAGGCTGGTGGGGATCTATTTCGTGATCTTCACATTTGGGCTCGCCGAACTGATCCGGCAGTTGGTCACCTGGTACGAGGTGAACGTCACCGGGACGCTGGGACGGTACATTTTCCTGCCGATCAGTTCCGAGCAGATTTACTGGCAGTTATTGGGCCTTGCGGCGATCACCATCGCCATCGGGTGGTGGATTTCCCGCTCGCGGATCGGGCTGGCGCTCAAGGTGATCGGTGATGACGAAACCGTCGCCGCCCATACGGGGATCAATATCGCGGGGGTCAAACTGGCCCTGTTTGCGGTGAGCGCCACCATCATCACGCTTGTGGGGGCGATCCAGGCACCGCGCTGGACCTATGTCGAACCTTCGATCGTGTTCAATCCCACCATCTCGTTCCTGACGCTGATCATGGCGCTTCTGGGCGGTGCGAACCGGTTGTGGGGGCCGATGCTGGGTGCGATTCCGCTGTTCTTGCTGTTCGAATGGCTCAGCGCCAACTTTCCGAACCATTATTCGATTATTCTCGGCCTGATGTTCATCGCAATTGTCTTTGTCGTCCCCCGTGGTGTGCTCGCGTTTTTCGAGGATGCGCTAAAGCAGGTTCGTTCGCGCCGTGCTCCTGAAGTGCCAGTTGAAGCAAGTGAGGCAACGCAATGACTGCGTTGATTGAAATCACGGGACTGAAAAAGCAGTTCGGCGGGCTGGCCGCAGTCAGTGATGTAAGCTTCGGCGTCAATGAGGGGGAAATTGTCGCGCTCTTGGGGCCGAACGGCTCAGGCAAGACGACGGTGCTCAACATGATTTCCGGCGCCCTGACGCCGACTGCCGGACATATCGCACTGGCCGGGGACACGATCTCCGGACTGCCGCCGCATAAGATCGCCCATAAGGGCGTGGCGCGGACGTTCCAGCTGGTGAAAATCCTGCCGTCGCTGACGGTGGCGGAAAACGTCATCGCGGCCCTGGCATTCCGACCGAATCCCCTTTGGGGCGCGCCTGCTCTGGAGCGAGCTTCGGACCTCTTGGCCGACGTCGGGCTGGCGGGGCGTGGCGGAGAACATGCCGACGACCTGACCTATATCGATCAAAAGCGGATGGAACTGGCACGGGCGCTTGCCGCAGAACCGCGCCTCTTATTGCTCGATGAATGGCTGTCGGGGCTTAATCCCACTGAGTTGGCGATCGGCATCGACCTGATCATGTCCCTGCGCGAACGGGGCATGACCATTCTTCTGGTCGAGCACATCATGGAGGCCGTCCGGGCGCTGTGCAGCCGCGCCGTGGTGATGAATGTGGGCAAGAAGATCGCCGATGGTCCGACCGCCGAAGTGCTCGCCGACCCGGGCGTGATCGCGGCCTATCTGGGAGAAGGCCATGCTTGAAGTCGTCAATCTGTCGCTGCACTATGGCCGTCACCAGGCACTCGATGACGTCACCGTCAGGATCTCCGAAGGTGAAACGGTCGTCATCCTTGGCGCGAACGGGGCTGGAAAGTCCTCTCTGCTCAAGGCGATTGCGGGGCTGGCCCGTCCAGACGACGGTTCGGCAATCCGGCTCGACGGGGAATCCATCGTTGGCATGGCGCCCCATCGGATACCTGAAGCCGGGATCGCGCTGGTGCCGGAAGGCAGGGGCGTGTTCGGCGATCTCACCGTCGCCGAAAATCTGGTGCTGGGCGCCAACCCCCGCCGGGCGCGGGCCACGGAGACCGAACGCAACGCGCTGATCTACGAGCTTTTCCCGCGCCTTGCGGAACGCCGCAAACAAATGGTGCGCACCATGTCCGGCGGCGAACAGCAGATGGTGGCGATCGGACGGGCACTGATGAGCAATCCCAGATATCTGATGCTCGATGAGCCCAGTCTAGGGCTGGCTCCGATTGTGGTGACTGAATTGTTTGGGGCGCTGCGGCGCATCAAACAGACCGGCGTTGGATTGCTGCTGGTCGAACAGAATGTATCGATTTCCCTTTCAATCTCGGACCGAGGCTACTTGATGGAAACGGGCCGAATTGTTGGAGAAGGTGCCGCCGAAGCGCTCAAGACTGATGCGGCGGTTCAACAGGCGTTTCTTGGCGGCACAGCCGCTTGATCTGGAAAGGAAAGTGCGATGGATCAGCTTGGATTGCTCATTGCAAATGAAGATCATGGGGCGACGGGCGGGGCGGTGTTCGAGCGGCTCAACCCTATTTCCGGCGAAGTCGCCACGCTGGCCGCTGCCGCCACGGTAGAGGACGCCCAGCGGGCCGCCGATGCCGCCGCCGCCGCGTTTCCGGAGTGGTCGCGCACGTCGCCAAAAGAGCGCCGCACGATCCTGCTCAAGGCCGCCGACCTGCTTGAGGCAAAGGGCCCGCGGTTTGTCGAGGCGATGGGATCGGAAATCGGGGCCACGGCAGGCTGGGCGATGTTCAACGTCACGCTCGCCGCAGACATGCTGCGCGAAGCTGCAAGCCTCGTGACGCAGATCAAGGGCGAAATCGTGCCTTCCAACCGTCCGGGGAGCCTCGCCATGGCGGTGCGGCAACCGGCAGGGGTAGTGCTGTCGATGGCACCGTGGAATGCGCCGGTTATCCTGGGCGTGCGTTCTCTGGCGACGCCCCTGGCCTGTGGCAATACAGTGGTGATGAAGACCTCCGAACTATGCCCGCGCACCCATCGGCTGATCGTTGAAACCCTGATTGAAGCGGGCCTGCCCAAAGGCGCGCTGAACGCAGTGTCGAACGCGCCAGAAGATGCCGCCGAGATCGTCGAAACGCTGATCGCGCATCCGGCTGTGCGCCGGGTCAATTTCACCGGTTCGACGCGGGTCGGACGGGTGATCGCGGAAAAGGCTGGCCGGCACCTCAAGCCTACCTTGCTGGAATTGGGCGGGAAAGCGCCCTTTGTCGTGCTCGACGATGCCGATCTCGATGCGGCAGTGGCGGCAGCAGCTTTTGGCTCGTACATGAACCAGGGCCAGATCTGCATGTCGACGGAGCGGATCGTGGTGATGGATACCATTGCCGACGCGTTTGTCGAAAAGCTTGCGAAAAAGGCCAAGACCCTGATCGCTGGCGATCCACGGCAGGGCAACACGCCGCTCGGCTCGGTGGTCGACGGCGGGGCCGCGCAGCGGATCGAGCAGTTGATCAAGGATGCGACCGCCAAGGGGGCCGTGCTGGCAGCGGGTGGCCGGGTCGAGGGTACAATCATGGATGCCACCTTGCTCGACAAGGTCACCCCATCGATGCGGATCTATGGCGAGGAATCGTTTGGACCCGTGGTTACCGTGGTGCGGGTGAGCAGTGTCGACGAGGCGGTGCGCGTCGCCAATGACACGGAATATGGGCTGTCGTCCGCTGTGTTCGGCAAGGACGTCAACCGCGCGCTGGCCATTGCCCGCCGTATTGAAAGTGGCATCTGCCACGTCAACGGACCGACGGTCCACGACGAGGCGCAGATGCCGTTTGGCGGTGTGAAGGCATCGGGCTATGGCCGGTTCGGCGGCAATTGGGGCATTGCCGAATTCACCGAACTGCGCTGGGTGACCGTGCAGGATGGCCCGATCCACTACCCGTTCTGATCGGCGGGGTAGATCAAGAAAGGAGAGGACAAATCTTGTCCTCTCCTTTTGGTTTGGGGGCTGCGCATCCAGTGGATGATCAGTCCTGCACTCTAGTTCCGGATAGTGACGTCGAGCAGCGCCAGAGTGCGGTTGGTCGCGATATGGTCGAGCGCCTCGGCAAGGGCGATGTCGAGCGTATCGGCATCGGGCACCCGTCGCGCGAAGGCCCGGCTGGCTTCGGCCACCTTGACGAAATCGGGGATGGGGCTGAGCCCCGTCAACGGCATCTGATTGGTTTTCGATGCGTAGCCCTGGGGGTAGATATCGAGCACCGAGTGCCGCACCGCCGCCCATTCGGCATTGTTCATGACAATGACGAGCACCGGAAGGTCGAGCGCTTCAGCGATCTGATGGCAGGCGACGGGGTTGGCGAACATGTAAGAGCCGTCTCCCAGAGTGGCGACCACCAGTCGGTCGGGTTCGGCCAATTGCATGCCGAGCGCCGCCGGAAAGGACCAGCCCAGTCCGCCCGCATGGGGCTCCTGATACCAGGCGCGGTGATGGCTGAGAGTCATCGCGGGCATCGGGCAGCCGCGTTCCGACAGGAGCACAGCATCGCGACCGGTAAGGGCCTGGGATATTTTCAGCGCGACATAATCCGCCGACATGGTGCCATCGCGACCTTTCTCGGCGTTAGCGATGGCGGTTTGGCGGCTTTCGCCGTTGCGTGCGACAATCTCCGAACGGCGTGTGGCGACGGTGGAACCGGGTTCGGCCTCCTCAAGCGCGGTGCACAGGGCAAGGACGCCGTCAGCCAGTTCGCAGGCGGTGGTGATGTCGGCGCGGAAATTGCGGATGGGCATTCGCGCCTTGAGTGGGTCAGGGCCGATATGGGCCACTGTCGCGTCCGGACGGACCGCATGGGCCTGCTGCGACCAGGGCGCGAGCGAATCGAGGACGATGACCAGATCGGCCCTGTCGAGCAGCCAGGAGGGATCGACCCCGGCATACATCGGATGGTCGGTCGGGATGGCAATCTGGAGCGCCCAATAGTGGCACACGGGAATGGCCCAGCGTTCGGCGAGTGCTGAAAGGGCAGCAAAGGCATCGGCGCCGCCGGCACCGTGCTGGGCGATGATCACAGGAAATTGCGCCTTGCGTATTGCATCGGCAAGCCGGGAAATCTGGCTTGCATCGGGCGCGACATGGACCGGCTGCATGGTGAGCGGCAGGTCGAGATCGTCATTGGCATAGGGCTCGCACAGAACCTCGCGCGGCAGGGCCGCATAGACCGGCCCCTTGGGCGTCGAATTGGCGATGGCGTAGGCGCGATCGACCAGAGCCCCGGCCTGCTCGGGAAAGCGCAGTTCATAATCCCATTTGACCGCCTCGCGCACGAGGGCAGCCTGATCGCGCATTTCCTGACCCCAGCCGATCGGGACAGTGCGCGCGCCGAAGCGCCCGGCCTCGGTGACCGGCGTGCGGCCGGAAAACAGCAAGACAGGGATGTTCTCGACGGCGGCGTTGATCGCGCCGGTGGCGCAATTGGCGAGGCCGACATTGGTGTGAGCGATCACCGCCTGTGCGCGGCCCGTTGCCAGATAATATCCATGCGCCATGCCCATGGCGGCGTTTTCGTGGGGCATCACCAGCGCCTGGGGCAGGGGCACATCCTTGGCCGCGGCCTCGGCGAGGCCCTCGATGATGGGCGGGAAATCGGTGCCGGAATTGGCGAAGATATAATCAACGCCAACCGATTTGAGGCGCGCCAGCAGCGCGCCACCGGCGGTGAGGGTCAGGGGTTCAGGAGTTGGCATGGCATATTTCTATATTTGAAATTTTGATATCTTATTTAGGGTGTCGCAGGGCATCGGTTTCGTCAATCGTATAAATGCAGAATGCATGGGATGAATAGTGGATTCATGCGGTTTGCTGAGGGCAGGGACGATGTATTGCGATTGCTTTGCGATAAAGCATGAGCGGCAGGTAATGAGTTGCAGTGGAAAAGTTATTTTACAATGTGATCGCGAATGCTCTAAAAAAGTAATTGTCGATGCTAATTGAAAATGCGTCTAGACTATCCCTTGGGAGAGGGTGAGGAGGAATTCATCATGAGACTTTCCATCAGTCGCCGCGCCGCGTTGGGCGCGGGCGCGCTTCTTGTATCCACGGCGCTTGCCGGGCCGGCCTTCGCGCAGGCGGAGTTCAAATTCACGCTGCATCACTTTCTTGGGCCGGGCGCTCCAGCGCAAACGCAAATGCTGGAGCCGTGGGCCGAACGGATCGAACAGGCGTCAGACGGGCGCGTGGAGATCGAAATCTATCCGTCGATGTCTTTGGGAGGGACCCCGGCGGAACTGATCCGGCAGGCGCGCGATGGCGTCGTCGATCTGATCTGGACGCTGAACGGATATTCGCCGGGGCTGTTCCCGCGCACCGAAGTGTTCGAATTGCCCAACATTCATACCAACGATCCCGAAGCCACCAATATGGCGATCGCCGATCTGTTCGATGAGTATCTCGCCGAGGAGCATGTGGGCGTGAAAGTGCTGTTCCAGCACGTACATGCGGGGCAGGCGATCCATATGGCCTCCAAGGAAGTGCGGACGCCCGAGGATCTCGCCGGGACAACGCTACGCATTCCAACGCGCACCGGGGCCTGGGTGGTCGAGGCGCTGGGTGGAAACCCGGTGTCGATGCCAGTTCCGGACTTCCCGCAGGCATTGTCGCGCGGGGTTGTCGATGGCGGGCTCGTGCCCTGGGAGATCATCCCGGCGCTGCAATTGCAGGACCTGACCGAGTATCAGATCGAACTGGCTGACAAGGGGCGTCTGGGCGCCAGCGTGTTCCAGGTGTCGATGAACCTTGATCGCTGGAACGGTCTGCCGGACGATATCAGGCAAATCTTCCTCGATAATTCCGACGAGGACTGGCTGCACGAAGTGGGGCAGATCTGGCGCGATATCGACGAGGAAGGCATTGCAATCGCCATCGCGGCGGGCAACCACCATGTGACGTTGACGCCTGAGGAAAGCGCCGCGTTCACCGAGGCCATGGAGCCGGTGGTGGAGCGCTGGGTCGATGAGGTCGGCGGACAGGGTTCGATTGACGCGCAAGCGCTGGTCGATGCGGCCCGCGCGGCGGTTGCGGCCCACGCCAAGTAAGGAGAACGCTCATGGCGACGGCGCTCAAACGACAAGCTGCAGTTCGGTTCATTCGCGATCTAACGCGTTATTGGGCCTTGCTTGGTGGGCTTGTCATCTTAGGCGTCGTCGCCGCCAACGTTTACAGCGTGGCGTTGATCATGCTGTTCAACCGGCCGTTTCCGGGGGTTTATGAGATCGTCCAGGTGGGGACGGCGGTGGGGATGTTTATGTTCCTGCCTTATTGTCAGGTGACCGGCTCTAACGTGACCGCCGATATCTTCACTTCCGGCATGGGGCGGCGCACTGTCGTGGCACTGGCGGGGCTCGGAGCGGCGTGCGGAGTGGCCTTCGCCGGTATTCTGCTCTGGCGCATGAGTTATGGCCTGATCGATCAGATGACGTACCGGGAAACCACTGCAATCTATCAGTTCCCGCTCTGGTACGCCTATATCCCGATCCTTGTGTCCCTGGCGCTGTTTGTTCTGGCGGGTATCGCCAATCTCATGCAGTCGACCTACGGCGTCGTGCCGGAAGAAGCCGAGTCGGCGTAGCCTCAACCCGAACACATCGGAACCTTCAATGACTTCACAACTGGTAGTCGGGTTGCTCGGACTCGCCGTCATGGTTGGCATGATCGCCATCCGCATTCCCATCGGCTATGCCATGGCCGCCGTCGGCATGGGGGGCATCCTGATCCTGTCAGGGCCCGCCATCCTGTTGTCCCAGCTCAAGACCCTGGCTTACGGCACCTTCTCCAATTACGACCTGTCCGTGGTGCCGCTGTTTATCCTGATGGGCCATATCGCCACCAAGGCGAAATTATCCCACGGACTGTTCAGGGCGGCTAATGCGTGGTTTGGCCGGTTAAGAGGTGGGGTTGCAATGGCGGCCATTGCTGCTTGTGCCGGGTTTGGTGCGGTGTGCGGCTCGTCTCTGGCCACGGCTTCGACGATGGGCAAGGTGGCTCTGCCTGAACTGCGGCGTTACAATTATTCACCCGCTCTGGCGACGGGAACGCTGGCGGCTGGCGGCGTGCTTGGCATTTTGATCCCGCCTTCGGTGGTGCTGGTCGTTTACGCGGTAATCGTTGAGGCAAATATTGTCACGATGTTTGCCGCCGCGCTCGTTCCCGGCCTGATCGCCGTGGTCTTCTTCATGATCGTCATTGCTATCTACACATGGATCGTGCCGGAAGCCGGGCCGCGCGGCGGAGCGGTGAGCCGGGAAGAGCTGATCCGGGCTACGATCGGCGTTCTGCCCGTAGTCGTGGTGTTCGGGCTGGTCATCGGCGGCATTTATGCCGGGTTGTTCACGCCAACGCCGGCAGCGTCGATCGGTGTGTTCCTGGTGCTGCTTTATGGTGCAGTGCGGCGTCTGCTGGGTTGGAAGGACGTGTTGGATGCCATCCTGGAGACAGCGAAAACATCAGGCATGATCTATTTGATCGTGCTGGGCGCGGAACTGCTCAAGATATTCATGTCGCGGGGCGGAGTTCCGCAGGCCGCGGCCCACATGATGCTGACCTCGGGGCTTGAACCCTACGTCATCCTGATTCTGCTGCTGGTGGCGCTGATCGTGCTCGGATGCCTGATGGACTCCCTGTCGATGATCATTCTGGCCATGCCGTTCTTCTGGCCGGTGATCGCGCAACTCGATTTCGGTATGAGCCTCACCGATACCAAGGTTTGGTTTGGCATTCTCGCTCTGATCGTCGTCGAGCTGGGGCTGATAACGCCGCCTGTAGGGATGAACGTCTTCGTCATCAATTCCATGGCGCGAGACGTGCCGATGATGGAAACGTTCAAGGGCGCCATGCCGTTCTTTCTGATCGAATTGGTTCGCGTTGCACTTTTGCTGGCTTTTCCGGCGATCGTGTTGTTCTTTCCGGCCATGATGGGATAGTCGGGCGAGCGAGCGAGACGATTGGCGACACAGTTAAACAATTCGGTTTCAAAAGCGTTCGATATCCTGCGGCTTTTGGGCCGGGGCAGGGAGGTGGTGTCGGCGGCCGATGTGGTGGCCGAGCTGGGCATGAATGCTGTTACCGCCCATCGCTTCCTCAAGACGCTGGAGGCCGAAGGCGCTCTGGTCCAGGCGGCAAAGGGCAGCTATCGGCTCGGCTATATGCTGGTCGATCTGGGGGATCGGGCGCTCGAACAGGATCGGCTCGGACAATTGCTCCAGCCGCTGCTGGAGGACGTGACCCGCAATCTGCGGGAAGCCTCGATGGCGACGATCTATCAGGCGGGAATGGTGGTGTGCGTTGCCCGGGCCCGCTCGCAGCGCTCCCTGTCGGTGGATATTCGTGTCGGCGACAAGCTGGAGGCCTATTGCACGGCGCATGGCAAGATGTGGCTGGCGCATATTTCTGCGCGTGAGCGAGAGAAATATCTGTCCTCGCTGCGGTTTACGGCGATGACCGGCCGAACGATCACCAGCCGGGACATGCTGGAAGAGGAAATCGAGCTCTCCAGAAAGCGGGGATTTTCTTATAATCTGGGCGAACGCGAGGAGGGTATCACAGCGATCGCAGTGCCGGTGCTGACCCATGGCGGGCGCATGGTGGCATCCTTGTCGATGTTCGGGCCGACATCGCGGATCGATCGCGAAACGCTCGATGCGGCCATCGATCGTCTCAAGGCGGCAGCGGCGGAGGCGGCTCTGGTGCTGTACGGCAAGGGGCTGACCGAGTAGCTGAACTCAGTTTTCGAGATCGCGGGAAATTTCCCGTACGATGCGGCAAAGGATGTCGAGGGACGCGTTGCCCTGGACTTTTTCCCGCGTGGTGAGCCCCACCGCGCCCCGCGTTTCGGATGTGTCGACCGGCAGGGGAACGAGGCGTCCGGCGGCCACGTCCCGGGCAATAACACCATCGGAGATCACCCAGACTGCGTCGGTTTCTTCGACGAAAACCCGGCCGAACGCGTCCGATACGGTTTCGATGGTGTGGGGGAGTTCGGCCATTCCGTGGGCCAGCAGATAGCGGTCGACGAACGGGCGGATGACGGAGCCGACCGAGGGCATGAGGATCGGGTATTCGCGAATGCGTCCGAAATCGAATCGCGGCTCGGCCAGAAGCGGATGGCCGGCGCGCACCACGAAATGGACCTGCTCGGAATATAGATATTCGAACGACAGGCCGATCATCTGTTCGGGGGCGGCGAGACGGCCAATCACCAGATCGAGGGTTCCGGTGCGCAATTGTTCGAGCAGGACCTGATTTTCGCCGGTGACGATCTTGACCGGACTTTCCGTGCCCTCTGCAAGGAAACGGACCATCGCCCGGGGCATGATCCGCGCCGATACCGTGGGCAGGGCGCCGATGCGCAGCGGCGGGCCGACATGGGCGCGATCGAGGCTGTCGATGCCTTGCTGGATGGCGGCAACGGAGGCCCCGGCGTGACGCAGGAATACCTCGCCGTATCGAGTAATCCGCACCCCGCGCCCGTCCTTTTCGAACAGTTTTTTGCCCAGGATAGTTTCGAGTTCGCGGATGGTTTTGGTGACTGCGGGCTGGGTGACGCCCAGAATCTGGGCGGCACTGCCGATGGAGCTGTGCCGGGCAGCCTCGATAAAAGTCCGGAGGTGGCGAAAACGAACGCGGCTATCGGTCATCGGCAAATCCATGATTGCTGGGTTATGTATAGCGGCAATAGTTTCATTTTACAAAACTATTTGGCTGCACCAAGGTGGATGCGTTGGAGGACAGAAATGAACAGCATGCGGCTTGGCGATCTCGTCTTGCACTATCGGTTCCGTCCGGCCCGTCCGGGGGCGCCGACTATCGTTTTTATCAATTCTCTGGGCACCGATCTGCGCATCTGGGACAGGGTGATCGGCGGGCTGGGCGCAGATTGCGGTACGCTCGCCTATGACAAGCGCGGGCACGGGCTGTCGGAAACGGGGGCGACGCCCTATTCCATTGCCGACCACGCCGGAGACCTGGCCGGATTGATGGACGGGCTGGGCATTTCCGGTGCCGTGATCTGTGGGGTGTCGGTGGGCGGGCAGATCGCCCAGCAACTGTATTTTGACCGGCCCGACCTGATTGCAGGACTGGTGCTGTCCAACACGGCGGCAAAGATCGGGACGCCGGACTTCTGGCACAACCGGATTGAAACCATTTCGCGCAGCGGGCTCGAAGCGGCGACGGACGGCATCATGGAGCGCTGGTTCAGCGCCGCGTTTCGTGGGTCCGGCGCGCCGGAATATGCCGTGGCGCGGACCATGTTTGCCCGCCAGCCGATCGAAGGATATCTGGCGACCTGTGCGGCCATTGCCGGTTTTGACCGGAGCGGCGACAGCGGACGGATTGCCGTTCCGGCTGCTGTGCTCGTCGGCTCCGAGGACGGCGCGACGCCGCCCGACCTGGTCGAAGGGTTTTCGCACAGCCTGGCGGACAGCAGTTTTGGGATCATCGAGGGCGTGGGGCATCTGCCCTGTATTGAAGCGCCCCGACAGGTGGCCGATGCGATCGGCCAGCTTGTGGAACGATTGAAGGAAAGGAGGATGCGCGATGCCGCATCATGACGGGCCCTCGGCCCGCTACGAACAGGGAATGGCGACCCGGCGCAGCGTGCTGGGCGAAGACTATGTCGACCAGAAAGTGGCGGCGACCAGCGAGTTCGAGAAACCCTACCAGACGCTGATTACTGAAGCGGCGTGGGGGCATGTGTGGTCGCGTTCCAACTGGGACAAGCGGCAGCGCTCGATCGTCACCATCGCACTGCTGGCCGGGCTCGGGCATTACGAGGAAATGGTGATGCATATCGAGGCGACCGCGCGCACTGGCGCTACGCAAGACGATATTCGCGAGATCCTGCTGCATGTGGCAATTTATGCGGGCGTTCCGCACGCCAACCACGCCATGAAGCTGGCACGGGAAGCGCTGGATCGCATGGGGAAAGGAAATGGCGATGAGTGAGAGGCTATCGAATGCACGGGCCGAGGCCGCGGCCTTCATGGAGCGCGATTACAGCCAGCATCCGCCCGCGTTCACGCCCGGCTACAAGTCGAGCACCTTGCGGGCGCCAAAGCAGGCCCTGATCAGCTATGCCAGCACCCTGAGCGAAAAGACCGGGCCGGCATTCGGGCACAATATGCTCGGGGAGCTCGATAACGATCTGATCGTGAACTTCGCCCGCCCCGGTGAAGAGGCCATCGGGCAGCGTATCGTGGTGCACGGCTATGTGCTCGACCAGAACGCGAGGCCCGTGCCCAACGCGCTGGTCGAATTCTGGCAGGCCAATGCCGGTGGTCGCTATCGCCACAAGCGTGAAGGCTATCGCGCGCCGCTCGATCCCAATTTTGGTGGTTTTGGGCGCACCGTGACCGATGAGAACGGATATTACTGGTTTCGCACCATCAAGCCGGGGCCCTATCCGTGGCCCAATGGCGTCAATGACTGGAGGCCGGCCCATATCCACTTCTCGCTGTTCGGATCGGGCTTTGCCCAGCGCCTGATCAGCCAGATGTATTTCGAGGGCGACCCGCTGGTGCCGATCTGCCCGATCGTCAATACTATATCGGATAAATCCGCCATCGATCGTCTGGTCGCGCGGCTGGACATGAACAACGCAATCCCTATGGATTTGCGCGCGTACCGGTTCGATATGGTGCTGCGTGGGCGGCGTTCGACCTTCTTTGAAAATCGTCCGGAGGGAAATTGATGACGAGGCCGATCGAGTACCTGAAGGAAACCGCATCACAGACGGCGGGCCCTTATGTGCATATCGGGATGACCCCCAATGAGTATGACATCACGGGCGTTATTGCTGAAGACCCGGGCGTCACCGTCATATCGGATGGGGTGAAGGGCGAGCGGATCACCGTTCAGGGCCGTGTGCTGGATGGCGCTGGAAAGCCGGTGTTCGACTGTGTCGTCGAAATCTGGCAGGCCGATGCCAATGGTATCTACAACAGCCCGGCGGAGCATCGTGCGGGCGTGGACCCCAATTTTTCGGGCTGGGGACGGCAAGCGGCGGGCGAGAACGGCGAATTTTCGTTCGAGACCATCAAGCCAGGGCCGGTTCCCGCGCCGGGCGGTGGGTTTATGGCACCGCACATCACATTCTGGATCGTGGCGCGTGGCATCAATCTGGGGTTGCAGACGCGGATGTATTTTTCCGATGAAGATGCAGCCAACAAGGGCGACCCTATCCTAGCCAAGGCCCGGATGGTGGGCCGCGATCATACAATGATCGGCAGCAGGGAAGGGAGCACAGTAACTTTCGATATTCACCTTCAGGGTGAAAGCGAAACCGTGTTCCTGGATATCTGATGGCCCTTTCCGCGTTCGACCATCCGATCCTGTCCGGCCTGTTCGGCGATCCCGAACTGGCCGGGTTTTTATCCAAGGACGCTGATATCGCTGCCATGGTGGCGTTTGAGGCGGAACTGGCGGAGGCGCAGGCGGATTGCGGGATCGTGGCCCCCGAGGCAGCGGCCCGGATTGCCCGTCTCGCCGAGACATTTGTTCCCGATATTGAGGGGCTGCGGCAGGGACTCGGGCGGGACGGGGTGGTTGCGCCGGAACTGGTTCGGCAGATGCGCGGGGTGCTGGAGGGCGAGGCGGCCCGTGTGCTGCATCTTGGTGCGACCAGTCAGGATGTGATCGACACCAGCCTCGTCATACGGCTCAAATCCATCTGTGCGATTTTGGACAGTCGAATTGCCGGCATCGCGGGGCGGCTCGACGGGTTGTCCGAACGGTTCGGTGACCGGCGAGTGATGGCGCGGACGCGGATGCAGGACGCCCTGCCGATCGCGGTAGCCGACCGTATTGCCGATTGGCGGTTGCCCCTGGCGCGTCATCAAGACCGATTGAAACAGCTGCTGCCGCGCTTGCTGGTGGTTCAGTATGGCGGGGCGGTCGGAAATCAGGAAAAGCTTGGGGCGGAGGGACCGCGTGTCACAAAGGTTCTAGCCGAAAAGCTCGGGCTCGGGTTTTCAGAAAAGTCCTGGCACAACCAGCGCGATGCCGTTGTCGAACTGGCGGATTGGCTCAGTCTCGTCTGCGGCAGTCTGGGCAAGATCGGGCAGGATATTGCCCTGATGGCCCAGAATTCTATTGGCGAGATCACACTGGCCGGAGGCGGGGGGTCATCGGCCATGCCGCACAAATCCAACCCGGTGGCGGCTGAAGTGCTGGTCTCTCTCGCTCGCTATACAGCGGGGAGTTCGGGGACGATGGCGCAATCCATGGTGCACGAAAACGAGCGCTCAGGTGCAGCGTGGACACTGGAATGGCTGGTGCTGCCGCAGATGATCCTCGCAACCGGCAGCGCGCTGTTGCTGGCTGACCGGTTGCTGGGTTCGGTGGAGTCGATGGGCGAAGCCTCTTAGGGTCTTGCCTCTATCGCTGGCTCTTCCACGCCAATAGCCGCATGGCGTTGGCGGTGACCAGGACTGTCGCGCCGGTATCGGCGAGAATGGCTGGCCACAGGCCGGTGATCCCCAGAAGCGTGGTGATCAGGAACACGACCTTGAGCCCCAGGGCGATGGTGATGTTTTGCTTGATATTGGCCATTGCGGTGCGCGAGAGGCCGATCATGGCCGCTACGCCGTCCACGCGACTGTTGAGGATCGCCGCGTCGGCGGTTTCCAGCGCCACGTCGGTACCGCTGCCCATGGCGATCCCGACATCGGCGGCGGCAAGGGCGGGGGCGTCGTTGATGCCATCGCCGACCTTGGCGACCACGTGCCCGTCCTGCTGCCAGGATTTGACGATCGCCTGCTTGTCATCGGGGAGCAGGTCGGCATGGGCTTCAATGCCCAGATCTGCGGCAATGGCTTTTGCGGTGCGGGCGTTATCGCCGGTGAGCATGACGGCCGTTACGTTTTGGGCGCGCAGGGCGGCGAGGCCGGTGATTGCCGTGGGACGGGGCGTGTCGCGCATGGCGATAAGGCCCGTGGCGGTATCATCGATCACAAGGACGGACACGGTTTTACCCTCGGCATTAAGAGCATCGATGCGCTGTTGCGTGGCGTCCGAGATTGGCGCATAAGCCGCCGCCGCGCGGGCGGAGCCGAGGAACGCAGATTGCTCGCCCACAGTGCCCGACACGCCTTTGCCGCCATGGGCGGCTCCATCGTCGATCCAGGGCCAGACAATCCCATCCATTTGCGCGCGTTCGAGAATGGCGAGTGCCAGGGGATGGTTTGAGCCAGCTTCCAGCGCGGCAGCGATGGTGAGAACGTTCTGTTCCTCTCCTTGCAGGGCGACAATGTCGGTTACCTCGGGCTTGCCTTCGGTCAGCGTTCCGGTCTTGTCAAAGCCGACCCGATCGACCTTGCCGAGTGTTTCCAGCACCGCGCCGCCTTTGACGAGAAGCCCATTGCGAGCGCCGGCAGAGAGGGCCGCGGCGATGGCGGCCGGGGTGGAAATGACCAATGCGCAAGGGCACCCGATCAGCAGTAGCGCAAGGCCCTTATAGACCCACTCGTCCCACGACGCGCCGGTGACAAGGGGCGGCAGGACAGCAACGAGCAGCGCGACCAGCATGATCGCCGGTGTGTAATATTTTGAAAACCGATCGATGAAACGCTCGGTTGCCGCTTTGGCTTCTTGCGCTTCTTCGACCAGCCTGATCACTCTTGCGATCGTGTTGTCTGCCGCCGCTGCGGTGACCGCAATGCGCAGCACGGCATCGTGATTGATCGTGCCCGCGAAAACAGCATCGCCGATACCTTTGGCCCGGGGAACGGATTCGCCGGTCACCGGGGCTTCGTCGATGGAGCTTTCGCCGGCGATGATCTCGCCATCTGCCGGTATCCGGTCGCCCGGACGAACCACGACGATATCGGACACGGCAAGCTGTTCGGCAGGGATTTCGTGGGTGTGGCCCTCATGTTCGCGCATGGCGATGTTGGGCACGAGGTCGGCAAGGGCGCGGATCGAGGCGCGCGCTCGTCCTGCAGCGACGCCTTCGAGCAGTTCGCCGACCAGAAACAGCACCACAACCACGGCAGCTTCTGCGCTGGCATCGATGACGATGGCGCCGACGGCAGCAACCGTCATCAGCGTCTCGATGGAAAAGGGCGTGCCGGCCCGCGCGGCGGCCAATGCGCGGCTGGCGATCGGAATGAGGCCCACCAGCACGGCGGCGATGAATCCCCACGGATGGAGGGCTGGAACAAATTGTTCGGCGACGAAGGCGACAATCAGTGCGATGGCGCACACAATGGTCAGCCGCGCTTTGCCGGTTTTCCACCATGGACCATCGGGCAGGTGGGCATGGCTGGACAGCGGAGCGGCAGCGCCATTTGGCGCGGTCGGCGTGACCGTATATCCCATGGCCCTGACACTGCGTTCAAAAGACGCCAGATCGGCTTCGACTTGATGATCGAGGGTGACCGTGCCGTTAGCGACCGAGACTGAAGCCTCGGAAATGCCCGCAATCCGGCGTGCGGCGGTCTCGATCTTGGCGGCGCAGCTTGCGCAGTCCATGCCTTCGACGCGCATGCGGGTTTTGATCAACGGCTCGGTCATCGTCTTGCTCCAATTGCGATGACACCCTATCTAGTTCCTATAGCGACTATAGGAGCAAGAGGAAAAATGCAGACCGCAGTTTCGATCGGTCAGGCGGCCCGCGCCAGCGGCGTCAAGGTGCCCACGGTGCGCTATTACGAGCAGATCGGCCTGCTGCCGCTGCCGGATCGGACCGATGGCAATCGCCGCCTTTATGACCGGACTGATGTGGAGCGACTGGCCTTTATCCGCCATGCCCGGGAGCTTGGATTCGATGTCGAGGCCATCCGCAGGCTGTTGGCGCTGCAGGATGAGCCGGAGCAATCGTGCGCCGAAGCTGATGCGCTGGCCAAACAGCATCTGATCGAAGTGGAGCGCCGGCTTCGCAGCCTGATGGCACTCAAGGCCGAACTGGAGCGGATGGTCGAAGGCTGCACCCAGGGCAAGGTGGAATCGTGCCGGGTGATCGAAATTTTGGCCGATCACGGCGAGTGCCGGCATCACGATCACGAAAAGCCGCTTTCAGGCCTAAAATAGGTGTGGGGCGCATATCTTCCGTCGAAGGTCCGGTTTCGGGCTGCGTCACGATGCGCTAAGAGGGCGGCGAAATTCGAGCAGGTCACCGCTGGCTCGGACCAATTTGGGGAGAGATCGGATGACAGAGACCGGGTCAACGAGGCGTCCGATGACGCCACCGGCGATCAGGGCGCGCAAGGGCGGGATGCCTATCGTGTGCCTGACCGCTTACACGACGCCGATGGCCCAACTTGTTGATAAGCATTGCGATCTCGTGCTTGTGGGCGACAGTGTGGGTATGGTTTTGCACGGTTTGCCCGATACGCTCGGGGTCACCCTCGACATGATGGTCCTGCATGGCAAGGCGGTGCGCCGCGGATTGAATTCCGCGCTGATGGTGGTGGATATGCCGTTCGGATCGTACGAAGCGAGCCCGGAAGAAGCGTTCCGCAATGCGGCGCATCTGATGCGCGAAACCGGTGCGGAGGCGGTCAAGATCGAGGGCGGCGAGCAGATGGCGCCGACCATCCGGTTCCTGTCGCAGCGTTCGATTCCCGTGGTGGCGCATATCGGTTTGACGCCACAGGCGGTCAATGCGTTTGGCGGATACAGGGTGCAGGGGCGTGGGGCTGAGGCGGAGCAGGTGTTGCGCGACGCGCATGCGGTCGCGGAAGCCGGGGCGTTTGCGGTGGTGATCGAGAAGGTGCCAGAGGCGCTGGCCCGGCAGATCACCGAGGACATTGCGGTGCCGACCATCGGCATCGGCGCGTCCGCGGCATGTGACGGGCAGATTTTGGTGGTGGATGATATTTTGGGAATGTTTGTGGATTTCCAGCCCAAATTCGTCAAACGTTTTGCGCAATTGGGCAATGATGCCGAAAGCGCGATTGCCGCTTATGCCGAGGAGGTGAGGGTTCGCAGCTTTCCCGCCCCGGAGCATCTTTTCAGCGATTCCAATCCATGACCAGGATCGTCCGGACCGTTGCCGACCTGCGCAGCGTGGTGGCGCAATGGCATGATAGCGGCGATCGGGTTGCCGTGGTACCCACCATGGGCGCGCTGCATGACGGGCACATGGCGCTTGTGCAGGCGGCACGAGACATGGCGGAGCGGGTCATCGTTTCCGTCTTTGTCAATCCAAAACAATTCAACGATGCCAATGACTTGGCCAAGTATCCAAGAGACGAGGAAGCTGACTTCAAACGGCTTTCCGCCGGGGGTGCGGACCTGATGTATGCGCCGGATGCGGGGGAAATCTATCCCGACGGCTTTGTGACCAAGGTCAGCGTTTCCGGGCTGAGTGAAGGGCTGTGCGGCGCTCATCGGCCGGGGCATTTCGACGGGGTGGCGACGGTTGTGGCCAAGCTGCTGCTCCAGACGCGTGCGGATGTCGCGTTGTTTGGGGAGAAGGATTATCAACAACTGGCTATAATCAGGCGGTTAGTGCGCGATCTTGATATAGAGGTTGAGGTTGTTGGCGTCTCGACCGTGCGGGAACCGGATGGGCTGGCGTTGTCGTCGCGCAATGTCCGGCTGGGCGAAAACGCGCGCAAAATTGCTCCATCGCTGGCGGCGGCGCTGATGACGGCGGCGCGAAATATCGAGGCAGGACAAGAGGTTAGTCAAGCTATCGCGGAGGCAAGACAGGCGGTGCTGGCTGCGGGATATGCAGAGGTCGAGTATCTGGAATTGCGCGACTCGGACACGCTGGAACGGGTCTCAAAGCTCACCAAACCGGCCCGGTTGCTGGTGGCGGCGTGGCTCGACGGGGTGCGGCTGATCGATAATGTTGCCCTGACGCCGGAGGCTAAACCCCCGATGTCCAGGCCAAATGTTGATGGAAAATGATGGCAGGATGTGAAACTTTCGTTGGAGTGGACGCAAAGATGATGGCTCATTAATCAGGGGCCGACCTGATCACGTTGGAATGGGCCGATGGTACGCAAAACTCTCAAGAACTGGATTGATGACCGCAGGATCGATGACGCCATCGGAACCGTTTTTTCGCTGGTGGCCGATTGCGCGTTCGACATCTCCAAGGCGCTGAAGGCGGCGTCGATCGCGGGCGACACCGCCGCCGAACAGGACGTAAACGTCCAGGGCGAGGTGCAAAAAAAGCTCGACGTGGTCGCCAACGACATTTTCCTGGACCGGGGACGGAACAGCGGCGTTCTGGCGGCCATGGTTTCGGAAGAACTCGACGATATCGAACTGGTGCCGGAAGCGGGCAATGCGCAGCTGGCGCTGGTGTTCGACCCGCTGGATGGCTCGTCCAATCTGGAAATCAACGGTGCGGTCGGGTCGATCTTCTCGGTGCTCGATGTGGGCGGTGCTGGCAGCGTCACGGCCGATGACGTGTTGCAGGCGGGTACACGGCAGCTGGCGGCTGGCTATGTGCTCTATGGGCCAGCGACGTTGATGGTGTTGACCACGGGGCAGGGGGTGGCGGTCTTCAGTCTCGACGAGGCGCAGGGCGAATTCGTTCTTGTGCGCGATGGGGTGAGCATCCCGGCAGACAGTGCGGAATTTGCCATCAACGCCTCGCGGCAATCGCAATGGTATGCACCGACCCGCGCGTTTATCGATGCCTGCATCGCAGGCAAGGCGGGGCCGTTCGGGAAAAGCTACAATATGCGCTGGTGTGCGGCGATGGTCGCCGATCTGCATCGCATTCTGACCCGGGGCGGGGTGTTCCTTTATCCCGAGGACGAAGGAACCAAGGACAAGGGCGGCAGGCTGCGGTTGTTGTACGAAGCCAATCCGATGGCGATGATCGTGGAAGCCGCCGGTGGGGCGGCAACGACGGGGACGCAGCGAATTCTCGATGTGGAGCCGGTCGATCTGCACCAGCGTATCGGCATCATCATCGGCTCGCGCAATGAGGTGGACCGGGCGCGGCGCTTTTATGAGTGAGGGTGCCTTACTTTAACATCGGGTAAACCTTTAGCCTCAGTTTTTCTGAAACAGCGTAAGTTTACTTAAAATCCATTCCGTTATCGTGTGCTCTGTCCGGGCTGGCTCTGTGCCGGCCCGATAGGCGTTAACGGCGCGCGCAGCGCTGCCAAGGGGTGCGGGCAGGCAAATGGGACGCGGACTGAGCAGCTTTCTGAGACGGGATGACGGCGTGGTCGCCATCATTTTCGCCATCATGGCGATACCGTTCATCGCGATGGCCGGATGGGCCGTCGATTATGTGCACTTGCAGCATGTGAAGGATCGGTTGCAGCTTGAGACCGACGCAGCGGCACTCAATGCTCTTCTGGAAGGCGCGCACGAGGATGATGTGTTCGCCGTCGCGAGAGGCCAATTTCAGGCACATTATAGCGGGGAATGGGCAGGCGATGCCACTTTCGATGGCGGATGGCTGAACGGTTCCGACATCGACTTTGAGGTCATTGGGGAGGTCGATGTGCCGCTCGCCTTCATCAAATTGCTCCCCGGAGTGGGGGAAACCCAGCATATCCGGGTTTCGGCAGTGGCGCGCGTGTCGAATCCTGACCTTCACTACAGTCCGCCTGAATTCGCCGCCCTTGAGTTCGAGGCGTGGGACTTCAACCGGCTGTGGCTCTATTGCTATTGGCCCGACCGGCCGCTCAACGATCCCAAGTTGCCCCGGCGCACCCAGATGGTGCCAATTGCCGATAATGGCGGCTCAACCTTCACCCCCGACCCGGGCGACCCCAAGGATGAGGATAACCCCATCAATGATGCCTTGCTGAAATCCAAGTACGAAAACCGCACTAGGCTGGGGCCGGAACATCTCGATACCGAGGTCGAAGGGGTTTGGCGGCCGATCAGAGGCGGGAGCATCGGGCAGCGCGAATACACCTATATCATGCCGCAATGTCCGGCAGGTTCGCATATGAGCATGCGCCTTGAGAACGTAGAGAACGCACTGGAGGATGTCCGGCAAAGGCGGGTGACTGCGGACCGTTGGGATAGCGGGGGCCGGCGGTTCAATCATTACACCGATACGGTCACGGAACGCGGCAAGGCAGACAGCCATACGGGGCTGACGAGCCTGAGACCGAACAAGGTTCTCGAAACGATCCACTGTGAGAGGCGCGAGCAGTGCGTGAGCCCCGATGGAAAGCCCGGTACGCTCATTCCTCGGCGGCAGACCAACCGAAATCCGCAGGAAGCGACAGTCGGATGCAGCCCCGGCCAGTACATGTATTACGGATGGGAAGACCGCGTTAACGGTGACCGGGACTTTGACGACATCCGGGTCGTGATGGCCTGTCCCACGGAAGTGCGCTCTGGCGAGCGTAACTCGCGCCTGCTCAGCTAGACGGTGTTGCGTAAGCCGTGGGTGATGGGGGGCCGGGCAGAGCGCTTTTGTATGCTTGCCGCCCCCCGTGCCGGTGTTCGGGGCGGCTAAAAGAAAAAGCACTTGTTTCCGTTCTCTTAACCGGGTAAACGCCCCGGCAGTTCTAACTCTTGATGTATGGTTGTGAGCATGGGCAAGGAAAAATTCAATCGCGGCAAACCGCACGTCAACATTGGCACGATTGGTCACGTTGACCACGGCAAGACGAGCCTGACTGCTGCGATCACCAAGGTTTTGGCCGAGAAGGGTGGC
>Ga0182736_1000380_pt1 | contig 73584 bp, 59 predicted proteins | sample eDN5th30CKraftBY_FD_128882 | JGI IMG/M metagenome (GOLD analysis project Ga0182736, IMG submission 128882) | Enriched backyard soil microbial communities from Emeryville, California, USA - eDNA 5th pass 30_C Kraft BY (version 2) (version 2) | ecosystem: Environmental > Terrestrial > Soil >... | reverse complement strand
ACAGGCCGGCATAGCCATTGCCGGCGAACAGCGGATTGCCCTTTTCCCAGATCGAGAAATGGGTGTGCATGCCCGAGCCATTATCCTGCGCGATCGGCTTGGGCATGAAGGTGGCCGTCTTGCTATAAGCCTGCGCGACCATCATCACGACATATTTGTAGATCTGCATGCGGTCGGCGGTCTGCACCAGCGTGCCGAAGGTCAGGCCCAGCTCATGCTGCGCGGCGGCGACCTCATGGTGATGCTTGTCGCAGGGCAGGCCCATCTCGATCATGGTGGAGACCATCTCGGCGCGGATGTCCACGCACGGATCGACCGGGGCGACCGGGAAATAGCCGCCCTTGGCGCGCGGGCGGTGGGCGAGGTTGCCGCCCTCATAATCGCGGCCGGTGTTGGTCGGCAGCTCGATATCGTCGATCTTGAAGAAGCTCTCGTTGTAATCGCTGTTGAAGCGCACATCGTCGAACATGAAGAATTCGGCCTCCGGGCCGACATAGACGGTGTCGCCGAAACCGGCGGCCTTCACATAGGCCTCGGCGCGGATCGCCGTGGAGCGCGGATCACGGCCATACATCTCGCCGGTCGCCGGATCGACGATCGTGCAGCACAGGATGAGCATCGGCGTGGCGCTGAACGGATCGACATAGACCGCGTCCAGATCGGGCTTGAGGATCATGTCGGATTCGTTGATCGCCTTCCAGCCCTCGATCGAGCTGCCGTCGAACATGAAGCCTTCTTCCAGCTCATCCTCGCCGACATGGCTGGAGACCATGGTAAGGTGCTGCCACTTGCCCTTGGGATCGGTGAAGCGCAGATCGACCCACTCGATCTCCTTCTCCGCGATCATGTCGAGAATATCCTGGGGCGTGTTGGCCATGGCGACGATACCTTCCTGTGTGCCGTTAATTCTTGCGGGAGCGGGGGTGTTCAGATGGCGGCTTCGTCAAGCTCGCCGGTGCGGATGCGCACGGCTTTCTCGACCGGGATGACGAAGATCTTGCCATCGCCGATCCGCCCGGTTTGCGCGGCGCGGGAGATGGCCTCGACCACCCGGTCGACGATGCCGTCCTCCACCACCACTTCGAGCTTCACCTTGGGCAGGAAGTCGACGACATATTCCGCGCCGCGATACAGCTCGGTATGGCCCTTCTGCCGGCCGAAGCCCTTGGCCTCGGTGACGGTGATGCCGGACACGCCGACTTCGTGCAGCGCTTCCTTCACATCATCCAGCTTGAACGGCTTGATGATCGCCTCGACCTTCTTCATGTCCAACGCACCTCTTCGCTTCATGTGACGCGCTGGCCGCTCGACCTGCATGGCCGCGCACGGGCCGACGCTAGAACGCCGGCTCGCGAATCACCAGCGCAGCATTGCCGCCTTTGGCAGGTCTTGTCGATATTGCCCCGATTTCAGGCATTTTCAGCGCAGGCTGCCTAAAAAACAGGCACTGCGCCCCGCCGTCAATAAGGCGGCTGGTGGAGGCCCTTGGGGCTCAAGGTGAAGATTTCGCAGCCGGTTTCCGTGATGCCGATCGAATGCTCGAACTGCGCGGAAAGCGAGCGATCGCGGGTGACGGCCGTCCAGCCATCCTCCAGCATCTTCACGCCCGGCTTGCCGCCGTTGATCATCGGCTCGATGGTGAAGATCATGCCCGGCCGCAGCTCCGGCCCGGTGCCCGGCCGGCCGACATGGACGACCTCGGGCGCATCATGGAAGACCAGGCCGAGGCCATGGCCGCAGAAATCGCGCACCACGCCGTAGCGGTGGCGCTCGGCATGGCTCTGGATGGCATGGCCGACATCGCCCAGCGTGTTGCCGGGCTTGGCCTGCTCGATGCCGAGCATCAGGCATTCATAGGTGATCTCGACAAGGCGGCGCGCCTTGATCGGCACATCGCCGACCAGATACATGCGGCTGCTGTCGCCGTGCCAGCCATCCAGCTGCGGGGTCACGTCGACATTGAGGATGTCCCCCTCGCGCAGCACCTTGTCGCCCGGCATGCCATGGCAGATGACGTTGTTGAGGCTGATGCAGCAGCTATATTGATAGCCATGATAGCCCAAGGTGGCGGGCACGCCGCCGCCCTCCAGCGTCATCCGGCGGACCAGATCGTCAATGTCGGAGGTCTTCACGCCGGGCTGGATCAGCGGCACGACCGCATCGAGGATTTCGGCGGCGAGCCGGCCGGCCTTGCGCATGCCTTCAAACCCTTCCGGGCCGTGCAGCTTGATGGCGGAGGTGCGGATCGTGGCCGTTTCGGCCGTCGGCGTCAGGTAGGTCGTCATACTTGCGATATAGGCCCAACGGGTCCAAGTGGCGAGAGGCTTTGATGAGTTTCGCGCGGGAGGCTGTGATGGCGGGTCATGACAGGGGGCTGCGGGGCGGCCGGATCGCCGATCGGGCAGGGCGCGCATGAGCATGCGGGTGTGGACGGCGGCGCTGGTGGTGATCGGGGACGAGATCCTCTCCGGGCGCACGCAGGATCGCAATATCGCGCAGATTGCGACATGGCTCAACGTGCAGGGCATCCGCCTGCGCGAAGTGCGCGTGGTGGCCGATGATATGGATGCCATCGCCGAGGCGGTGAACGCGCTGCGCGTGCGTGATGACTATCTGTTCACCACCGGCGGCATCGGCCCGACGCATGATGATATCACAGTCGATGCCATCGCCGCCGCGCTGGGCGTGCCGGTGATCGTCCACCCGGAAGCGCGCGCGATCCTGGAGCGCCATTATGTGACGCGCGGCGGCCTCACGGAAGCCCGGCTGCGCATGGCGCGCACGCCGCGGGGCGCGAGCCTCATCCCCAACGATTATTCCGGGGCACCGGGCATTCGCATGGGAAATATATTCATCATGGCCGGGGTGCCGGACATCACCGCCGGGATGCTGGCGGCGCTCACCGGCACGCTGGAGGGCGGGGCGCCCTTGCTGGCGCGCACGATCGGCTGCTGGGTGGCGGAAAGCGAGATCGCGGCGCTGCTGGGCGCGGCCGAGAAGGCGCATGAGGGGTGTCAGATCGGCAGCTATCCTTTCTTCCGGGAGGGACGCACGGGCGCGAACTTCGTGATCCGCTCGGTGGACCGGCTGCGGCTCGATGCCTGCACGGATGCGCTGGCCGGCGCGCTGGCCGATGCCGGCCATGAGGTGACCCTGGGCGGCATCTAGGCCGGGCCCGGCAAGCGGGCGCACAGGCGCGGTGCGGGCGTGGCAGGTTTGGCCGGCGTTACGGACATTTATGCGGAGGAACCCCGCCTGTGCGAGCGCGTTATGATCGTGCAGGCGCCGATGCGCCTGGATCGGTGCTGTCGTGGTGGGACCGGCGGCGCCGGGGTCTGCGGATGGTGATTGCATCCGCAGACCTTTGGCATGTCGACGCCTGTCGACATGCCCTGCGCCAGCCCGCGCGACGATCGCCGGGAGCAGCTCCGGCGTCATGACCCGCTTGTCGCCGCGCCCGCAGCGGAAGCACCACAGCCGCAGATCGCAGCCGGCCGCGATCATTTCCATGAGTTGATTCATGAGAACATGTGCGGCCCACGTCCATATCGATTGACCGATGATGATGACGAAGTTAGGGGCGGTCACGAACCGATGTTCAAATTTGAACATCGCGCATGTTTACACAAGCGCTTCAGAAACGCCTTTTTATATCGGCTTTTCAATCGCTTGCGGGTGTAGCTCAATGGTAGAGCAGCAGCTTCCCAAGCTGACGACGGGGGTTCGATTCCCCTCACCCGCTCCATGACTTCCCCCCAATATTCAGTGATTGGCGACCGGTTTTTGCCGGAGTCGGGACGCTTGCGCGCGGGAGGCCGGATGGGGACGCGTATGTCATGTCCGGTTCGTTCCGCGTGACAAGTCTGCCATCATCGACTTATGATCGCGCGCTCCGCACATGACTGCACCGGGGACTGTCCGGCAAGGGCGTGAAGCGACAAAATGGGGGAGCGGATGGGGGACAAGGTCAATCGCTGGCGAAGGGGGCTGATGGCAGCCGCCGGCGCGGTGATGCTGTGGGGGAGTCCCGCGCTGGCGCAGGCGCCGGGCGAACGCAGCGCCGTCAATATCCCGAGCTGCGACCGGGCCTGTCTCATCGGCCATGTGCGCGCCTATATGGGCGCGCTCGGCCAGCGTGACCCGGCCTCGCTCCCGTTCGCGGCCGATGCGCGCCTGACCGAGAATAATGTGTTCATCCCGATCGGCACCGGCCTGTGGCGCACGGTCAGCAGGATTGCGCCGACGGGGCTGGAGGTGGCCGATCCGCTCACCGGGCAGGCGGCCTGGTTCGGCGTCGTGTGGGAGCATGGCGAGGCGGCCTATTATGCCATGCGGCTGCGCGTGGACGGTGGCCGGATCAGCGAGGTGGAGAGCGTCGTTCACCGCAACACCGGCCTGCCCGCGCCCTTTGGCGACCCGGAAAAGGTGGTGCATGACCCCGCCTTCGAGGAAGTTCTCCCGCCCGAACAGCGCCGCCCGCGCCAGCGGCTGATCGCGGTGGCGCAGAGCTATTTCAACACGGTCGAGCTGAATGACGGCACGGTCTTCGCGCCCTTTGCGGAGGATTGCGCGCGGCTGGAGAACGGCATCAGCACCACCGCCCCGGCGAAGGTGCCGGCGGGACAGGGCAATGCCGCCACCATTGCCGCGGGCTGCGAGGATCAGTTCAAGCTTGGCATCTATCATATCAACAAGCGCGTCCGCGAACGGCGCTATCCGATCGTCGACGAGGAGCGCGGGATTGTCGTCGCCTCGGGTTTCTTCGACCATGACAATGAGCGCGATACCTATTTGCTGACCAATGGTCGCGAGATGAAGACGGCGCTCAAATGGCCCAATTCCATCTCGTTGCTGGAGGCGTTCCGCGTGAAGGAGGGGAAGATCGACCGGATCGAGACGGTGTTCACCTATGTGCCCTATTTCATGCACAATCCGTGGGCCGTTGGCCGCGAACATGGCGAGGTGGGCGAATGAGCCGGTTGCTGGTGAGCGCCGCCATGGCTGCGGCTGGTCTGGCGGCGCTGATACCGGCCACGGCGCAGGCGCAAGGCTGCGATGCGGCGTGCCTGACCGATCTGGCCAATCGCTATATGGACGCGGTGGTGGCGCATGATCCGCGCGGCCTGCCATGGGCCGAGCGGGTCGGCTATGCCGAGAACGGCACGAAGCTGCGGGTCGGCGAGGGGAGCTGGGTGACGATCGACCGGCGCGCCGCCGCGCCGCTGGTGGTGGCGGATGCGCAGACCGGCCGCGTCGTCTGGACCGGCATGGTCGAGGATCATGGCCAGCCCGGCTTTTATGCGATGGACATGAAGGTCGAGGGCGGCCGGATCGCTGCGGTGCAGGCGGTGATCCGCCGCAAGCAGGGCCGCCAGCCTTTTGGTGATCCGCTGGCCGATGCGCCGGGCAAGGCGTTTGCTGCGGCACTGCCCGCCAAGGCGCGATTGCCGCGCGGCAAAATGATCGCGCTGGTCGATGGCTATTTCGCCAGTCAGGCGAGCAATGGCGAGCGCGTGGGCGTGAGCTTCGGGGGGAACTGCACCACGATCGAGAATGGTGTGGCGATGGCAGGCAATCTGCCGGCCGCGAAGGGGGAGGATGCCTCCTGCGAAGGGGCGCTCAAGCGCGGGCTGTTCGGCGAATATGAAGCGATCCGCCATGAGGTGATCGCGGTCGATGAAGCGCGTGGCCTGGTCGCGGCGATCGGCTATCGCGACCTGCCCGCCGCGAACGTGACCTTCACGGCGCGGGACGGCAAAAGCTATGCGGCCGAGGCGAAATATCCGCGTTCGGTGGGCTTTGTGAGTTTGTTCAGGATCGAGGGCGGCCGGATCGCCCGGCTCGAGACGATCGCCAATGAGGTGCCCTATCTGATGCCGGCGCCGTTCAACGCGCCACCGGGCAAGGATGTGGTGATCGCGGACACGGGCGTCTTCCCGGAAAATGCCACGGCCGACGCGGCCGGCAATCTCTATATCGGCAGCTTCAAGGGCAATATCTACCGCGCCCTGCCCGGGAGCGGCACGGCGACTGCCTGGATTCGGCCCGATGCCACTAACAAGCTGGCCTCCGTTCTTGGCGTGCTGGCGGATGAGCGATCGAAGACGCTCTGGGCCTGCTCGGTGCCGATGGGGCTGGATGGGCATGCGGGGATGATATCCGCCCTCGTTGCGTTCGATCTGGACAATGGCGACCTGAAGCAGCGCTACGAATTGCCGCCGCCGGCCGCAGCGTGCAACGATCTGGCGATCGATCGGGATGGCACGGCGTTTATCGCCGATACGAGCAATGGGCGCATCTTCACCCTGAAGCCCGGTGCCGGCGATATGACCCTGCTGGTCGAGGACAAGGCGCTGCTCGTCGGGGTGGATGGCATCGCGTTCAGCGACGATGGCCTGCTCTATGTGAACAATGTCCGCCAGCACACGATGTTTCGCGTCAATCGCCGGGCGGATAGCAGCTTCGCCAGCCTGACCAGGCTCAACGTCTCGCAGCCGCTGGAGGGACCGGACGGCCTGCGTCCGATCGGTGGCAATCGCTTCCTGCAGGCGGAAGGGCCGGGCGGACGGATCAGCCTGCTCACCATCGAGGGCGATGATGTGACGATGAAGGTCCTGAAAGACGGCATGGATGGCGTGCCCGGTGTCACCCATATTGGCGACACCGCCTATGCGATCGAGAGCAAGGGGCGCTTCATGTTCGACCCAGCGCTCAAGGGGCAGGACCCGGGCGAGTTCGCGCTGCGGGCCGTGCCGCTGGGAGGCATAAGGTGAGGGCGGCGCTTGCGGGGCTGGCGGGCGCGGCGCTGCTCGTCGCCACGCCGGCGGCGGCCCTGCGCACGGCGATCGACGGCGAGATCGATGCGCTGACCAGGCGCGTCGAGGCGCTGGAAGGCGCGCGCGCGGTCAAGAAGCTGCAACGCGCTTTCGCTTATTATGTCGACCGGGGGCTGTGGCAGGATGCGGCCGATCTGTTTGCCGATGACGGCACGATCGAGCTGGGGCTCGATGGCGTCTATGTCGGCAAGGCGCGCATCCGCGATTATCTGATGGCGCTGCATGGCGGGCAGGAGGGGTTGATCTACGGCCAGCTCAACGAGTGGGTGACGCTCCAGCCGGTCGTCACGGTGGCGGGCGATGGCCAGAGCGCCAAAGCCCGCTGGCGGGATAATGGCATGCTCGGCCAGTATAAGAAGCATGCCGAGTGGCGCGATGGCATTTACGAGAATGACTATGTGAAGGAGGGCGGCACCTGGAAGATCCGCGCCGTCCATATGTTCGTCAATTTCGTCGCGCCTTATGAAAAGGGCTGGGCTCGGCTCAAGCCGGGCGAGGGGCTGGTGCGCAGCGCGGCGAGCAAGGCGATGCCGCCGGATCGGCCAACGACGATCAGTTACCGGGCTTTCCCCGAGACGCAGGTGCCGCCTTTCCATGCCCCCAATCCGGTGACGGGCCGGGCTGTTCGGGAGACGGCGAAATGAGTGTCCGGGCCACCATGAAGGGAGGACTGCTCCTCGCGCTCGCGGCGGTGGTCGCGCTGCCCGCTGCGGCGCAGGATGGCGATCTGCGGGCGCAGGTCGTGGCCGCGAAGCATCGCGTGCAGTTGCTGGAAGATCAGGACGCGATCGAGAATCTCCAGGGCATGTTCGGCTATTATTTCGACAAGGGGCTGTGGGATCAGGCAGCGGCTATGTTCACCGCCAAGGGCAGTTTCGAATATGGCCAGCGTGGCGTTTATATCGGCCCGGCGCGTATCCGCCAGTCGATGCTGCTCTTTGGTCCGCAGGGGCTGGCGCAGGGTTATCTCAACAACCACATGATGTTGCAGCCGGTCATTGTCGTCGCGCCGGATGGTCGCACGGCGACGGGACGCTGGCAGGGCATGGTGCAACTGGCCCAGCCCGGCGCCAACGGCATCTGGGGCGTGGGCGTCTATGAGAATGATTATGTGAAGGAGGGCGGCGTCTGGAAGATCGCCAGCCTGCATTTCTACGTCACCGGTTTCACCGATTATGACAAGGGCTGGATGAAGGCGGCCTATCCGATGGCGGGCCAAAGCGCGCTGTTCCCGCCGGACCGGCCGCCGAGCGAGGTCTACCGTGCCTATCCGAGCGCTTATATTCCGCCGTTCAGCTTCCGGCATCCGGTGACGGGCCAGTCGCTCAGGGATATCCGGCAACCGGCTGACGATGTGGTGGGGCGACCATGATGATGACACGGCTCCTCGCCCGGGCGCTGCTCGCCGCTGCCGCCGCCGGGCCGGCCATGGCCCAGTCCGCGGCGGCCCAGTCCACCGCTGATCGGCTGGCCGCGCTGGATCAGCGGATTACCCGGCTGGAGGATCTCAATCAGATCGAGCGGCTCCAGCGCACTTACGGCTATTTTGTCGACAAGGGGCAGTGGACACAGCTTTCGGAGCTGTTCACCGACGATGCGACGCTGGAGATTGGCGGCAAGGGGCTGTTCCTCGGCAAGAAGCGCGTGCTGGAATATATGCAGACCGCGTTCGGCCCGGATGGCGCCAAGGAAGGCGTGCTCGCCAATCACATGCAGTTCCAGTCGATCCCGGATATTGCGGCGGGCGGCACGCGCGGCTGGGTGCGCGCGCGCGCCTATGTGATGAGCAACGGCGGCTGGGGGCTGCCGCTCTACGAGAATGAATATCGCAAAGAAGGCGGCGTCTGGAAGATCAGCCGGCTGTCCGGTCCGTTCACCATGTATACCAATTGGGATGGCTGGGGAAAGAATGCGCTCAACAACACCTGGCCGGACAAGTTCGAGCCCGCGCCGGACCTGCCGCCGAGCACCGTCTATCTGACCTATCCGGCCTATTATATCGTCCCGTTCCATTATCCCAATCCGGTGACGGGCAAGCCATTCCTGGCCGACAAGGCCGAGGCGGGCGCCTATGCCGCGCCGCCGGGGACCAAGGCGCAGCAGGCGGCGCTCAAGGTCGGGCGCCTGGCCGATGGCACGCAGCCGATCGCCGAACCGCCGAAGGACTGAACCGATGAGAGACTGGACACGGCGGATCGCGCTGATCGGGGCCGCGGCGCTGGCCTTTGCCGGGCTGGGGCTCGCCGTGGCGCAGGAAGAGCGGAGGCCCGCTGCCGTCGACAGTGCACGCATTGCGGCGCAGGCGGGCGATGGCGCGGACTGGCTGCATGACGGGCGGACCTATAGCGCCCAGCGCTACAGTCCGCTCGACCAGATCAACGCCGGCAATGTCAGCCAGCTGGGCATCGCCTGGTATGATGAGCTGGATACCTTCCGGGGCGTCGAGGCGACGCCGCTTTATGCCGATGGTGTGCTGTACAACATCCTGCCGTGGAATGTGACGATCGCCTATGATGCGCGCACCGGCAAGAGGCTGTGGACCTATGATCCGCAGGTGCCCCGCGAATATGGCCGCTATGCCTGCTGCGAGCCGGTCGCGCGTGGGCTGGCCATGTGGAACGGCAAGATCATCATCGCGACGCTGGACGGGCGGCTGATCGGCCTTGATGCGGCGACGGGCAAGCCGGTGTGGACCACGCAGACGTTCGACCATGACATGCCCTATTCGATCACCGGCGCGCCGCGCGTGTTCGATGGCAAGGTGGTGATCGGCAATAGTGGCGGCGATCTGGGCGTGCGCGGCTTTGCCGCCGCCTATGATGCCGATACGGGCAGGAAGCTGTGGAAATTCTTCCTGACGCCCAATCCTGTCGGCAGGCCGGATGGCGAGGCGTCCGACAGCATCATGCCGACGATCCGCAAGACATGGGCCGATGAGGGCATGTGGAAGGAGCTGGGTGGCGGCGCCAATCCGTGGGATTCCATTGCTTATGACCCGGCATTGAAACTCGTCTACATCGGCACCGGCAATGGCTCGCCACTCTCATGGCAGCATCGCAGCGGCAGCAAGGGCGATAATCTGTTCATCTGCTCGATCGTCGCGGTGAGCAGTGAGACGGGGGATTATGTCTGGCATTATCAAATGGTTCCGGGCGAAGACTGGGATTATACCTGCACATCCTCGATCGTCTCGGCGGATATCAACATCAAGGGCAAGACCCGGCAAGTCATCATGCAGGCGCCCAAGAACGGCTTCTTCTATGTGATCGACCGCAAGACCGGGCAGTTCATCTCGGCTGAGAAGATCGCGCCGGTGAACTGGGCGACGGGCATCGACCCGAGGACCGGCCGGGTGCAGGTCAATCCGGCGGCGCGCTATGGTGTCGATCCGGTGCTGGTGATGCCGGGGCCGGGCGGGGCGCATAACTGGTTCCCGATGGGGTACAGCCCGCGCACGGGGCTGGCCTATCTGCCGACCTATGAGTCCGCGATGGTCTATGCGCTGGACAAGGACTTCAAGCCCAAGCCGTTCCGCTCGAACAGCGGCTGGGGCGGCTATTCGGGCGAGGCGCTCCAGAAGCGGATCGCGCTGATGAAGCAGGCGGAGGCGATGGAGAAAGCCTATCTGACGGCGTGGGACCCGGTAGCGCAAAAGGCCGTCTGGAAAGTGCCGCTGCCGCGCCATGGCAATGGCGGGGTGATGGTGACGGGCAGCGATCTTGTCTTCGAGGGCACGACGAAGCAGACATTCGCGGCATTCGATGCGCGGACCGGCAAGCTGCTTTGGGAAATGCCGGTGCAGAGCGCGCCAGTGGCCGGGCCGATCACCTATATGCTCGACGGCGTGCAATATATCGCGGTCAATGCCGGCTGGGGCGGCGGCGCGGCGCAGGTGGAGCGCGGCGCGGGGATCGAAGAGCCGCGGGCATCGGCGCGACTGCTGGTGTTCAGGCTGGGCGGCGATGTCCAGCTTCCGCCACTGAAGCCGGAGGAGAAAGCGCCCGAGCCGCCGCCGGTGACGGCGAGCGAGGCGCAGATCGCGCGCGGGGCGACGCTCTATGCGCAGACCTGCCAGATCTGCCACGGCCAGCAGGCGATTGGCGGGGTGAAGGATCTGCGCAGGATGACCCGCGAAACGCACGGGTTGTTCAATGATATCGTGCTCAAGGGCATTTACGCGGACAAGGGCATGGCGAGCTTCGCCGATCTGCTCAAGCCCGAGGATGTCGAGGCGATCCACGGCTATCTGATCGCCCGCGCCAATGAGGATTGGGGCCGCTCGACGCAGGACGGGGGAGAAGGGCCGCATTGAGAGGGCGGCCGGCGTGAAGCGGGCGATGAGGCGCGGCGTCGGATAGGATAGCGGGGGAAGGGAAGCCGTGCGCTTCCCTCACCCATATTGGCGGATGGGCCGCGCTGTGCTTGGCCTCACGATGGATTGGCCGGCCCCGGCGCGGAATCTCGCCGTTGAGCAAGCGCGCTGTTGCCGCGGTGGCTTGTCACCTTTGTTCTAAGGGACTTTGGCGAAGGGTGCGTCGCACTATCGCCCTGTGGCCCGGTCGATGTTCAGGCGATCAGGCTGGTGCAGTCGATTTCCGCAATGGCCTCGGCATCCAATCGGTAGATGATGCCCTGCGGCACGGGGAGCGCCAGCATCGTCTCGCGGGCCATGCCTGCGTGGAGGCCGCGCAAGATCCGGCCCGAGACGCCATGGGAGACGATGATCCGTGCCGGCGCCGGGTGACGGCGCACGCGGGCCAGCGCTCTGGAGAGCCGCGTTTCGAACGCGTCATAACGCTCGCCATCCGGCGTCTCGAAGAACCAGCCATGCCGATCGAGCACGCTCCACTGGCCGGCGGTCTGCGCATCGATTTCCGCGCCGGTCCGGCCGTCCCATGAGCCGAGCGAGACTTCCGCGAGATCGGGGTCGATGATGGGGGTGGTGGGGATGTCCGCCGCCTCGGCGATGATCCGCGCCGTTTCCAGCGTTCGCCTGCGCGGGCTGACGAACAGGGCGGCTTGCGCGGGATCGATCAGATCGCGCAGCCTCTCGCCCATGGCGTGGGCCTGCGCGACGCCGAGCGCGGTCAGCGGCGAGTCCAGCCCGCCCTGAAAGCGGCGCTCGACGTTGAACATCGTCTGGCCGTGGCGAAGCAGGTAGATCATGCGCCCGTCAATGCCCCTCACCAGTCATCCTGCGCGCGGGTCATCAGATAGCCGTGAATATCCTTGGCCTGCGCCTCGCTGATTTGCCCCGCGAAGCTCGGCATGCCCTGATGCTCGCGGGAGCCCTTGAGGACGATGTCGAGAAATTCGTCATGGGACTGCTTGCTCATTCGGCGCAGGTCCTTGACGCCGCCGGTCGCATTGTCGCCATGGCAGCGGTTGCAACTCTCCGCATAGAGCGCGGCGCCGCGCCGGGCGACGTCGGCGGGCACGCGCTCGGTCGGCAGCCAGGCTTCCTCGGTTTCGGCTTTCATTGGCGGGAGCGTCACGCCTTTAGCATCGAGCTTGAAGACGAGCAGCTTGGCGGTGGCGAAACGGAACGGGCCGTCCTTCGTCAGACCATTGACCGGCGATCCGCCCCAGCCGACATTGAGGGCGATATATTGCACGCCGTCGATCATGTAGCTGATCGCGCCAGCGATCCCAGCCTGATCGACATTCATTTCCCAGAGTTTCCGGCCATTATCGGCGCGGTAGATGGCGACCGTCTTGTTGATCGTCGGCTGGATGAGGAGATTGCCCGCCGTGGTGAGCACGCCGCCCGAGCCGGGGTGCGGATAGGGCACGCGCCAGGCTTCGGTCTGGGTTTTGGGGTCCCAGGCGATGAGGTAGCCCTTCTCGGTGGCGTTGATCTCCTCCTGCAGCTTTTTGCGGAGTTCGGGCTCGCTGCCGAAATCCTGCCCGCTGTTGCTGCGGCCGGGGCCGGGGGTATAGCGATATTTCCCGTCCGCGGCGCGGGCGTAGATGGCGCCCTGCTCCTGCGCCGGCCAGTAAACGAGGCCGGTTTTGGGGCTGTAGGACATGGGATGCCATGAGTGTGCGGCGAGCCAGCTCGGATTCATGATGTGCGGCGTGGTGGTGGTGTTGTGCGCGCCGGGCATCAGCACCGGACGGCCGGTCTTCATGTCGATATGGCTCGCCCATGTGTTGACCGAGACATAGTTTTTCGCGGAGATCAGTTGGCCGTTGGTGCGGTCGATCACGTAGAAGAAACCGTTTTTGGGTGCCTGCATGGCGACCTTGCGCGGCTTGCCGGCGATGGTCATGTCGGCCAGCACGATCGGCTGGGTGCAGGTGTAGTCCCAGTCTTCCTCGGGCACCATCTGATAGTGCCACTTATATTGGCCGGTCGAGGCATCGACGGCCACCAGCGAGCAGAGGAAGAGATTGTCGCCCTTGCCCTCGCTGCGGTGGTGCCACATGTGCGGCGAGCCGTTGCCGGTGCCGATATAGACGGTGTTGAGCGCGGGATCATAGGCGAAGCTGTCCCACGCATTGCCGCCGCCGCCGGCTTCCCAGAACTTGCCGTGCCAAGTGGGCTGGGCGATCTTCATGGCGCTGTCGGAGGCCTCGCCGTCCGGCCCCTTGGCGGGATCGGTCGGGACGATGTAGAATTTCCAGATCTTCTTGCCCGTCTCGGCATCATAGGCGGCGACGAAACCGCGCGAGCCATAATCCGCGCCGCCATTGCCGATGATGATCCTGCCATCATAGACGCGCGGCGCGCCGGTGATGGAATAGGGCGCCTTGTCCGTCTCGAATGTGTGGGTGATCCAGAGTTCCTGGCCGGTGCGCCGGTCGATCGCGATCAGGCGGCCATCGAGCGCGCCGATGATGAGCTTGTTCCCCCATGCCGCGATGCCGCGCGAGGAGGGGCCGCAGCACGCCCAGCGCGCCCAGACCTTCTCGACCTTGGGATCGTAGGTCCATAATTTGCGGCCGGTCTTGCCGTCATAGGCGGTGACGACATTGTAGATGGAGGCGTTGTAGAGGACGCCGTCAATGACCAGCGGGCTGGCCTGCACGCCGCGATAGGTGTCCAGATCATCATACCAGGCGAGGCCGAGGCGCGCGACGTTGGTGTCGTTGATCTGGTCCAGCGGACTGTAGCGCTGCTCGTCCCAGGTGCGGCTGTAGCTGCCCCATTGGCCCGGTTGCGCATCGGCATCGACCATGCGGGCGTGGGTGATGCCGGAGTCGCCGGCATCATCGGCAAGAGCCAGCCAGGCCGGGGTGACGAGGGCGCCCAGCAAAATGATGGCGGCAATGGCTCGCAGCAGGCGCTGTTGCATATCCTCTCCCCTGATATGGTGCGCTGGCCCCCTTCTGGCGAGCAATCGCGTGATTCCGCCTATGCCGCAGTCGAGGAAGGATGCCAAACGGATTGGCTCGCCGCCATGCCTGATCCCCTGGCCGGGCAGCGAGGCGCGATCATGAATATGGCGCTGGACATCGCGCGCGAGAGGCATGAACAGGATGGCCATGACCGATCTTCGCACGCTTTACCCGCCGATCGAGCCTTATGAGACCGGCATGCTCGATGTCGGCGACGGCCATCGCCTCGCCTATGAGCGCTGCGGCACGCCGGGGGGCAAGCCGGCGGTGTTTCTGCACGGCGGGCCGGGCGGGGGCATCTCGCCCGATCATCGGCGGCTGTTCGACCCGGCGCTTTATGATGTGATGCTGTTCGATCAGCGCGGCTGCGGCAACTCGACGCCCCATGCCGGGCTGGAGGCCAACACGACCTGGCATCTGGTGACCGATATCGAGCGGCTGCGGGGGCTGATGGGGGTCGAGCAATGGCTGGTCTTTGGCGGATCATGGGGATCGGCGCTGGCGCTGGCCTATGCACAGAGGCATCCCGAGCGGGTCAGCGAACTGGTGCTGCGCGGGATTTTCACCGTGCGCGAGGCGGAGCTGGACTGGTATTATCAGTTCGGCGCTTCGGAAGTGCATCCCGAGAAATGGGAGGATTTCCTGGCGCCCATTCCGCCCGACGAGCGCGGCGATCTGCGCGGTGCCTATCGCAAGCGGCTGACCGGCGCGGACGAGGCGGCGCAACTGACGGCGGCGCAGGCGTGGACGCTGTGGGAAGGGCGCACGCTGACACTGCTGCCGGACGCGGCGATGACCGCCGGTTTCGAGAACCCGCATTTCGCCCTGGCCTTCGCGCGGATCGAAAATCATTATTTCGTTCATGGCGCGTGGCTGGAGGAGGGGCAACTCATCCGCGAGGCGCACCGGTTGCGCGGTATCCCCGGCACCATTGTCCATGGCCGCTACGATATGGCATGCCCCACACGCACCGCGCATGATCTGCACAAGGCATGGCCCGAGGCGGATTATCACCTGATCGAAGGCGCCGGCCATGCCTATAGCGAACCGGGCATTCTCGACCGGCTGATCCGCGCCACGGATGATTACGCCCGCCCATGGATGGCGTGATCACGGCCGATACGGACAAACCGATCCAGCCGGACGGCCTCGCCGCGCCGCGCCGTCACTGGGCACTGGCTGGTCTGTGGTGCGGTATGGCGCTCTCCGTGCTGGACAGTGCCATCGCCAATATCGCGCTGCCGACCATTGCGCGCGACCTCGGGATCAGCCCCTCGGCGGCGACATGGGTGGTCACCGCCTATCAGATCGCCATTGTGATGACGCTGCTGCCGCTGGCGACTCTGGGCGAACGGCTGGGCTATCAGCGCGTCTATCTCGGCGGCCTGGTGCTGTTCATCCTGATGTCGCTGGGCTGCGCGATGGCGGATGATCTGGAGACGCTGGCGACGGCCCGTTTCATTCAGGGCATCGGCGCTGCGGCCATGATGAGCGTCAATGGCGCGCAGATGCGGTTCACCTGGCCCCGCGCGCTGCTGGCACGCGGGATCGCCTATAATGCGGTGGTGGTGGCCTGCACGGCGGCGGCCGGCCCGGCGCTGGCGGCGTTGATCCTCTCGGTGGGGCCGTGGCAGTGGCTGTTCCTCGTCAATGTGCCGACGGGGCTGGTCGCGCTGGGACTGGTGCTCGGCTTCGGCCCGCATACGCCGTCGGCCACGAAGCTCTTCGACTGGGGCAGCGCCGTTCTCAACGCGGTGATGTTCGGCGCGCTGTTCCTGATGGTTTCCGATGTGGTGCATGGCCATGTCACGGTCCGGCTGGTGCCGATGGCGCTGATCGGCGGCGCGGCGGGGGTCTGGCTCCTGGCGCGGGTGCGCGGGAATCCGCGCCCGCTCATCCCGCTCGACCTCATCCGCATGCCGCGCCTGCGCCTGGCTTATGGCGCGTCCATCTGCGCCTTTGCCGCGCAGATGTGTCTGCTGGTATCCTTGCCCTTTCAGCTGGAGACACGGCTGGGTCTGCCGGTCGCGGCGGTGGGGCTGGTGTTTCTGCCCCTGCCGCTGGGTATCGCCCTGATTTCGCCGCTGGCCGGGCGACTGGCGGAAAAGAGCTGGGCCGGGCCGATGGGCGCGGCGGGGCTGGCGTTGTTTGCCCTCATGACCGGGCTGATGGCGGCGCTGTTCCCGTTCGGGCCCGCGCCAGCGCTCATCGCGGCGGGGATGTTCCTGTGCGGCTTTGGCTTCGGGCTGTTTCAGGCGCCCAACAACAATGTGATGCTCCGCGCCGGGCCCGTCGATCGTGCCGGCTCCGCCGCCGGCATGCAGGCCCAGTGCCGCCTGATCGGGCAGACCGGCGGCGCGCTCATCGCCGCGCTGAGCCTGCGTTTCGGCGGCGCGGAAGCGAGCCATGCGCTTTATATCGGCGCGGCCCTCGCCTTATGCGCCGCCGCTTTCGCCCGGGCGCGCTGAACGGGGTCGACAATCCGTCAAGAATTATCTCCAAGCCGCCGGAAAGATTAAATATTACGAAATGATGGCGGCCTAGCGTAATAGGGCGCGCGTTTGCGGTCCCCCGCCCCTCGACAGATGAAATATTTTGCCATGCCAGTTCTGATGAATCATCGCAGTCCGGCCGAGGCGGTCGAAGTCGAGCTGATCCGCAGCCTGTTTGACGCGTTCGTGCCCTCCGTCATCATGACCCTGGTGTTTCTGCTCGCTGGCGTGATGGCCGCGCGGGCAACGGGCGATCCGGTGCTTGTGCTGCTGCTGCTCGGCGGGGCGCTGGTCTCGGTCGTGCGGCTCTGGGCGGCGTGGAGCCTTGCGCCGGCCGCGCGCCGGCAGGACCTCACCTTCGAGGAAGCCCGGCGTCTGGAACGGCGCTTCGCCTGGCCTTATCATGCCTATGCGCTGCTGCTCGGCCTGTTCGGCGTGCGGGCGATGCTGCTGCCATTTGCGCAGGTGCATATGGCCGTGGTCTGCCTGCTGATGGGCTATGCGGCGGGCGTGGCGGCCGGCATCGGGCTGCGGCCGCGTATTGCGAGCGTGAGCATGATCATCTCGCTCATGCCCGCGAGCCTCACGGCCATGCTGATGGGCGATACGCTCTATCTGGTGACCGGCGTGCTGGCGACGTCGTTTCTGGGTGGCGGCATCTACAGTCTGCGCGGCCGCCATGAGCGCGCGCGCAAGGATATCATGCTGCGCTTCGCCTTCGCCAATCTCGCGCGGCAGGATGCGCTGACGGCCCTGCCAAATCGCGTCGCTCTGCACGAGTGGTTTGACGAGCGGGCGGGGGAGGCCGGCGCGCGCGCGCAGGTGGCCGTTCATTATGTCGACCTCAACGGGTTCAAGCCGATCAATGACGGTTATGGGCATCCGGTCGGCGATGCGCTGCTGGCCGCGGTCGGCAAGCGCATCGCGCACACGATCCGGGCCGCCGACATGGCCGCGCGGCTCGGTGGCGATGAGTTCGCGGTGGTGCAATATGGCGTCGAGAGCATCGAGGAAGCCCAGCAACTGGCCGAGCGGCTGGTGGCTGCCATCGCCTTGCCGTTTCAGATCGAGGGGCATGATCTGCAAATTTCCACCTCGGTCGGCTATGTCGTGGGCAGTGGCGCCGAGGGTCTGGACGAGTTGCTCGGCCTGGCGGACAAGGCGCTCTATATCAGCAAGCGTGGCGGCGATGTGGTGACACGCTATGAGGCATCGCTATCGGTCCAGCCGCGTGCATTTGTCGACCGGCCGGGCGGCGCGATCCACCACGGTCAGGATGGCGCGCGGGCCGTAACCGCCGGCTGATCATCATGATGGCGGCCGATGCGATAGCCCACCAGCGCCCATAGGCCGGCCAGCAGCGCGCCGACCAGCGCCGCGACCTGAATGGTCGCGAGCGTCGCCACTGCGGTATAGATCCAGCTCGAAAGCGCATCGCCACCGCGATAGACGACCGTGTCGATCGCGTTTTTGGCCTTGTATTTGGTCTCCGTATCGACGCTGGTGAACAGCATTTCCCGGCCCGGGCGGATCAGCGCATATTCACCCACGCGGCGCACGATCATCACGAAGGCGAGCACCGGGAAGGTCGCCGCCAGCGCCAGCATGCCGAAGCCGGCCATCATCAGCAGCGGCACGCCGACGAGCAACGCCGTGACCCCCAGCCGCCGCGCCAGCCGACCGGTGAAGAAGATCTGGATAAGGATGGTGAGCGTCTGCACCAGCACGTCGATGGCGGCGAACACCTGCGTTTGCCGGGTGCGATCCGGGAAGGTCGCCTGCACGATCCGCGCCTGCTCGAAATAGAGGAAGGTGGTGGCGGCGGTGAGCAGCAGGATGAAGACAGAAATCGCGATGAGATAAGGCGAGCGGGCGATCAGCGTGAGCCCGCCCCAGATGGATCCACCGATGCGCGCCGGCGCCGGGGCTCCCGCGCGTGGCCCGGCCCGGTCCCGCCAGGCCAGCAGCGCGCGGGCGCAGGGCAGGGTGGCGAGCAGCAGCAGGCTGGAGAGAAAGAGTAGCCCGGCCTCGCCCAGCGTCGTGACCAGCAGGCCGGAGATGAGCGGGCCGGTGAGGCCGCCCAGACTCGCGCCGGCCGCGATCTGCCCGAACAGCCGGTGGCTCTGATCGGCATCGAACAGATCCACCATCAGGCTCCAGGCGAGCGAGATGACGAACAGGTTCATCACCGACAGCCAGATGTAGAAAGCCCGTGCGATCCAGATATTGGCTGGGTCGATCAGCAGGCTGGTGGCGAAGCCGGCCATGACAAGCGCCGAGATGGAATAGAGGATCGGCAGCAGCCGCCGCCTTGGCATGTGCGCGGTCACCCAGCCATATAGCGGGACCACCAGCAGCATGGCGAGGAACGTGCCCGTCCACAGCCATTGCAGATTTTCCACGCCGCCGGCGATGCCGAAGGTCTCGCGCACCGGGCGCAGCATGAAATAGGATACGAACAGCAGGAAGAAGAGCAGAAATGCCGTGGCGACCGCCCCGACCTCGCCGGGTTTGGCAACGATGAGGCGGTCGAGGAGGTTGCGCTGCGTCGGCCCCTCAGAGGCTGTCAATATATTGCTCCATCCGCTTTCTCATCGCTGCATCCGGCAGGGGACCGCGCGCCGCGCCCAGATTATCGTCCACATAGCGGGTCTGCGCCATGCCGGGAATGGCGATGGGCTTGCTGGGGTGCGAGATCACATATTTGAGGAAGACCTGGGCCCAGCTCGTTGCGCCGATGTCCTTCGCCCAGTCCGGCAGCGGCTTGTCGCGCGTGGCGTTGAACAGACGGTCCCGCCCGAAGGGGAGGTTGACCATCACCGCGATGCCCTTCTCCTGCGCGAGCGGCAGGATACGCTCGGCGGCGTTGCGATTGTCCAGCGCATAATCGACCTGGATGGTGTCCAGCGTCTCCTTGCGCATCGCGGCCTCGAAAGCCTCATATTGTCCGTCGAAGGAGGTCGTGATGCCAAGGGCGCGGATACGCCCGGCGGCCTTGAGCGCGCGCAATGTGGCGAGCTGATTGTCGAGATCGCGCAGATTATGGACGGCGATCAGGTCGATCCGGTCCGTGCGCAGATTTTTGAAGGATTGCTCGATCTGCGCGTTGCCTTCCTCGCGTGAACCGGCTCCCACCTTGGTGGCGAGGAACAGCCGGTCGCGCACGCCGAGATCGGCAACGAGCTGGCCGACGACCTCCTCCGCCCGGCCATAGGAGGGCGCCGTGTCGATCACGCTCCCGCCCAGCTCGGCGAAGCGCGCGATGGTGGCGCGAAGGGGCGCCAGCTGCGCCTCGCCCTGCGGATTGTCATAACGCCGTGCCGTGCCGATGCCCACGACAGGCAGCTGAATGGCTCCGTTGCCGATGGCGGCCATTCGCAGCGCATCAGGACCCGGCGCCTGCGCCAGCGCGGCCTTGATCGTGAAAGGCAGGGCGGCCATCCCTGCGAGCATGACACGGCGATCCAGCATGAGCCTATCCTCTTCCCGACATCTCTCCCGAGACGCGATCATCGGCAATTCGCGACGCCGATGCAATCGCCAACTACCGGGAGGCGGGCGGGCATGTCCGCTGGCGGCGCAGCGGCCTCGCGGTCCTTCATGCTGATCTCGGGTGAACGCCCGGCCTGCGCGATAGAGGCGGGCTGACGGGCGTTTGGGTAACGGCTCCGACACGTCATGGGGTGTCGAAAAAAAATCGATTTTGGCGTTGCCAGCTCTTCCGAAAATCCGTTGCAATGCCATTATCGCCCGATTATAGGCGGCCCACCTTGGGGGCTGTAGCTCAGTTGGGAGAGCGCATCGTTCGCAATGATGAGGTCAGGGGTTCGATTCCCCTCAGCTCCACCAGGGTTTTGCTGAAATGCGACATGGGAACAGCGCGGCCTTTCGGGGCTGTCAGGGCAAAAGCCATCCCTATCCGCAAGGATGTCGCCATTTTGGGCTTGCCACCGAGCAGCAGCCACGGCATAGGCGCCGGGCCTGCCACGGTCCTCTGGACCAGCATCTGTGGCCCCTTCGTCTAGCGGTTAGGACGCGGCCCTTTCACGGCTGAAACACGGGTTCGATTCCCGTAGGGGTCACCAGTCAAGCGGTTTATGGCATTGATTTTGCGCGACAAACCTATCGACTGACCAAATCAGAACCACAATCGTTTCCACATTTTTCGTGGGTACTGTTGGTATCTTTCGGAACATAACGGGACGGAAGCGGTCCTTCACCGATCAGTCCCACCCCAAGCGGCTATCACATGCACGTTCCATGCAGGCACGCGCTTGTTCGCATAGCGGCCAGTTCCTATAAATATCCGTCTATCCCTTAACGCGTAGGCTTTCAGGCCGCCGCAAACCGACCCGCGTCGCTTTTCAACTGGCGGGCCCCAAACGGTCGATTGCAAGCAAATGAGGTCGTTGGGGCATCTCGCCGGTTCCGGGTATCGCGGCGGAAGCGGGACCGCTGACGCATCGACGCACACTTGAGCAAAGCGCGCAGGTTCCCAATGAGGGCGTATCGGTCCCCGCAAAGGTTGAAGCCTATCCCATCGCGCCACTCGTGTGATTGCTCCGATCAGGCGCCCAGAGTGCGCGCATCACCTTTCAGGCGACCGGGGAAACACGAAATCCAGCAGCATATCACAATGCATAACGGGCTCCGGTCTGCTCCTCCCTGTATGGCCCGGGACGAAAATTGAGCGACCAATGCTCGCGCTAAATGGAGGAAAACCTATGAGTATAAGCAAGACCGCCAACAGTTCGGAACGGCCTCGCCGTCATCTGCTGATTGTCGCGGCCATGAACTCGGCCGTCGCTGCCGCTTGCCTATTGCCCCTGCCGCTCGCCGCCGCAACGTCGGCGGCGGAGCGAGTGAACGACGACACTGCCATTCGTCCCTTTACAGTCGCTGTCCCTGAAGCTGCGCTTGTCGATCTTCGTCGGCGCATTACTGCGACGCGCTGGCCAACCCGGGAACTGGTAGACGACGATACGCAGGGCGTGCGGCTCGCCACAATGCGGAAGCTCGCCGATTATTGGGCGAACCAGTATGATTGGCGAAAGGCCGAAGCGAACCTCAACAGATATCCCCAGTTCGTTACCCGCATCGACGGTGTCGACATCCATTTCATCCATGTGAGGTCGAAGCATGCGAACGCCTTGCCGGTCATCATAACGCATGGCTGGCCTGGCTCGATCATCGAGCAGTTGAAGATCATCGACCGGCTGACCAACCCGACCGCGCACGGCGGCGCGCCGGCCGATGCGTTCGACGTCGTCATCCCGTCACTCCCCGGCTACGGCTTCTCGGGCAAGCCGAACGAACTCGGCTGGGATCCGCAGCGCGTCGCGCGCGCCTGGGCTACGCTGATGGACCGCCTGGGCTACAAGGCCTATGTCGCGCAGGGCGGCGACTGGGGTGACGCAGTCAACGAACAGATGGCGTTGCAGAGGCCCAAGGGTCTGCTCGGCATCCACACCAACATGCCCGGCACGCTACCCGATGCCATTTCGGCCGCGGTAGCCGGCGGCCAGCAACCGACCGGCCTAACGGCAGACGAAGACTATGCGTGGAAGCAGCTCGATTTCTTCTACAAAAACCGGGTCGGCTACGCGACCGAGATGGGAGCCCGGCCGCAAACGCTGTATGGTCTCGAAGATTCACCCATCGCGCTCGCCGCGTGGATGATCGATCATGATCCGGAAAGCCAGAAACTGATCGACCGGGTGTTCGACGGCGCGTCCGAAGGGCTGACGCGGGACGATATCCTCGACAATATCTCGCTCTACTGGCTGACCGGAACCGGACTCTCCTCGGGCCGGCTTTTCTGGGAAAGCAAACTCGCTTTCTTCGCACCGAAGGGGGTGACCATTCCGGTGGCGGTCAGCGCCTTTCCGGACGAGATCTACACTGCGCCCGAAAGCTGGTCGCGCAAGGCGTTTCCCAGCCTGATCTTCTACAAGCGGCACGACAAGGGCGGCCACTTCGCTGCGTGGGAGCAGCCGCAGGCACTTGTCGAGGATATGCGCGAGGCGTTCCGGCCGCTGCGCAAATCCAGGTGATATCCCCGACGGCGCGCGCACGGCGCGCCATCTTCTCCGGCCGGCCTCTCAAGAACGAGGCGACCGAAATCGGATGCCCAAGGCACACGTGGATTTCCGCAAATGCGCGTCCAGACAAAGTCGCACCGCTACTCGTGTTCCATCACGGCGCCCATCGGGTGAAGACGAAGTCATGTCCCTTAACGCGCGTCTCATGACAGGCGAAGCAAGTCCGATGTTGAGCTTCATCCACCGGCCGGCCGTCGATGAACCGGCCGAACCCCCATCCCACGGTCGCGGCGTAGCGCCGGGAGTCCTTGACCATGACCTGCACGGTCGTCGCGGCGCCAGGAACCGAGGCGGGCTCGAATTCCGGCGACGGTGTGCGCGTCCAGGCCAGCTTGACGAGAACCGTGCCGTCCGGAAACGGCAAGGTGCCCTTGCGATAGGCATCGATCGCGGTCCTGTTTCCCACGACGGCGCGAAGCTCGTTCAGTGGCTCGCCTTCCAGGGCAGGCGCGATCAGTTCCCAATGACGATATCCATCGGGAAGCGAAATACCGTAGATCGGCGAGGCAAGCTTTGCATCCGCGCCGCTCCGCGCGCTTGATGATACAGCCAGGAAGATGAGCATCGCGGCCGCGAGCGGGACGAAGTGGGTCGCTCTCATCGATGCCTCCCTGCCCGTCAGAACCGGTCGACATCGATCACGGCTTTGGCGAACGCCTGCGGCGCTTCCTGCGGCAGATTGTGGCCAATGCCGCCCGATATCAGCCGGTGCTCGTAACGGCCGGTGAACTTGCCGCGATAGGCGGCGGGATCCGGATGCGGCGCGCCGTTCGCATCTCCTTCGAGCGTGATCGTCGGGGCGGAGATGGTGGGCGCGGCAGCAAGCCGGGCTTCGAGCGCATCATAAGTGGGCTCTCCCGCCGCCAACCCAAGCCGCCAACGGTAGTTGTGGATGACGATCGCGACATGGTCGGGGTTTGCCAAGGCCTGAGCCGAGCGCCCGAACGTGGCATCGTCGAAGTTCCATTTCGGCGATGCGAGCTTCCAGATGAGCCGCGCGAAGTCGTTGCGGTTGGCCTCATATCCGAGCCGCCCGCGCTCGGTGGCGAAGTAATATTGATACCACCATTGAAGTTCGGCGGCGGGCGGCAAAGGCGCCCGGTTGGCGGCCTGGCTGCCGATCAAATAGCCGCTGACCGAGACCATGGCCTTGCAGCGTTCCGGCCAGAGCGCCGCAACCACATTGGCGGTCCGGGCGCCCCAGTCGAACCCCGCGAGGATCGCGCGTTCGATGCCGAGCGCATCCATCAGCGAGACGATGTCGACGGCGATCACTGCCTGCTGGCCGTTGCGCACCGCCTCGGCCGACAGAAAACGCGTCGTGCCATGGCCGCGCAAATGCGGGACGATCACGCGGTAGCCCGCAGCAACAAGCAGAGGGATCACCTCCGCGAAAGCGTGGATATCATAGGGCCAGCCATGCAGAAGGATGACGATCGGACCATTCGCCGGTCCGCTCTCGACATAGCCCACATTCAGCGCGCCGGCGTCGATCTGTCTAAGCGGCCCCAATGAGCCGCCCGACATCGCTCCTGTCTGCGCGGTAGCTGCGCGCGCTGGCGCCGCTTGTGCGGTCTCCGCACATGCCGGACTGGCGAGGACGAACGGGCTGGCGGCGATCGATGCGACCGCGATCTCCAGGAAGTGCCGCCGATCGGGGCTGATCTTGCTGGTCATTTGAACCTCCTGTTCGCTTTCCTGTTGAGAACTCTTCTATGTGCGCGCTTCGGCAAAGGTGATGCGCTGCTCGGGAAATCGGTCGATGCACTGACCGCAGCCCATTCCCTGGCTTCCGCCTCCCGAGCCGCTTCAGCTTCGCCGATGACATGGAGCGCATCGCTACCGAGCACGAGATGCGCGGGCAGCCTGTCGCGGCGGGTAAGCGCGACGATGACCTCGGCGATCCTTGCCGGGTCGCCGACCTCGTTCCCCGCCAGCGTCTTGTGCGAGGCAAGCCGTGCGCCGACGCTATCCGTATATTCGGGAAGAAGCGCCTGCGGGTCGCCGCTCGCGATGGCGGCCCAGTCGGTCCGCATGCCGTCTGGCTCAACCGAGACCGCGTGAACGCCGAAGGGAGCGATTTCCTTAGCCAGCACCTCGGTGAACCCGGCGGCCGCCCACTTGGCGGACTGGTAGGCGGCGAGGCCCGCCGTGCTCACGCGGGCGCCGACCGAGGCGATGTTGATGATATGGCCGGCGCGCGCCGACCGCATCCCCCGCAGGGCCGCGCGTGTGAGATTGACCACGCCGTAGAAGTTGGTGTCGATCTGAGCGCGGAAATCCGCCTCTGAGGTCTGCTCGAAGGGGGCGACCTGCCCGAAGCCGGCGTTGTTCACCAGAATGTCGAGACGGCCGAAGCTCTCGATTGCGAAATCGACCGCAGCTTGCGAAGCCGCCGCGTCGGTCACATCGAGCGCGAAGGTGCGCAGCTGGTCACCGTGCCTTAACTGCAAGTCGGCGAGACGATCGGGATCGCGCGCCGTTGCGAGGACATGATCGCCCGCCGCCAGCGCCGCCTCAACAATGAAGCGGCCCAGCCCGCGGGCGCTGCCGGTAATGAGCCAAGTCTTCGACATGATCGGATCCTTTCGAGAAGTGCGAGTTGCAGCATCGGCGCTCATCGCGCCGTTGCAGCCCGTTCGATAAGCGCCGCGACCCGGGCCGGGTTCGACACCATCACGACATGCGATGCGCCCTTGACCACGACGGTCTCTCGGGAGCGCGCCCGCTCGGCCATGAACGCGAGGGTCTGCGGCGGAATGTTCCGGTCCGCGTCGCCATAGACGAACCAGGAAGGGGTGGTTCGCCATGCGGGCTCGCCCGATGCCTCGCCGAGGGCGGCCTCGGCGATCGGCCGCTGCTCAGCTGCCATCAACCGCGCCTGCGCCGCTGGGACGTCAGCCGCGAACTGCGCGTGGAATTTGTCACGCCGGACATAGAGGTCGGCGCCGCCGCTGCGCAGCGCCACCGGCGGAGCAAGCGCCGGCCCAAGCGTGCTGCCCGGGAACTTGCCTGACAGTCCGGCCGCGGTTTCCTCCGCTTCGGGCGCGAAGGCGGCCACATAAACCAGCGCCTTCACATTGGCATGGCCGTTGGCCGCGCCGCTGATGACCGAGTCACCATAGGAATGGCCAACCAGAACGACGGGCGCCTCGATGGTAGATACAAGGCTGGAGATATAGTCGGCATCGTTCCGCAGGCCGCGCAACGGATTGGCGGGGGCGAAGATCGAATAGCCGTCCTTCTCCAATATCTCGATCACGCCGTTCCAGCTCGACGCATCCGCGAATGCGCCGTGGACCAGAACGATGGTGGGCCTTGCCGGCTGCGCGACGCTCGGCGTGTCGAACAAAGCGGTCGCGGCGATGGCGATGCCTGCGATGAACCTGTTCATGGCACGGCTCCTCCTCGAGCGATCAGATCAGACTGAGCGCGACGTCGATGTTGCCGCGCGTGGCCTTGGAATAGGGACAGGTCCGATGCGCGGCATCGACGAGCGCCTGCGCGGTGTCGGGGTCGAGGCCCGGCAAACTGATCTTGAGGCGGGCGCCGAGCGAATAGGCGCCGTCGGCGAGGTTGAGATCGACCTCGGCGTTGATCGCGAGATCGGCCGGTAGCGCGACCTTCATCTCCCGCGCGGCGATTCCCATCGCGCCTTCGAAACAGGCCGACCAGCCGGCGGCGAACAGCTGTTCGGGATTGGTGCCGGCACCCGGCTCACCGGGCGTGGAGAGCTTGACGTCCAGCCGGCCATCGCTGCTGCGCGCCGCGCCTTCGCGGCCGCCGATGGTGTGAACCTTGGCGGTATAGAGGGTCTTGGTTTCACTCATGATCGTGCTCCTTGATGAAGGCTGGCGTGCGCTCAGCGCAGAGGGCGGAATGCGGCGCGCACTTCGTCGGTGAAGATCGCGGGCTGTTCCCACGAGGCGAAGTGGCCGCCATTGCTGGCTTCGTTGAAGTAGATGAGGTTGCCATAGCAGCGCTCGGTCCAGGTCCGCGGCGCGCGGTAGATCTCGCCGGGAAAGACGGTCACGGCGACAGGCAGCGCCGGGATGTCCACGGCATTGAAATTGTTGGAATGATCTTCCCAGTAGATCTGCGCCGCCGAGGTGCCGGTTTCGGTGAACCAGTAGAGCGAGATATCGTCGAGCATCTCGTCGCGGGTCAGCACCCGTTCGGGATCGCCCCCGCTGTAGGTCCAGGTGGCGAACTTGTCGTACATCCAGGCGGCAAGCCCGATGGGGGAGTCCACCAGCGAATAGCCGATGGTCTGCGGCCGCGTGACCATCATTTGCGCATAGCCCGAGCTGTTCTTGTAGAAGGTATCGAGCGCGTCGAACGCGGCCTTCTCCTTCTCGGACAGACTGGCCGGAGCCGGCCCACCGGCGGTAAGAATTGTCGCGATCTCGGGCGGCACGATCCCAGGCATGTTGAGGTGGATGCCGAGCAGCCCCGGCACCTTTTGCAGCGCCATGCGCTGCGAAATGACCGAGCCGCAATCGCCGCCTTGCGACACGTAGCGATCATAGCCGAGCCGCTGCATCAGGGTGGCCCAGGCGCTGCCGATATGATCCGAGCCCCAGCCCGTCGCCGCCGGCTTTCCGGAAAAGCCGAAGCCCGGAATCGAGGGCACGACAAGGTGAAACGCATCCTCGGCTTTGCCGCCATGCGCGTTCGGATCGGTGAGCGGGCCGATGACCTTGACGAACTCGAGGATCGAGCCGGGCCAGCCGTGCGTCATGACCATCGGCAGCGCATTCTCGTGGCGCGAGCGGACGTGGATGAAGTGGATGTCGAGCCCGTCGATCTCGGTGACGAACATCGGAAAGGCGTTGAGCTTCGCCTCGATCTTCCGCCAGTCATAGCCCGTCTCCCAGTATCGGACGAGCGGCTGCAACCGCCCCAGTTGCACACCCTGGGAATCATCCGGCACATTTTCCCTCGCCGGCCAGCGGACAGACGCCAGCCGTCGCCGCAAGTCGGCGATCACCTGATCGGGTATATTGATTTTGAAAGGCCGGACCGAGCCACTGCCAGCCTGGGCCAGCAAGGGCGTGGGCATGAGGCCGATCGCGCCGGCCGCGGCCGAGGCAGCGAGAAACCGGCGGCGGCTCGTCGATAGATCTGATACGGATGCCGTGGACATCACCAGTCTCCCCTGTGCGGAAAAAGCGATTTGGTGACGGAGCATCTAGACCGGTTCCGGCGGTCACGCCCGTTATGGACTGTCATGCTTTGCAAGCGGCTGCGAGACGGCGCTGCTTGCTTTGGGATGCCTCGCAGCCTGCTTTGCTCTAGAAACGAAGCCATCACGATGAGGATTGGAAAGAACAGGGACGGATTATGAGCCGATGACGGGCACTTCTGCGCGGACCGGGGAGGTCGTCTCCTTTGGTCCGTTCAGCCTGACGGCGAGCGAACGACTTCTCACGAAGGCCGGCGTTCCCGTTGCGTTGGGCGCGCGGGCGCTCGACATTCTGATCCGGCTGGCCTCGCAGCCCAACGAGGTCGTCAGCAAGCGGGATCTTCTTGCGCATGTCTGGCCGGACATCATCGTCGAGGAAGGCAGCCTACGATTTCACATCGCGAACCTGCGACGCGCGCTCGGCGATGGCGCCGAGGGAGCGCGCTACATCACGACCTTGACGGGGCGTGGCTATTGTTTCGTGGCGCCAGTTTCGCGCGCGGAAAACCGCAGCGAGCAAAGTCCCGCGACAGTGATCCGCTTGCCGCACGCCAATATGCCGAACCGCCCGATCGGCATCGTCGGCCGTGAAGGCGATGTGGCCGCCTTGTCGCGGCATCTCTCGGAGCACCGGTTCCTCACCATCGTCGGGGCGGGCGGCATCGGCAAGACCACGGTCGCCGTCGAGGTGGGCCATGCACTGGCCGACAGCTTTGCCGGCGCGGTGCAGTTCGTCGATCTTGGCCTCCTGAGCGATCCGGCCCTGGTGGCGACCGCGGTGGCCTCGATGTTCGGCCTGTCCATCCAGTCCGACGATCCGACGCCCGGGCTGATCGTCTATCTGAGGAACAAGCGGATCCTGCTGATCCTCGATACGTGTGAGCATCTAATCGATGCCGTGGCCGCCCTCGCGGCGCGGGTTTTCGCCGCCGCCCCGCAAGTCCATATCCTCGCGACGAGTCGCGAGGCGCTCGAGGTTCCGGGCGAGCGTATCCATCGGCTCGTGCCGCTCGCTTGCCCGGCTGACGACGGCGAGCCGATGGCCGTTCATGACTTCCCCGCCACCCGGCTTTTCATCGAACGCGCCGCAGCTGGCGGGGCCAGACTGAACCTCGGCGACGCGGATGCCGCGATGGTAAGCGACATCTGCCGCAATCTGGGTGGCGTGCCCCTGGCGATCGAACTGGCGGCCCGGCGGGTCGAGGCCTACGGGCTGCGGCAGATCGCGGCCCATCTCGACCAGAGCCTGGCCCTGTCTTGGGCAGGGCCGCGCAGCGCGCCGCCACGCCAGAAGACGCTGCTCGCGACCCTCGAATGGAGCTACGGGCTTCTATCGGACATGGAGCGCACGGTGCTGCGCAGGCTCGCCATCTTCGTCGGTGATTTCACGATCGAGGCCGCCTTGGCGGTGGTGACCAGCGATGCGGTCGATCAGGCCAGCGTGTTCGCCGCGGTGGACAGCCTCGTCGCCAAGTCGATGGTGGCAACGCGGCCTGACGGAGCGATGATGCGCTACCGGCTCCTCGATACGACACGCGCCTACGCGCTCGGGCTCGACGAGAGCGCGACCGAACGGACCGAGCTGGCCGCGCGGCACGCCGCCTATTACTGCGACTGGCTCGACCAGAGCGGCGCCGCGTCGCGCATCCTGACGAACGGCGCGGAACGCGCAGGATATTTCGCCGCGCTGAACAATGTCCGCGCGGCGCTCGAATGGTGTTTCGGCGAGGGCGGCGACGTGCGGATCGGGATCGATCTCGCCGCCGTGGCGGCGCCAGTGCTCCTCGCCATGTCGCTCCTGTCGGAATGCCATCGCTGGTCGGAACGCGCGTTGCTCGAACTGGACGAGGCCGGGCGCGGCGGGCGGGTGGAGATGCACTTCCAGGCGGCGATCGGGGTCGCGGTGATGTTCATCCGTGGCGGGCGGGACATCGCGCGCGAGGCCTTGCACCGAAGCCTCGCCATCGCCGAAGCGGCGGGCGATCCGTTCGAGGAATTGCAGGTGCTGGGTCCGTTGCAGCTCTTCTATATACGCACCGGTGACTTCAAGACGGCACTGCACCACGCTAGGCGGTGCGCCGCCATCGCCGGCACGCTTGAGGATCCGATCGCGATGACGATCGCAAGATCACTGCTTGGCATGGCACTGCATTTTGGCGGGGCGCTTGAGGAGGCCCGAGGCGAACTGGAAGCCGCGCTCAGGAACGCGCCGCATGCGCAATCCACGACGACGGTCTATATCGGCTTCGAATGCCGCATTCTCGCCGGCGCGGTGCTGGCGCGGACGCTCTGGCTGCAAGGCCATCGGACCGAGGCGTTGGACCGCGCGCGGCAGACCGTGCGGGACGCGCACGATCTCGATCATGCGGTGTCGTCGTGCATCGCCCTCATCTGGGCGACCACGATCTTCCTGTGGACGGGCGATTTCGCAAGCGCTGGAGACTATGTCGACAGGCTCGAAGGGCTTGCCGAGGCGAACTCGCTGACGCCCTATCTTGCGGTGGCCCATAGCTTTGCCGCGCAACTCGCATTGCAGCGTGGCGACCCCGGCGGCAATGTCGATCGCTTTCAGGACGCCATCGGCGAGCTTCGCGCGGCGCCTTACCGGATGCTCGATACGCCATTCAACCTCGCGCTCGTCGAGGCGCTTGCGGGAGCCGGACGCATCGCTGAATCCAATGCTCTGTTCGACGACACGATGGCGCAGGTCGCGGCGAAGGGCGACGCCTGCTATGGCCTGGAACTGGCGCGGGTGAAGGCCAGTATCACCGCAACGCAAAAATAGCATTCGGCGTCAGGATGACTCGCCAGCCAGCTCCAAACGTCGGCTGATGCCGACATTAGTGAGGAAGGCTTCGTCGTGGCTGATGATGAGGAGCGCGCCGTCATAGGCGGCGAGCCCGGCCTCGATCGCATAGACCGAGTCAATATCCAGATGGTTGGTCGGCTCGTCGAGGATGAGCAGCGATGGCGGCCTTGGCCCATCCAGCACGCAGGCGAGGCCCGCGCGCAGCATCTGGCCGCCGCTCAATGTGCCGACGATCTGCAACGCCGCGTCCGCCCGGAACAGGAAACCCGCGAGCGAGGCACGGCAGGCATTCTCGCTGGAGCCGGGATTGAGGCGCATGAAATTGTCGAGGATCGACACGTCGGGATCGAAGATGCCGACGTGCTGGTCGAGCAACGCGAAATCCACGCCGACCGACACGCTGCCCTGTGCTGGCCGCATCTGCCCCGCGATTAGCCTGACGAGGGTGGTCTTGCCCGATCCGTTCGGTCCGACCAGCGCCACGCGCTCGGGTCCGACTATGGTGAAGGACAGGTCGCGCAGGATGGGATGGCCGACCTCATAACCGGCAGTGACCGAGTCGAGCGTCAGGACCGTGCGGCTGGCGGCGAGACCGGTCGGCGTCAGGACGAGCGGCAGGTTCTGCAAGGTTTCGATCCGCGTTCGCGCCGTCGCGGCCATCGCCAAGGCCTGCTCCTTCTGCTCGGCGAGGCGGACGCCGTCGCCTCCGCTCGCCTCGGCGGCATTCTTCCGGGCGCCTGCGAGAATGCGCGGCATGACGCCCCGCGCGCCCTTCCTTGCGCCGGCGGCGTCCCGGCGATCCTTCCGTTCGGCGGCGAGTTGCGTCTTGCGATTGACCTCGGCGACCCTCTTCTCGGCAAGCGCCAGATCATGCTCTGCCACTTCCAGCTCGACCGCCTTGCGCTCCCTGTACCGGCTCCAGTTGCCGCCATAGCGGGTGGCGCCGAGCGATGTCATGATGTCATCTCGACGATCGCATTCATCTGCTCGAGAAGCGTGCGGTCGGCCGCGTGGACCATGCCCTTGTCGGCATAGGCGGCGATCGCTTCGCCAGTGCGGCCGGTCGCCAGATGGCGAGTGGCGTCCTGCTGCCAGTTGTGAACCTGTCTGCGAACCTTCGTGATTTCGACGCCGCCATGCCGTTCATGGATCGCGCGGAAGGCCGCGCCCGCCTCGATGGCCTGCAACTGCTGCGGGTCGCCGACAAGAACGACCTTCGCCCTGCATCGGCGGTCATGCTCACCATGCGCGAGGTCGGCCCCGATGGGTTCGGCCAGAAGGAACGCGATTGGAACAGGACCGAGCTCGTCGAGCAATAGCGCGAGCGTAGGTCGGCAATCATGCCGCGTTCGACAAACTCGCCCTGCATAAAGTCGCGGACCAGTTCGATGCCCTGCGCCTTATCCATCTCGCGCGGAATGGATAACTCCACCTCGCGGGCAAGCTGCGCGTCCTTGCGCTTCTCGGTTGCCTCGACCTCGTTCCAGAGCGTTGCGCGATCCGCAAAGCGTTCGGGCGCGCCTTCGGGCAGCATGATCTCGCTATGCTCGACGCCTGACTTGGCGCGGAAATCATGGTCGTGATCAAGGCGCTCGTCGTGCAGCCGCTCGCCAGCCCGATAGGCGGCGGCAACGCTGCTGCGCCCGCTGGAACGGCCAATGACCTGAACGCTGAAATGGTAGATCGCCATATCATCTACGCTACTAAGTGCACGTCGGCACGACGTATAAGCGCGCCATCCTTGAATAAAATCCGAGAAGGTACTAGGCGGTTCCAGAACGTTACGGCAACTATACTGAATTACGCAAGAATATACCATAGAATCATTCCATAAAACAAGGATGGAGACAATAATACGTAAACCACGTTACTTTGATTCTGAACTCAAGGTGCTCGCTGACAAGGCGAAGGCGCTCAAGGAACGCCGTGTGCGCCAGTTGGGCGAACTGGTCGCCGCAACCGGGGCCGATGCGCTTGACGCCGATCTGCTGGCGGGCGCGCTGCTCGACGCCGTTGCCAGTAAGGATGCCGCGACAGGGGAGGGCTGGCGCAAGGCGGGCACGGGCTTCTTTCGTGGCAAACAACGCAAGCCTGCGCCGCGATCTGAACAACAGTCGGAAGGCGCTCTATCGCTCGAAGGCGGCGCGGCATCGCATTGAAGCCGCCAAGGCTAGGACTGACACGCGGGAATGGGTGATGCCGGGAAAGAACGCGGCATCTGATCGAACTGGGCTGCCTCATCGTCAAGGGGGGACTGGTCGATCTCACCGACGACGACCGCGCCACACTCTACGGCGCGTTTCTCACGGTCGCTACGAAACTGCAACGGGAGGAACGCGACCACGCGCTTGCCCTATGGCAGCGCAAAGGCAAGCGCGCGTTCGAGGCGGAGACCGACATGGGTTGACCGACGAAATCGGCGCTTCGATCATCCTGTCAGGTGTGAGGCTTGCCGGACCACAGGCGAAACTCAACCGATTCGGTCGGCTGGTTCGGCTTTATCCCTATGTCGTTGCGTATAGCGAATATCAGAACGGTTAGAAGTTCGTCGTGTTGATTGACTTCCTTGTTTCTATTCGAATCCGCTGTTTCGTCCAAATAGTGCCGGCTGGCGCGAGTCATCCGTCAATCGCTGGGTTGCCGATCCAGCGGGCTATCGCGCCGACGATAAGCAAAGGGCCGCGCCATGACGGCGCCCCCTTCCCCTGATCCGATCTGCGTTCGCGTCAATGACGCAGCGCGCATGATCGGTGTCGATCGCACAAAATTATACGAATTGATCGCGGCCGGTGAAATCGAGACCGTGAAGCTCGGCAAGTCCACCCGCATCACGACCGCCAGCCTGCACGAGCTTATCAGGCGGCAGCGCGAAGCGGGATAGCCCCGGACGCCGTGGCGGCGGGGCCCTGCTTCCCTGCGCCGCTGTGTGGTCCAGATACTCGGCCCAACGCGCCATCAGGTTCCGACGCTTCTCGAAAAGTTCGTGCGGCGATAGGCGGCTTCAACCTTGTTCGACAGCTTGTGCGCCAGCGCCTTGTCGACAACCTCCTTGGGAAAGCGGGTCCGCTCCGATGACCAGTCGGTGAAAGCGGAACGGAAGCCGGGTACGGTCACGCCCTTGATGCCGTCATCGCGCAGCAGCTTGGTCACGGTCATGTCGCTGATCGGCTCTTCGCCGTCATTGCTGAACACAAGGCCGGTATCGCTGCTGCGCTCCTTCCACCGCTTGCGGAGCAAGGCGACGGCGGGCGCGGACGCGGCACGACATGGGTCGTTCTATATTCGTAGGGGCCATACTCCGGAAGAAGTAGCGGGTTTTGCTGTTTCTGATAGCGGGTTTTGCTGTTTCTGATAAGGCGAGGCAAATCAGGTTTCCTCAGTATTTGAAAGTCTCTCGATGGTGCGGCGTCTGCCAGTCGCTCCTGATAGCTCGAGTCTAGGTTGAGGCCTCGTTATCACTTTTCCAGCTCCGACAACTTTGATGCTTCGCTGGGTTAGCGACCTCGTCGCATGCGTCACGCATCGCCTTGCGGAGCCCATAGGGAGATAAGCCTGCCTCCCCGCACCACTCGCGCATTTTATCGCCACGGCTGGTCTTCGCCTCACACCGCATGGTGTCGATAGTTCGGTGACCGGAGCCATTGGCAGGGCATGATTGCCCTTTTTTGCTCCCTGCGCGGCGAGCACGCCGATGACGAGGGCATGGATATCCGCCTCGGGGCTGGTCGCGCTGGCATCCAGCACATTGGGCACGACGCACAGCGCGTGGACAATATAGGCACCCTCCAGCCCGGCGACCGAATAACCCTTCGGCGCGAGCAGCACGCGCCGCCGCCGTTCGGCATCGTTTGCGATGATGGAGGTGGGTCCATTGGCCGCATCGGTCAGGGCGAGCATCAGGCGGGCGGCGCCAAAGACGGCGGAGAGATGATCGAGATCCGCGCTGCGCGTGAAGGCGATCATGACGGCGCGGGCGGCATCATTGATGCGGGCACGGATGGTCAACTCGCGATAGGCGGCAATCTGGAGCAACTTGACAGCGGGGTCGGATTCCACCGTCGCATCGAAGTCCGGCGACCGGGCGAGTCAATCCGCCAGTATATCGCGATAGATTGCCTCATCATCGAGCAGCATCATCGAGCAGCTCGGCAGTTGAGGGAGCTGCGAAAGATCAACCGCGATGAAGGTGTCGGCCATGCCGGCCAGGTCTGGCGGGCATGGCGCGAGGGTTAGGAGGTGCGTCTTTCGAATGGGGTTCGACAAGGGGGTAGGCCGAGCCTAGATCCACTCTGCGCATATGGAAGTTGGCCGCCTTCTGAGAAGGCCGCAGGGCGACCCCCTTGTTCCTATTGAGCATTTTCCTTTGGGTCGATATGCCCGCACGAGTGGAAATTCGTGAACGGTGTCGATGCATGTTGAATAAGATAATTGTAAATCCGGCAAAGTCTTATGCAAGAAGACATGCAAATAAATTCAGGAAGATACGGGGCGTATTTTCCAATAATGGCTTGGTCCGCGCGTGCGATAAAAAGAAGCCTGCACTAACGGAAAAAATATCTCTCGTCGTGCCGACTTATAATGTCGAGAAATATTTCGATGAATTTATGTGGAGCGTTGTAAGTCAATCTACCGGATTACATAATGTCGAAATTATCGTTGTCGATGATGGAAGTCCCGACACTTCGGGCGATATCGCCAAAAAATGGCAAGCAAAATATCCCAACACGATAAAGTATATTTATCAAGATAACAAAGGTTTATCTGGAGCGCGGAACACCGGGATGGATCATGCCACCGGTGACTGGATATCTTTCCCAGATCCTGATGACATGTTGGATCGAAACTATCTACATTGCATAAACCAAACTTGGCAACGCAACCGAATGCGTCCACTCGCGATTATTGGTTGCCATCTTATCCAATACTACGAAGAAGACGGAACGTACCGAGATAGTCATCCGTTGAGTTATAAGTTCAAGCGGAGTAGAACTGTTAGGCCTGCTAATGATTTAGGTAACTTTATCCATATGCAAGTTGCCAGTACTATCGTCAACTTTTCCTTGTTAAAGGAAAGCGGTTTCAGATTTAATAAGGATATAAAGCCTACGTTCGAGGATGGTTACCTTTTGAATCGACTTCTTGTGTATGCGCATGAGTACAATGCTGAATTTATTTCAGATGCGCATTATTTTTATAGGAAGAGATCCGATGAATCATCTTTGGTCGGGGGTGCTCACACCAAGCGTGAATACTATACCGATCAGCTTCGTTATGGATATCTCGATCTTTTGGAAAAGGCTAAGAATGAGAATGGCAACCCTCCCAAATTCATTCAGAGAACTGTTCTTTATGATTTAGGTTGGAGATTCAGGCGCTTGCTGAATCATCCGGAGCGAATTGCGCATCTTTGTGCGGAAGATCGCAGCGAATTTTTGACGCTTTTGGACCAGATATTTGCTTACATTGCTCCTGAAACCATCAGAGAAATGAGGCATGGGGCATTAACCGAAGAGCACCGCGTAGCACTACTCGCGATGTATAAGGGCGAAAAATGGGCGAGCGATTTCGTTTACGTTAGTGACTATGATCCGGTTGATCGCACCATGCAGTTCGCGTCATATACGGGGGGACACAGCCCCCACGAAGTTTTGATATTCGTCGACGGACAGATCGCGGAGCAGCGAGATGAGAGTTGTCGGATTAATCGACTTCTGGATAGGCCATATTATTCCGAGCACCGGTTTTGGGCTTCCGTACCCGAGCATTCGGAGCTTCGTGCAACCATCGGAGGCAGGCCTGCTCGCTTAAAAAGAGGCGGCGCAACTTTAGGCGATAGAGTTCGCGGTTCAGCCGCGATAAGAGGGATGCGGATTCCGGCGGCGGCAGATCATAAACTGCCAGACGAAGCGCGCCGATTGCGCTCCTTTGCGACATCAGGCGAAATTCGCGCACGTTACGCTGATTGTTGGGTGTTGATGGACCGTGACGATGCGGCTGACGATAATGCTGAGCATCTCTATCGGTATTTGATGCAGATTGGGAAGGCGGCCAATGCATTTTTCATCCTGCGTCCTGAAACCCGAGATTGGCAGCGATTGAAAGATGAAGGATTCCAGCTCTTGCCGTTCGGGAGCGACGACCATGTGGCGGCAATCGTCAATGCCAGCCTTCTCATTTCATCCCATGCTGATCACTTCATCCTCTGGCCCGTCACTAAATCTTGGATTCATGATCTCACCCACTATCGTTATGCCTTTCTCCAGCATGGTGTAACTAAGGATGATCTTTCGAATTGGTTAAACGCTAAGCCAATCAGTCTGTTTGTAACATGTGCGAAGCCTGAATGGCATTCTATCGCAGATCCCGAAAGCAATTACCTGTTTTCTCAAAAGGAGACTAAACTAACAGGGTTTCCGCGCCACGATGCACTGTTGGCGCGCGAGCATAAGCAGGAAACGATCCTCATCATGCCGACCTGGCGCCGCTATCTCGTCGGTGAGACGGCTGATCTCGGCATGAAGCGAGAGCCGATGGATGATTTCATGGAAAGCGGCTATGCACGGGAATGGAAAGCGCTGCTGCTGAGCGATGAATTGCGATTGCTTGCAGAACGACACAGCAAGAAAATCACTTTTTGTCCGCACCCGAACATGGCGATGTATGTCGATGAGTTTGATCTGCCGGAATACATCCAGCGTCGTGATCCAAGGATTTTTCCCTCGTTGCAGGAAACCTTTGCTGAGGCAGCCATAGTCGTAACTGATTACTCGTCGATTGCCTTTGACTGTGCGTATATCGACAAGCCGATCGTATATCACCAGTTCGACCGGGAGGAGTTCTTTGCCGGCGATCATGTGTACACTCGTGGTTACTTCGATTATGGTAAGGATGGCTTCGGGCCGGTCACGGAAGCTTTGAGCGAAGTCATAGCTGCCATCAGCCGTGCGCTGGAGGGCAAGGAAGAATTGGAATATGCTGATAGGCGCAAAGCCTTTTTTGCCTTCCGAGATGGCAAGTCCTGTGAACGAGTATATGATGCGATGCTGAAGCTTGTGCAGCCAATGGGAGAGGAGGGAAGGGATCAGGATTTATTCCCTTCGCTTCTGCGAGGTGAGGGCGAGACTCCTTCGAGCACAAAGGGTGACTTGAAGGCGAGCTTGGCGGGGGCCGGTTAGAGCAGGTTCCATTCATTCCGGTTCATAGTCGCATGATCTGAAGTTGTTGGTGCATTCGTCAGGCTGGACGATGTCGGCGAGCCTACCGATCAGCCATTTTCGATGGGGGTGCAGTTCGGGCTGTATGGCGGGAGGAAGCGCAGGGTTGCACCTGTCGCTTCGATCCTTTCGGAGGTGGTTCCGCTTTCTTGGACAGATCAGCGGCTGAGTTAAGCTAATCCCGGTTGTCATTCATGCCGCTATTTTGCTCATCAGATCTTGGGGCCATGTCCCCCCAAGGTCTGATTGTCCGATCCGCCGATAGACCTCGACCGAGGTCCTCCCGGCCCAGCCCGAGTGCGGGCGCAGGGTGTTGGTGATCCACCGGCCAAGGCCAGCCTTCAGCTCCGATCCGGTCTCGAAGGCATGGAGATAGACGCACTCGTACTGCAGGGATCGCCAAAGGCGCTCGATGAAGATGTTATCCATCCACCGACCCCGACCATCCATGCTGATGCGGCCCTCGGCATCGCGCAGTAGGCTGGTGAAGGCTTGTGACGTAAATTGGCTGCCCTGATCGGTGTTAAAAATCTCGGGGCTTCCGAACCGGGCCAGCGCCTTCGCCAGCGCTGCCACGCAGAAGCCGGCGTCCATCGTGTTGGACAACCGCTAGGCCAGCACTTTGTGGGGGGCAGTCCATGATCGCCATCAGACGTCGAACGCAGACTAAAAAAAGGCTCCGATCGCAGACCGGAGCCTTTCATCGTGTCTTGTAGGATCAGGCGAAGCTGACGGCCGTTTTCCGGCGGCGCAGCGAGGCGCCTGCGATGGCGAAGCCGCTGATCATCATCGCCCAGGTGGTCGGCTCCGGCACGGCGCCAGCCACGCTGCGGAGGACCACCTGGCCGCGCAGTTCCGCGACATTGGTGGCGTTTTCCTTTGTCCAGAAGCTGGTGGCCGGGTCGTCGCCCACGAGGAAGCCCTGCACGTCGAGCGCATATTCAATGTCATCGATCGTGAAGAAGCCGGACTCCATGAGGAAGTTCACCTTGACGTTGTCGGCACAACCATTGGCGTTGATGCCGACGCCTTGCGCGCCCCCATCGGCACATGGGTTGCTGCTGTTCGGCGTTTCCCAGTGGTTGAAGGCGTAGACGAAGCTGACGTCCTGCATCAACGTGCCGTCCACATCGACATCCATGGTGAGCTGCAGTTTGACACCGCTGATGCCCGAGCCGCTGTTGATCGGGTAGTTGTAGTGCGTGAACGTGCCGATCGTCGTGATGCCGGACATTTGTGTGTCGGTATCGACGGAGATCATCGGGATATCCGTCTCGAAGCGATAGCCGGACTTCTGGCCGCCGCCAGTGCCCCAGAAGATTGCAGCGTTATCGGTCCCCGGGGCCGAATAGCTGATGTTGCTCCCCCCTGTCGGCGAAAGCCAGGTCGCCGTGACGTTGGTGAAGCTGATGTTGGTGACCGTCGCCATGGCTGGCGTGGCGGCAATTGCGGATATGGCGACAAGCGCCTTCAGAATGTTCATGAGTTTTCCCACCTTCCCACGAAATGTTGCTCTGGACGCCCACACGCGGCGAGCCTTTTTTCATTAAGGATTTATTAATGTTGATTCCAGAGCACGGAGAAAAAGTTACATTTCCTCCTGTTCCATAATGAGACAGTCATAAGATCACGCAGTCCCGGATTACATAACTAGGGTCGCGCGCCCTAACGCTATCATGGAACGCTATGGTCACTGCACGCTGCGGGTCGGCAGATTCTGAAAACCGTATGATCATAACCTTCGAGGTTCACGGACGGTGCATGATAGTAACTGTTTTCAACAGGTTGCTTTATTATGAAGCGTCTTTCTCAGCGCGGCCCTGTCCGTGGGCACGGCTTGCGAAGACCAGGCGCCTGCGGGGCGGGGGATGCCTTGCATCCGGATCGCCGTTGGCGGTGGACGGATCGGCCCAGTTTCACGGTGCCGGGCAGCGGGCGCGACCGGCCATCGGGGCTTTGCTTGCATTGGAATGTCCGGGGGCGAGGTTTCTGCGGACATCGTCGCGATCCCTTCCATAAGTCATATCGCTTTTGTATACATGTCGACTTCTCAGGGAGGCTCACCCGTTCAGCGATCCATGTCACAGCTTACCGCGTCTACCGATACCCCGACGTCCGACGCCACGCCGTCGACTTTGCGAACGCATCTGGTGAAGCGTTTGCGCGAGCAGATTCTGGGCGGCAGATATCGCCCCGGCGACCGGCTCAACGAGAGCCAGATCGCGCGGGAGTTTGGCATCAGCCGTGTTCCGGTGCGCGAGGCGCTCTCGCAACTGCAGGAGCAGGGGCTCATCATGAATCACGAGCGTCGCGGCATGTTCGTGGTACAGTTGAGTGATGACGAGGTCCAGCAGATCAATAGCTTGCGGATGGTGCTGGAGGCCGAGGCGCTGCGCCTGGCGCGGGCACGAATGACTGATGACGTGCTGGCCGAACTGACCGATCTGGTCGAGCAGATGGAGGCCTGGGACGGCCCGACGATCGATGCGGCGGCACTGGACCGCAGCTTTCATGCCCTGATCTGGCGCACGGCCGGCAATCCGTATCTCGAGCGCACGCTGGTGTCGCTGACGACGCCGCTGTTCGCACATACCGCGCTGGACCATGTCAGCCATCAGATCCGGCGCTGGCGGTTAAACCATCATCGCGCGTTGCTGGATGTCGTGGCAAACGGCATGGCCGATCCTGAAATGGCGGTGCTGACGCATCTGCGCATGGCGTATAGCGAGCCGGAGCGCTTCTCCAGCCTTGCATTGTCCCGCAAGGACGGCGTCGCGGCGGACTGACGCCCGCGGCCGTTCGTCAGGCCGTCCGCTTCCCCACCGAACCTGTATTTCGACATTTGCCCGGTAGCGCCGGGCGGGCTTGCGGATTTTCGGGTGCATGCCGCCATTTTCTGAATACAGATAAATTGTATAATTGGCGGATTCTCCGGCATCAACCCTCTGTAATGGCGAAATTATAGCGTCATCATGGAACGGATTGACAATTTTCAACGGGAACATAGTATACAGTTTAATCGATAAACGAAATTGGGGAGGCGGATGTGCCTGATGATCTGACGGCGCCAAAGAGGATCGGGCGCGTCCCATGAGGCCCAGTCGCGTTCGTTACGGTGTGGTCGGCTTTGCGCTGAGTCTTGCCGTTCTCGCCTATATTCAACGCGTTGCCATATCGCAGGCGGCAGGCCCCATCTCGCAGGACCTCGGGCTCGACAAGGCCCAGCTCGGGCTGGTCTTCGGGGCGTTTGGCCTCTCCTATGCGCTGTTCGAGATTCCCATGGGTTTGCGGGGCGACCGACTGGGCGTGCGGCGGACGCTGACGCAGATCGTCATTGCCTGGTCCGCCTTTACCGCGCTGACCGGCTTTGCGTGGAACTTCACGTCGATGTGGGTCGTCCGCTTCCTGTTCGGCGCGGGGGAGGCGGGCTGCTTCCCCAACCTGACGCGCATGCTGAGCCAGTGGCTGCCGAGCGGCGAGCGCATGCGCGCGCAGGCGCTGATGTGGGCCTTCACCCGCTGGGGGGCGGCGATGACGCCGCCGCTCGTGCTGCTGGCGATCAATCTGGTGGGCTGGCGCGCTGGTTTCGTCATCTTCGGCCTGATGGGCTTCATATGGGGCCTGTTCTTCCTGCGTTCCTTCCGGGATGATCCGGCCGATCACCCCAAGGTCAATGAGGCGGAACTGGCGCTGCTGGCGGAATCGCGGGCGCTGGGTGAGCAGGCGAGCGGCGGCTGGCTGCACCTGCTGCTGCGGCCCAAGGTCTTCCTGCTGGTCCTGCAATATTTCTGCTTTTCCTATGTCTGGTATTTTTATGTGACCTGGATGCCGTCCTATCTCCAGGAAGCGCATGGCCAGACGGCGGCGGCCACCGCGGCGCTTTCCGTTCTGCCGCTCCTGCTGGGCGGGCTGGGATCATTGGTCAGCGGCATGCTGCCCATGTGGATTTCGCGGCGGCTGCTCGCGTTTCTCGGCTTTGCCGCGACCGCGCTGCTGCTGGTCGCGGTGCCGCATATGCCGGGCGTGGGCTGGGTGATCACGCTGATGGCGATTGCCAGTTTCTGCAGCGATCTCACCATGCCGATCTCGTGGAATGCCTGCGCGGATATCGGCCAGCGCTACACCGCCACGGTGGCGGCGGCGATGAACATGCTCGGCAATTTTGCCGGCTTCGTCGCGCCGGTGGTTGGCGGCTTCATCCTGCAGGCCAATGGCGGTGACTGGAACCTGCTGATCTACACGATGGGCGGGTCCGCGGTCATTTCCGCATTGTGCTGGATCTTCCTTGATCCTGCGGCCGGGCCGGCAGCGGTGCCGGAGGCCGAGCCGGCCTGAGCGGCCCATGGCTGGAATTCGTCATCTAACAAGTGGATATGGTGTGAAAATAGATCTGACAGGAAAAGTCGCCATAGTGGTGGGCGCGAGCGGCGGCCTTGGTGCGGAAATGGCGCTGGCGCTGGCTGGAGCGGGCGCGCAGGTCGCGCTCGTCGCCCGTAATATGGCGAAGCTGGACGCGCTGGCCGAAACCCTGGCCGAGCAAGGCGCGCAGGCCGCCGCCTTTGCCGCCGACCTCACCGATGAAACGCAGGTGGCCCGGCTGGCGCGGGAGGTTGAAGCCCGCTTTTCCCCGCCCCAGATTCTCATCAACAGCGCCGGGACGAACCTGCGCAAAAATCTGGTCGACTTCACGCTGGACGAGTTTCGCGGCGTGGTCGATTCCAGCCTGATCAGCACGTTCCTCGCATGCCGGGCTTTCGTACCGGGCATGATGGGCACGGGTTATGGCCGCATCATCAACATGACCTCGATCATGGCGCATGTCTCGCTGCCGGGGCGGACGGCCTATTCCTCCGGCAAGGCGGCGCTGCTCGGCCTCACCCGCGCGCTGGCGCTGGAGCTGGCTGGCGAAGGGATCACCGTCAACGGCATCAGTCCCGGCCCGTTCGGCACGGAAATGAACGCCCCGGTGATGAACGATCCGGTCGCCAACCAGCAGTTCCTGGCAAGCTTGCCGGTGGGGCGCTGGGGGCGGGTTGAGGAGATCGGTGCGCTGGCCTGTTATCTCTGCTCTGAACAGGCGGGGTTTATGACCGGCACGGATATTGTGATCGACGGCGGCTGGACCGTGCGCTGATCGAAGGAGAGGATGCTCGGAATGAAGAGACTATGGACATATCCGTCGGCTGCGGCGGGCCTGATCGGCGCCTTGCTGCTGGCCGGGTCGGTGACGGGGCAGGTGGTGCCGGAATCCGCCCAGATTCCAGGTGCCGCGCGCGATGCCTTCACGCCGCCGCCAATCCCCGGCCAGAATGTCAACGGACTGCGCGTGTATCTGCGCGGCGGCCTCAAGACCCATGGCGATGGCGAGCATGACTATCCGCAGTTTCTGGCCGACTGGAGCAAACTGCTGACCGCGCATGGTGCGGTGGTGGATGGCTCGTTCCACGCGCCGACCGCGGAGGACCTGGCCAAGACCGATGTGCTGGTCATCTACAAGGGGGATGCGGGCTATATGTCCCGCGCCGAAAAGGCAGCGCTTGATGGCTTCGTCCAGCGGGGCGGTGGGCTGGTCATTCTCCATGACGGCCTGTGCGGCCCCGATCCGGCTGCTTATGCCCAATATGTCGGGGCGGGCAAAAAGCATGGCGAAATCAACTTCACGCTCAATGCCGACCTCGACTACACGATCACCGACCCGAATTCGCCGATCATGAAGGGCATGACGAACCTCGCCCTGCGCGACGAAGCCTTCTTCAAGATGACCTGGGCCAGCAATCCGGGGATCAAGCCGCTGGCCACCGTGACGATCCCGGACGTGCCGACCGCCAAGGGGCATGTGGGCGAGGTGGTGCCGCAGATCTGGACCTATGAACACAAGGCCGGGCAGGGCGATACCGCGCGCGCCTTCGTGTGGATGCAGGGCCATAATTACGCGAACTTCCAGAACCCGCAGATCCGCGACATGCTGCTGCGCGGTATCGCCTGGGCCGGCAAGCATCCGGTCGACGAACTGGTCGACTACAAGGCGCCGGCCCCGCGGCGCTGATCGACCTGCCGCATGGTCCGGGCCCTTACCGGATCACGCGGCTGATCTTCACGCGCAGGCTGCGGCGCGGGCTGGGGAAACCGATGGCATCCTCGCTGCGATTGTCGAGCAGATTATCCGCCACCAGATCCAGCCCTGTGCCGTCCGCAACGCGCCAGTGGGCCGCCAGTGATGCGCGGTGCGCCGGTGCCAGCGGGCGGATGCCGACCGGCCCGGCATAATCCGACCGCGCATCCGTGAAGGCATAGCGCGCGGTGATGGCGAGCGCGGCATCCGGCGTCCATTGGAGCGTGGCGCTCGCGCGCCATGGGGGGCGGTTCAGCAGGGGCTGGCCGGATGCATCATCGGTGGTTTCGACATATTGCACCTGCGCCGTGGCCAGCCACCGCGCGGCCAGCTGCCTGGTGGCGGTTGCCGAGATGCCGCGCGCGGTGACCCGGTCGCGATTTTCCAGCCGCGGCGGCGGGCCGGGGATGAAGTCGACAAGGTCGCTGTAGCGCGCGTGGAACAACGTCACGGCGACGGTATCCGCACCTTCGCCGGTCCAGTTGAGGCCGAGCTCGGCCGACCGGGCCGATTCGGGCCGCAGATCCGGATTGCCGACAAACGGGTTGCTCAGCGCATAGAAGCTGGGCGCCTTGAACGCCGTCCCCAGTGTCGCGCGGACCGACAGGTGATCGGCGGCGAGGAAGTAGCGCAGGCCGGCGCGTCCGGTCATGTGGGTGCCGATGCCGGATATCCGATTGAGGCGGGCGCCGCCGTTCCATTCCAGCCGGTCGGTCGAGCGGCTGATCTCGGCAAAGGCGGCATAGCTGGCGCGATCGGCCGTGAAGCCGCTGGGCATCGGAAAGCCGAAATCGAGAAAGCCCTGGCTATGGGCATCTTCCCATTGTCCTTCGACGCCCGCTGCCCCGCGCCAGCCCGCCTGATCGAAGCGCAGCACCGAGCGGGCGATCCACTGGCGATAGGAGGTGTCGTCGTAACCCGCCGGCACCCCGGCGGGGTCCGGCGCGGAGGGGGCGACACCGGGCGAGTCCGTTACATCGCGGCGATCCAGATAGGAGGCCGACAGATCGAGCCGCACATGATCCCTGCGCAGCAGGGGATGCTGGGCACCGATGATCAATGTCTCGCTGTCCCGCTGCTCAAGGGTGCGGATCGTGGCGAGGCGATAGCCGCCGCTGCTGTCCGGAAACGACCGGGCATGGGCGCTGCTCCAGTGGAACAGGAGACGCCCGGCATCGTCGCCTTCCAGCGGCGCCACTCTGGCGGTGAGGGAGCGCGAGCGGAACCGGGCCTCCGGCACGCCGGTCCCGGCATCGTCGATCACGCCGGAGAGCGAGGCGCCATACTGAGCCGTGAGCGGCCCCTGCCAGCGGGCGGAGGCGAGATAGTCGCCATCACTACCGGCGCCGACGCTGGTTGCGAGCTGATGGTGCGGGGTGCCGCCGGGCACGAGGAGGTTGACCGCGCCCGCCAGCGCGCCCGAGCCGTAGAGGGTGGAGACCGGCCCCGCGACCAGTTCGACACGCTCGATCGGGCTGGTGGGCAGCTCGGCCAGATTGACCGCGCCGCCCCGCGTGTTCGTCGGCATGTTCAGGGGCACGCCATCGAGGAGGACGGTGGTGAAATTGGGGTCCGCGCCGCGCAGGAAGAGCGAGGCGATGCCGCTGCGTCCACCGGGCATCTGCACATAGACGTCGGGCAGCCAATCCAGCGCCGCGGCGATGCTGTCGCTGGCGGACAACTCCGTCTCGCCCAGCGTGAGCGCCGTATAGGGCAGCCGCTCGGCGGGCTGCGCGGTGCGGGTGGCGGTGATGATGATGGCGGGCTCGCTGGCGCGGGCATTCTGCGGCTGCACGAGCGCTGGCGCGACCAGCGCGGCCGAAAGCAAAAGTGCGTGTTTCATTGACCAATCCACCGCCAGACGAGCCAGCCAAGCGCCGGAAGTGCGGCAAGACCAAGGAAGAGAAGGAGAAAAGCGCCCTCCGAAAGGGCGTAGGCGCCCAGGGCGGCATAAGCCAGCGCTGCGGCGGCATTCGCCAGGCTGGTGAGGATGAGGAAGGGCAGGAGGCGCATCCGCGCGGCGCCGGCACCCAGCACCAGCATCTCGGCTAGGACCGGGACGGCGCGAGTCACGATCAGCGCGACCGCTCCGGTGCCCTCCAGCAGGTGGCGGGCCCGTGCAAGCTCGGCATCGCCGACCAGTCGCACCATGGCGACACGGCCGGCGCTGCGGCCGATCAGATAACCAAATATGCATCCTGTATTCATTCCGATCCAGATCACCAGCGCGCCCGGCCAGAAACCCAGGACGCCGCCGGCAAACGCGCTGAGCAAACTCGATGGCACCGGAAGCAGAACATCGCCGGCGAGCAGGGCTACGATCAATCCGCTCGCCATCGCTGGATTATCCTGCGATTTTTCAAAGATATTCCCGGCAAATTCACTCAGGCTTGTTTCCCAGAGCAGGAACGGCACGAGAATCGCCGTCAGGACGAGGATGATGGCAAGCGCCCACCGCCACAGCTTTTTCGGCGGATCGACTTTGGTCGCATAGCGGGCCTGCCCCAAGTGAGGTCTCATATTTTCAGTCATAGGTGGAAGCCTTTACAGTCCTATCTGTCGACAGTATGCAATTTAAAAATGGCGGAGAGGGTTTTTATGCGCATTGCTCGCTGGTTGGGAGGCGCCGCTGTCGTGGGCGGGCTCAGCTGGATTATCTGGGGCCAGATCGCGGGCGGGACGCCGCTGTCGTCCGAGCCGAACCGGCCCTGGCCAGCGGTTGTGGACCAGTCCGTGCCGGAATCGCAACCGGCGCTGGCACCGGCCGATGCGCTGAAGACCTTTACCATGCCGCCGGGCTATCGCCTGGAGCTGGTGGCTGCCGAGCCGCTCGTGAAAGACCCGATCCTGGCCGAGTTTGATGGCGATGGCCGGCTTTGGGTGTTGGAAATGCGCGGTTTCGCCATCAACGAGAAGATGGAAAACAGCCTTGAGCCGATCAATGAGCTGGTGATCCTCGAGGATACGGATGGCGACGGCGTCTATGACAAGCGCACCGTGTTCATGGACAAGCTGGTGCTGCCGCGCGCCTTCAAGGTTCTGGCCGGCAATTGCGCGCTGATCGGCGAGCCGCCCCATCTGTGGAAGGCCTGCGACACCAATGGCGACCTCAAGGCCGACACCAAGGAACTGGTCGCCGATGGCTTTGCGACGCAGGGCGTGGTGGAACATGGCGCCAACGGTCTGGTCTGGGCGATGGACAACAGCATCGTGGTTGCCCAGAATGGCTGGAACCTGCGCTTCAGAAACGGCCGCTTCGAGACGGTGCCCAGTCTCAGCCGGGGGCAATGGGGCGTCACGCAGGATGATAGCGGCCGCGTCTACCGGAACATCAACACCGACCCGCTGTTCGTCGATTACATTGCGCCGCGCTATTATGTGCGCAATCCCGATATGATCCGCACACGCGGTCTCTATGATCCGCTGGTCAAGCAGGAAGAGACGATGATCTGGCCGGCCCGGCCGACCTTCGGCGTCAATCGCGGCTACCGGAGCGAGGTCTATCGCGAGGATGGGTCGGCAACCTATTATGCCGGCGTCTCCTCGCCAATGATCTATCGCGGCACGCAATTGCCGGCCGATGTGCGTGGCCAGCCCTTCGTGGTCGATAGCCCGACCAATATCGTCCATCTGCTCTCGCTCAAGGATGACGGGAGCGGGCGACTCTCCGCATCCGACTTCTACAAGCGCGGGGAATTTCTGGCATCGACGGACGAGCGCTTCCGCCCGGTTTCGTTGACGCCGGGCTGGGATGGCTCTTTCTACGTCGTGGACATGTATCGTGGCGTTTCGCAGGATGGACCGCTCCAGACCGATTATCTGCGCGACTATATCCTCAAGCGGCGGCTGTGGGACCATATCCACTTTGGTCGTATCTATCGGGTCGTCCACAAGGGCATGGGGGCGGACAAGAAGCCCCGGATGAGTCAGGAGACGTCCGCCCAGCTGGTCGAGCATCTGTCCCATCCCAATGGCTGGTGGCGCGACACCGCGCAGCAATGGCTCGTCCAGCGCGGTGATCGCACGGTTGCGCCGGCGCTGATCCGGCTGGCGACGGCCGCGCCCGATGCGCGGACGCGGTTGCAGGCGCTCTGGACGCTGGACGGGCTGGGCGCGAGTGATCCGGCAACTGTGCGGGCTGCGTTCGATGAGAAAGACCCGGCCATTCGTGCGGCCGCCATCCGACTCTCCGAGGGCGGCTTGCGGGCCGGCGACGCGGGTCTTCTCAAGCGCCTGCTGGCGATGACGAATGACCCGAGCGCAACGGTCCGGCGTCAACTGGCTGCCTCGCTCGGTGAGCTTCCTGCCGATCGCCGGATCGAGCCGCTCTTCGCGATGATCCGTGCCCATGGCGACGATCCCGTGCTGGTCGACGCCGCGATCAGCGGACTTGCCGGGCAGGCGCAGGCCATGCTGGTGCGGGTGCTGGCGGAAAGGAGCATGGCCGGGCAAGGCGATGTCGTCGCGATGCTCGCTGGCGCGGTGGGCCGCAGCCGCGAGGCGCCGGCCGTGGAAAGGCTGCTGACGCTGGCAGCGGGGACTGATCATCACCCGACCATTCGCCTGGCCTTGCTGACCGGCCTTGGCACCGGCTTGCAGGGCGCCAGCGGGCCGATGAATATCGTGGCCGGGGGCCGGGCAGGTGGCTCGATTCCCGGCATGGCGATGCGGCGGGGCGCGGCGTCTGCCCGGCTCGACCTGGCCCGCGAGCCGAAAGCCTTGCTCGCCATGGCGCGTGGGACGGGCGAGTTCGCGGCGCCCGCCGGGCAACTTCTCGGCGTGATCGGCTGGCCCGGAAAGCCGGTCGAAACGGCGCTGGCGCGGACGCCGGAGGAACAGGCGCTGTTCAATTCCGGGCGAGAAATCTACGCGAATATCTGCTCTGGATGCCATCTTGCTGAGGGGCGCGGCGCAAAAGGGGTTGCGGCGGATCTCGCCGGATCGCATTTCGTCCTGGCGTCGCCGGATGTGGTGGTGCGTATCCTGTTGTCAGGCAAGGAAGGCGCGATTGGTCTGATGCCACCTGCGGGCGCGACGATGACGGATGAGGAGGTTGCGGCGGTGGTGACCTATGTTCGGGGCAGTTGGGGCAACAAGGCATCGGCCGTGCTGCCGGCGGCGGTCCGGGAATGGCGATCGGCCTATGCCCATCGCAAGACGCCATGGACGGAGCCGGAGCTTGAGCCCAGGCGGTGAGCGATAATGGCATCGCGACGCTGCGGGTCAGCGGGCTGGTCAAGCGCTACGGCGACGTAGCGGCGCTGCGCGGGCTTGGGTTCGAGATAGGGAGCGGCGAGATTGTCGGCCTGCTCGGGCCCAATGGAGCCGGCAAGACCACGACGATCGAGGCGATCACCGGCCTGATTACACCTGATGAGGGGGAGATTGCGTTGTGCGGGGTCGATATCCGCCGTCATCCCCGCAAGGCGCGCGCACGGATCGGCCTGGCGCTGCAGGCAACCGGCTTGCCCGACCGGGTGACGCCGCGTGAAGCGCTGGCGCTGTTTGCGCGCCTCTACCATGTGCGGCCGGATATTCCGGCCTTGCTGGATCGTTTCGGATTGGTGGAGAAAGCCGATGCGGCGTTCGAGGCGCTGTCCGGCGGCCAGAAGCAGCGGCTGGCGCTGGCACTGGCGTTCGTCAATGATCCCGCGCTGATCCTGCTCGACGAGCCGACGGCCGGGCTGGACCCGCATATCCGCCAGACCTTGCACGGCCATATTCGCGCGATGCGGGAGGCCGGTCGATCGATCCTGCTGGCGACGCACGACATGGCGGAAGCCGAGCAGCTTTGCGACCGCGTGATTGTGATCGACCGCGGCATCGTGGTCGCCAGCGGCGCGGCGGCCGCGCTGACCGGACAGGTCCGCCTCAGCACGCGGGTGCAGGTGCAGACGGATCGCGAGGCGGGGCTTGCGGAGCTGGCGGGCGCGGAGCTGTTCGAGGCGCAGGGTTGTGCGATCCGCTTCCGGACCATGCAGCCCCACCGCGCGATCGAAGCGCTGGTGGCGGCGCTGGATGCCCGCGGGGTCGTCATCGTCTCGATGCAGATGGGCGCGGCGACGCTGGAGGATGTTGTCCTCGATCTCACCACGGCGGGGCGGGGCGCGTGAGTGCGATCGCCGGCCACGCCTGGCTCATGCTGCGGCTCAATTTCCGCAACCGGCTGGCGATCATTTACGGCTATCTGTTCCCGCTCGTCTTCCTCGCGGCCTTCTGGGTGCTGTATCGGCATGAGCCGGACCCCTTATTCGCCCATATGGGCGAGCTGCTGACGGTGACGGCGCTGGGCGGGGCCTGTTTCGGGTTGCCGACCGCGCTGGTGGCCGAGCGCGAGCGCGGGGTCTGGCGGCGCTATCAGGCCACGCCGCAGCCGACGGGCGCGTTTGTGGCCAGTGTCGTGGCCAGCCGCTATCTGTTGCTGCTCAGCGCCGGGATTATCCAGATCGGTATCGCCATGGCGTTCGGCATGGCGGTCCCGGGCGATCCGCCGGGGCTGCTGCTGGCCTTCACCGTCGTTTCGGGGGCGTTTATCGGGCTGGGCATGGTGGTTGCGATGCTGGCGGGCTCGGTGCCGGCCGTGCAGGCGCTGGGGCAGTGCATCTTCCTGCCGATGTTGATGATCGGCGGGGTCGCGATTCGGGTCGAGAGCCTGCCCGATTGGGCGCAGCATGTGGCGGCATTCTTTCCCGGGCGCTATGCCGTCGCGGCGATCCAGCAGGGCATGACCGGGGGAGCGCTGCACGCCAACTGGTTCGGTCTGGTGGCGCTCGCCGTGACCGGGCTGGCCGGCGGGATCGTCGCGGCGAGCCTGTTCCGCTGGGACAACCGGCGGCGCCGGCCGAGGATGAGCGGGCTCATACTGGGCGTCGGTCTGTGGCTAGCGATCGGGATCGTCGCGCAATTGCAGGGCCGCGCGGTGATGGCCCATGACTGGCCGGACCGGGCGGATGTCGGAGGGCCGGAGCGCTATGTCGAGGCGGAGCGCGTCCGGCCGCCGCCGCGTGTTGCCGCCCATGCGGCCGGGACCGGGAGTGGCAGCGCGCGCGGCCTTCGCGCCGCATCCTGGCGGGATGTGCAGGAGAGCGATATCGCGCAGGTCGCTTTCGAGCGTCTGCCGCCGGATGCAGGGCTGGTGGCTCCCATCGCGCCGCGCGGCACGTTGCAGGACGGCGCGGTGGCGGCGCAAATCGCCACGATCCGGCAGGCGCTGGCCGCCTGGCCGCCGGCCCGTGAGCCGGACATGCTTCAGCGCACGCGCAATTATCTTGCTGTCGCGGCCGTGCCCGACCTGTTGCAGATGGACCCGCTGGAGCAGCATCTGCCCTGGCTGATCTTCGACCGGTTGCGTCAGGACATCCCGCCGGCCGATCTGCGCCGCATCTTCTACTGGATTGCGATGCATCCTGACGAGGGAGAGGACAGCGCCATCGGGCAACTCGCCATGCTCGGCCTGCCGGCGGTGCAGGGGCCGACCGGGCGGGTGCGGGAACGGATCATGCTATATGCGTTCAAATTGCTCGGGCGACTGGAGAGCCGGCAGCCCGCCGGCTGAGCCCGGCCCGGAGCGGCGGCGGGCGTAAAGCGGCAATGGCCGCCGGGCCGGTCGCGCCGTCAATGCTCGACGTGATCGGGTTCCCGCTGGTTCAGGGACTGGGCGAGAATGGCGACCTGGGTGCGATTGCGCACATTCAGTTTGCGCATGAGCGCCGTCATATGGGCCTTCACCGTCGCTTCCGCGATCCCGAGATTGAAGGCGATCTGCTTGTTCAGCAGGCCGAGATGGACGCCTTCGAGAACCTTGCGCTGCGTGGGCGTGAGCAGGGCTGCGCCTTGTGTCGCGTCAAGCTTCTGGTCGAAGCGTTTGTTCGCGGACCTTTCCATGTCCAACTCCACTCATCCCCTCCTGCCGCATTGATCCGTTTTTCCGCCTTTGCGCGACCCGCAATCAGCGGAATTCCCGTGGCATGACTCGATCAATATCGAAGTGAATACCAAAACTAGTCTGACTGATTCAAGGAAACTTTTGCGATTTTGTGTAATTTAGCGCGTTTTCGCTAGAATATGGCGAAAAGCTGTCATACAGCTTGCGAGTGAACGGGTGGGAAAGCCCGGCGCAGGGTGAGGGTGCATGATGGGAGGGGCAGGTGCGTATACAGTGTGAACATGGGCAGCCGACCGGCGCTGATCAGGCGTTGCCGTCATGAGCGACCATGACATTGTGCTGATCGGCGCGGCGGTTGCCGGCATTGCGCTGGCGGTGTTGCTGATCATCAAGGGGCGGCTGCATCCTTTTCTGGCGCTGCTGTGCGGGGCTTTCAGTGTGGGGCTGCTGGCGGGGATCCCGTCGGCGGAAACCGCTCGGGCCGTGCAGAAGGGCGCGGGGGATATTCTGGGCGGCACCGGGCTGGTGGTGGCACTGGGGCTCTCGCTCGGCGCGATGCTGCAAATCTCCAATGGCGCGGCCTCGCTGGCGCGCTGGGCGATGCAGTTTGTCGGCCGGTCATTTGCCCCCTATGCCAGTCTGCTGGTTGCGCTGGTCATCGGCCTGCCACTGTTCTTCGAGACCGGCCTCGTGCTGCTCCTGCCCATCATCGCAGCGGCCGCGGCGGCCATCTGCCATGAGCGGGACGACACCGGAAAGCTGCAATTGCTGCTTCCCGCACTGGCGGGCCTCTCGATCGTGCATGCGCTGGTGCCGCCCCATCCCGGCCCGTTGCTGGCGGTGGACATGCTCAAGGCGGATCTTTCGCGCACGATCGTCTATGGCCTGATCGTCGCGGTCCCCACGGGCATCATCGCCGGGCCGCTGCTGGCGCGCTATATTTCGCGCGGTGTCACCATCGCCTTGCCGGCGATCGAGCAGGTCGGCTCCGATATGACGCCGCCGCGCAAGCGGGCGTCGCTGGCGATCATCCTGATGCCGGTCGTGCTCATCAGTCTCGGTCAGGTCGTGGCGCTGATGCCGCCGGCCACGGCTGCGCGGTTCGGCTGGATGGCGGCGGCCTCCGAGCCGGTGCTGGCGTTGCTGCTCACGAACCTTGCGGCGCTGCCGCTGCTGTTCGGCCGCCGCATGCTCGATGCGCAGATCCAGGGCACCGTCTGGAAGGAGGCGATGCTGCCGGCCGGGGCGATCCTGCTGTCCATCGGGGCGGGCGGGGCGCTCAAGCAGGTGCTGGTATCGGCGGGGCTGTCCGACATGCTGGCCCGTCTGGCCACGATGGAGCTGCTTTCGCCGCTGCTGCTGGCGTGGCTGATCGCGGTGGCCATCCGGCTCGCCACCGGTTCGGCGACGGTGGCGACCATCACGACAGCGGGCGTTGTGCCGGGGCTCGTCGCTGCAACCGGCGCATCGCCCGAGTGGACGGTGCTGGCCATTGGCGCCGGCTCGGTCTTCTTCTCCCATGTCAATGATCCGGGGTTCTGGCTCGTGCGCAGCTATCTGGGCATGAGCACGGCCGATACATTCCGGACCTGGTCGGTGATGGAGACGGTGATTTCCGTTTGTGGGCTGATATTCGTTCTGTTGGGGAGTTATCTGCTGTGATCGCGAACAAGGGCCGTCTGGGAGATATGGGCCGATGAAGGACGGACGACTGGCCGACCGGGCCTACACCCGGATTGTGGAGATCATCAACGCGCAGGATATGGAGATTGGCAGCCGGCTGCCGTCGGAAACCGCGCTGGCGGAGATGTTCGGCATATCGCGCACGGTGGTGCGCGAGGCGCTGGTCCGGCTCGCGGCCGATGGCATCACCGAAGCGCGGCGCGGCGCGGGCTCGTTCGTCAAGCGTCGCCCATCGCAGCGACTGCATGCCTATATGCCCAAGGATGCGCTGTCCGTCACGCTGGGGAGTTACGAGGTCCGCTTCGTCGTCGAGACCGAGGCGGCGCGGCTGGCGGCGATGCGCCGCTCACCGGCGCAGATGGACGCGATCGAGCAGGCGTGGGACAATCTGCGCGTGGCGCTGGAGTCAAATGGCCCGGCGCATCGGGAGGATATGGCGTTGCACCGCGCGATCGCGCTGGCCACGGCCAACAGCGCCTTTCTCTCGGTGCTCGATCATATGAATGCCGAGATCGACCGGATCATGCAGGCCGGCGTCGATATTTCGCGCTCGCGCCCGCCCGAGGCGATCGGCGCGATGCTGTCCGAGCATGAAATGATTGTCGAGGCGATCCGCGCGCAGGATGCCGATGGCGCGGCGTTCGCCATGCGCTGGCATCTGTTCCAGGGGCGCAAACGGCTGATGCCATAGCGCAGCTACGACTATGGTCGCGGGTGTTGGCGGGAGTTTCTATGCCTATCGCCCTGTCGTTGAAGATGCTGCGCTTGGATGCGGAAAGTTTTTCAGGAGGGAATGATGAAGCATATGTTCCGTGTCACCCTGCCATGGCTGGCAGCGGCGACTGCCCTGACCTGCCCGGTGGCCGTCTGGGCCGGGCCCTCCGTCTACCTCACTGCGCCTGACGATCCGCGCGCCATCACGATCCGGGCGACGGGCGACGGGCGCACCGATGACAGCGCGGCGATCCAGCAGGCGCTCGATGCCGCCGCGAGCGGCAGCGCGGGGGCCATCGTTTACCTTCCCTCCGGCCGCTACCGCATCAGCCGCACGCTGTTCGTCTGGCCCGGCACGCGCGTGTTTGGCGTCGGCCCGACGCGCCCCACGCTGATCCTGGCGGACAACACGCCGGGCTTTCAGAAGGGCGTGAAGAATATGGTGATCTTCACGGGGCGTGACCCCGGCCCCGGTGTCGGTCCCTTTGGCGGCAAGGTGCCGTTTCCGCCGCCCGGCAGCGTGCCCTTCGACGACAAAATTGCCGATGCCAATCCCGGCACCTTCTATTCAGCGATGGCGAACGTCGATTTCGAGATCGGCAAGGGCAATGCGGGCGCCACCGCGATCCGCTTTCACGCTGCGCAGCACGCCTATCTGCGGCACATGGATTTTCGCCTCGGTTCGGCCTTTGCCGGCATCTATATGGTCGGGAACGAGGCCGAGGATCTGCACTTCTATGGCGGGCGCTACGGGATCGTCACCGAGAAGCCATCTCCCGCATGGCCGTTTTCGCTGATCGATTCCACCTTTGAGGGGCAGCGGGATGCCGGTATCCGGGAGCATGAATCCGGCCTGACGCTGCTCAATGTGGTGTTCCGCGATACGCCGGTCGGCGTGGAGATCGACAAGGGCTATGGCGACTGGCTCTATGGCAAGGATGTGCGTTTCGAGAATGTCTCGAAAGCGGGGGTTCTCATCTCGAACGAGAATAACGCCTTCACGCAGGTCAGCTTCGATAATGCGCTGGCCACGCGCACGCCCGTTTTCGCCCGGTTCCGCGAGAGTGGGCGCACGGTTGGCCAGCAGGGGCACTACAAGGTTGGCGCATTTACCTATGGGCTGACGCTGCCTTCGCTGGGCGCGGTCGGCACCTATGAGACGCGCTTTCAGGCCGAGGCGGTAGCCGCCTTGCCGGAGCGCGGCGCGCCCGTCATCCGCGCGCGCCCTGCGACCGGGGATTGGGTCAATGTCCGCACGCTGGGCGTGAAGGGCGACGGCATCAGCGATGATACCGCCGCGCTGCAGGCCGCGATCGACACGCATAAAACGCTCTATTTCCCGAGCGGCTTCTATACTGTCTCCGATACGCTGCGCCTCAGGCCGGACACGGTACTGATCGGTCTTCATCCCAGCACCACCCAGATCGTCCTGCCGGACGAGACGGCGGGCTATCAGGGCGTCGGTGCGCCCAAGGCCCTGATCGAGGCGCCCAAAGGCGGCGACAATATCGTGACCGGCCTCGGCCTGTTCACCGGCGGGATCAATCCGCGCGCGACGGCCCTGTTGTGGAAGGCGGGGGCCAATTCGCTGGTGGACGACATCAAGTTTCAGGGCGGCCACGGGACGTTCCTGCAAAATGGCAAGCGCTTCCAGCCGACCGGGCCACATCAGGCCGGCGATCCTGACCCGCGCAAGCGCTGGGCGGGGCAATATCCCAGCCTGTGGGTGACCGACGGCGGCGGCGGGACGTTCGTCAATATCTGGAGCCCGAACACCTATGCCTATTCCGGTTTCTATGTCTCGGACACCAAGACGCCGGGGCGGGTGATCCAGCTTTCCAACGAGCATCACGGACGCAGCGAGATCAGCCTCAACCGCGTCGAGAACTGGGAACTGTTCGCGCCGCAAACCGAGGAGGAAGTCGGCGAGAGCCCGGACGCGGTGGCGCTGGAAATCCGCAACTCGCGCAACATCCTCGTCGCCAATTTCCACGGTTATCGCGTTACCCGCACCCAGAAGCCGGCGCATCGGGCCGTGCACCTGGAGAATGTCGACAATATCCGGTTCCGCAATGTCCATGTGAATGCGGAGAGCGGGCTGGGGACGTGCGATGCCATTGGCTGCGGCACCTATCTGCGCGCCAGCAAATATCCCTATGAGAATGCGATCTACGATGCGACCTCCGGGCTGGAGGTGCGCGAGCGCGAATTTGCGGTGCTCGACGTGACCCGCGGCCAGACGCCGCCGCCCGTCGCCGGGCCGGCCGTCACCAGACTGGCCGATGGCTTCTGGTCCATTGCCGGCGGCGCCGTCACGGCGGAGGGCAAGCTCTTCTTCATCGACCGCAAGTTCCAGCGCATCCATGGCTGGAGCGAGCAGGAAGGCCTGACCATCGAGCGGGACAATACGCTCGATCCGGTGAATCTGGCCGTCGACAAGTCCGGCAATCTGCTGGTGCTGTCCTCGGACGGGCCGGAAGGCACGGTCTATAGTTTCAAGCCCGGCTCCAGCGAGGAACTGCTCACGGTCATCGCACCGACCCCGGCCCGGCCGCACGCCGGTGCGCGGACGGTGCTGCCGGTCAATTACTGGAACAATGGCGAGTTCAAGGATCAATATGATCCCGCGACGGACCATTTCACCACGCTGGCGGAAATGTTCGCGCGCGATATGGCGCTGCCCAAGGCGCGCGAATATGTCTCGCCGGATGGCAGCCTGGTGCTGCCGGCCTATCGCACGTTCCAGCAAGGGCCGGCCAATGTGCTCGGCTGGCGCTGGTCGGACCCGTTGCAGACCTATGGCTTTACCGCGGCGGCGCCGGGCGAGCGGATTTTCATCAGCAACGGGTCGGAGATCAAGACCTATAGCGGCGTGGTGGGGCCGAATGGCGCGGTCGTCGATCTCAAGCCCTTCGCCAATCGTGGGGGCGAGAGCGTGGTGCAGGGGCCGGACGGCCGCGTCTTCATCGCCAATGGGCAGGTGTTCGTCTACGCCGCCGACGGGAAGGAAATCGGCCGGATCGACGTGCCCGAGCGGCCGCTCCAGCTGCTCTTTGGCGGGGCGGATGGCAAGACCCTCTACATGCTGGGGCACCACGCGCTTTACGCGGTGCGCCCCTGAAACGAGGCGGGCGAGGGCGCGCCTGTCGCCCTCGCCTGCCATGGTCGATCGGGAAGCAGGACCGTCCGGACGGCGGCAGGGGCTTGGTTGCAGGTGGCCAGCTGATGCTATTCCGCTTCCGCCCAGCTCAACGCCGCGCTACGCGTCACAGATGCTGCTGATCATCGGAACCGTCCGCCTCCCCGCCGAAAATCTGGCCGCAGCGCGCCCGGTCATGAAGCGAATGGCCGACGCCAGCCGTGCCGAGGCAGGCTGCCTTGACTATGGCTATGCGGAAGATGTGTTCGACGCCGGGCTCATCCACGTCAGGGAACTATGGGTGGATCAGGCGGCCCTGGATCGCCATTTCTCATCAGCTCATATCGCTGAATGGCGGGCAGCGTGGCCGGATCTCGGGATCGGTGATCGGGATCTGCGCGTGTATGATGTTGGCGAGCCACGTCGGACCTGAACCCATCGACGGCGCTCGGCGACGCCCTTTGCCGCCCGTCATCCTGCGACTGTCGATCAGCCTTGGCTCGCCTCGCTGAGCAGCCAGTCGCGACTGGCTTTGCACAGCAGGGCGGATGGCTGGCTCGCATCGAGGATCAGCGCATGCTCGTGGTCGCGCGGACGCTCCAGCGTGGCGAGTTGGCTGGCGAGCAGGCTGCTGGGCATGAAATGGCCGGCGCGGCGTTTCAGCCGTTGCTCCAGTTCCGTCGCGCTGGCGTCCAGCATGATGAAGGAGACAGGCGCGGCGATGGCCCGGCACAGCCGTTCGCGATAGCGGAACCGGAGCGCCGAACAGGCGGCAACGGCGACGCCATGCGCGGCGATCTCCTTCGCCAGGGCGCTGCCGAGCCGGTCGAGCCAGGGCCAGCGATCCGCATCGACGAGCGGTTGGCCGGAGCGCATTTTTGCCACATTGGCGGCATCATGCAACTCATCGCCCTCGATGAAGGCGCAAGCCAGTTCGGCCGCCAGCAGACGCCCAAGAGTCGACTTGCCGCTGCCACTCACACCCATCACGATAATCGCGCCCAGCGGGGGAAGCCCGCGTAACACTGCTTCCTTTTTGAAGCCTGGCTGCATGCCGTCCGCCCATCATTTCTGCTTCACGCTTCTATCAGCGGAATGAGGCCGCCAGCCTATACGACCTTGGTCGTGGATGCCCAGCCAGCTTCACCACGTTATCTCGTACCGAGACTTGAACGGGTTCGGAAATGAGGGGTGGCGTGGCGTCAGCGGCATGGAAGGCAGGGCAGGGCGGATCAGGCTGTGGGGGACGATCCTCTGGCGATCCGGCCCGGCCGGCTGTCTTCACAGGTTGTTCGATCCACCGCGGCGGCTCCTTTTCCACGGCTGTTCAGACCGGCCTCGGCGCAGCGGTTCATTCAGGCGCGCCGCGCGCCGGCACTGGCTTAAAACGTAAACATCAGGGGGAGAGACCATGACCGCGATCATAGACACGAACGAGATCGGGCGGCGCCGCCGGGGGAAAGCCGTGGCGCCCCTGTCGGCAAGCGTTGCGATGATCGCGCTCGCGCTGGCGGTTCCGGCCCATGCGCAAGGGGGCGGGCAAGCGGGAGCCGAGGATGGCGCCATCGTCGTGACCGGCACGCGGATCACCTCGAGCGGCTTCAATGCGCCGACGCCGACGCAGGTCGTCGACATGACGGCGATCACGGAGAATGCGCAGCCCAATATCTTCACGACCATTGCGCAACTGCCATCGCTTCAGGGGTCGACCGGCGTCACGTCCGGCACCAACAGCACGTCGAGCGGCACGCAGGGACTCAGCTCCTTCTCGCTTCATGGCGTGGGCGCGATTCGCACGCTCACATTGCTCGATGGCCAGCGCGTCGTCGGCGCCAATGTGAACGGGGTGCCCGACATCAGCCTGTTCCCGCAGATTCTGGTGAAGCGGGTGGACGTGGTCACCGGCGGCGCATCGGCATCCTATGGCTCGGATGCGGTGGGCGGCGTCGTCAATTTCATCACCGACACACGGTTCGAGGGCTTCCGCGCCAATCTCCAGGGCGGCATTTCCACTTATGGCGACAATGCGCAGGGAACATTCCAGGCGGCCTATGGCGCGGCCTTGCTGGATAACCGGCTCCATGTCGTGGTCAGCGGCGAATATTCCCATGAAGACGGCGTCGGGCCGGGCGGCTTCGGCGAGGAGGCGCCCGGCGGGCGCGACTGGTATCGCACCTCCACGCTGGTCAATACCGGCGTGCGGACGGCGGGCGGCGGGCCTCAATATCGCTATTTCGACCATGCTCAGGCCTTTCAATATACGAAATACGGCCTGATCACGTCGGGACCGCTGCAGGGCACGGCCTTTGACGCCGGAGGCCAGCCATTCGCCTTCAACTATGGCGGGGATGGCCTGGGCCAGAATGGGGTGCCGCTGAAGGATGCGGCGGGCGGGATTGCCAATTGCTATATCGGTTTCTGCGTGGGCGGCGACCTGTCCGGCAATGTCGGCATCGGCACGACGATGATGTCGAGCGTGGAGCGCTGGAACGGCTATGGCCGGGTCGGCTTCGATCTGGCGCCCGGCCATGAAATCTATGGAACCGTCAATATCGCCAGGGTCGACACCACGACCCAGCCCAATCCGGGGGCCTCGCGCAACGGCCTGACGATCCAGTGCGACAATCCGTTCGTGCCGGGACTGGTGCAGAATGCGTGCGCCGATAACGGGATCACGTCGTTCCAATATGGCGTCAGCAACGCGATATTGCCCAATATCCTGGTGAAGCCATCACGCGAGCAATATCGCTTCGTCGGCGGCGCGAAGGGCGAGTTCGAGATCGGGGGATCGCCCTGGTCCTACGATGCCTATTATCAGCACGGCACCAGCACGACCCATATTGCGGTCGACAACATGCTGCTGATCCCCCGCTTCAACAAGGCGATTCAGGCGACGGTGGTCGATGGCCAGATCGTCTGCGCCGACCCTGTCGCGCGGGCCAATGGTTGCCGCCCGCTCAACATCTTCGGCGGGGCAACACCGTCTGATGCGGTGCTCTCCTATCTCCAGCCGGAGGTCGGGCCATTCCAGCACACCCGCCAGACGCAGGATGCCGCCGGCCTGTCCTTCTCGGGCGAGGCGTTCGACCTGTGGGCGGGGCCTTTGTCGGTGGCCTTTGGCGGTGAATATCGCCACGAATATTATGTGACGACGGGCGACCCCTATGGCGCCGGAGTAACGGCGCAGAGCCCGACGACAGGCGACTATCCGCTCGATCCGCTCCTCGCCACCGATGGCGGCAACTGGTATGCAGGCAACTATTATAACGGCACCGGCGGCTATGATGTCTATGAAGGGTTCCTGGAACTCAACCTGCCGCTGTTCGATTCAGAAAATGTGGGCAAGGCCAATCTGAACGGTGGCGTGCGCGTGACCGATTACAGCACCTCTGGCACCGTGTGGGCGTGGAAGGTCGGCGGCACATGGGAGACGCCGATCGACGGCCTGCGCGTCCGCGCCGTGACGTCGCGGGATATCCGTGCGCCCAACCTGTCGGAGCTGTTTGCGGCGCCGCGGTCGATCAACCTGCCGAACTTTGTCGACCCCTTCACCAACACGTCCAAGAGCGTGCTGATCAACCTGGTCGGCAACCCGAACCTCAAGCCGGAGATTGGTCGCAACACCACGGTCGGCCTGGTGCTCTCGCGGCCGCAATGGGCGCCTGGCCTCAGCCTGTCGGTCGATTATTTCGCGATCAAGATCAAGGATGTGATCTCGTCGCTGGGGTCCTCGCAAGTGGTCGAATATTGCAAGGACGGGATCATGAACACCTGCGACGCCTTCGATCTCAACAGGGAGCCGGCGGCACGCAACTACATCAATTCGCAGCCCTTCAACTTCGCCTCGATCTTCATCAACGGGCTGGATATCGAGGCCAGCTACCAGGCGGCTGCGCCCCTTGGTCTGCCGGGACGGGTCATGGTGCGCGGGCTGGCGACCCACATGATGCATAACCGGTCCGACCCGGGCCTGCCCGGAACGATCGCGAGCGAGGGGGCGGGCGTGAATCTCGGCTCCACGCCGGATTGGACAGTGCTGGCCAGCCAGAGCTGGACCACGGACAAGGTCCGGCTGACCGTGCAGGAGCGATGGATCTCCGATGGCGTCTATAGCAACAGCTATGTTGTCTGCCAGTCGAGCTGCCCGGAATCGACCACCAATAATCCGACGATCGATCGCAACCGGATGCGGGGCGCCTTCTATGTCGATCTGTCCGGCTCCTACAATGTGACGGACCAGTTGCAGGCCTATTTCAAGGTCGACAATCTGTTCAATCGCGATCCGGAACCGGCACCCCGGACGGACACCGGCATTGACGTCAACCCCGCCCTTTATGACGTGGTGGGGCGGATGTATCGGGTCGGCGTCCGCTATAATTTCTAGGCAATCGGGCATCCGCATCGCTGGATGAACATCCTTTTCCTCCCTCGGACCCGGCTCAATTGAGGCGGGTCTTTTTTTCATGCCGGCGCTGTCCGGGGAGCGGGATTGTTGTCCATAAATCTGTATACTATATATACTTATACTCTTGCAAATGCAGCGAAGTGCGGTCAAAGATACTTACAGGAAATGGCGATATATCCTGTGTTAAAGCCAATATTTTTCCAATAATTTCTGTATTCATGATGGGGAGAGGTATGGCAGAAACGGTCAGCGTCGCGGAGAGTTCGCAATCCAGTCCTGCCCTCCCGCTACTGGGAGAGGTTGCGCTCGTCACAGGTTCCGGCCGCGGGCTGGGCCGGACGATCGCCGAGCATCTGGCGAAGCTGGGAGCGTCGCTTGCGGTTCATGATATCAGTGCCGAGGCACCGGCCCAATATGGCGAGGCGGAAACGCTCGATGCCGTCGCCGCCGTGCTACGCCGCGGCGGAAGCCCCGCTATCGCGGTGACGGGCGATATTACGGACGAGGGGGTGGTCACGCAGATGGTCGCGCAGGCGGAGGCCGCGCTCGGGCCGGTCTCCATCCTGATCAATTGCGCGGGTGGCGATATTGGCGCGGCGGGGACCAAGCCCGATCCCAATGGCGCGCTCGATATCGGCATGGCGGACGCGATGGCCGTTTTCAGCCGCAACTTCATCGGCACGATGTTGATGTGCCGCGCCGTGGGTCCCGGCATGGTTGAGCGCAACAAGGGGGTTGTGGTCAATTTCGGATCGCTCAACGGCCAGATGGGGGTTGCGTCCGAAGTGATCTATGGCTGCGCGAAGGCGGCGATCCTCCATTATACGCGCTGTCTGGCGATGGAGATGCGGCCCCATGGCGTGCGGGTCAACGCGGTGAGTCCGGGGCCGGCGAAGACCGCGCGTTTTCTGGCGACGCGGGTGACGGATCCCCGCATGATGGGCGAGGGGCCGTCGCTGGACCGCTATGCGACTCCCGATGAAATTGCGGATGTGGTCGCTTTTCTCGTTTCCAATGACAGTCGCTTCGTGAGCGGACAGGTTGTCCGCATCGATGGTGGACTGACGCTTTTTCCAGGATGAGCGAGGGCAGGATGACAGGCAGGCTCACGGGCAAGACATGTGTGATCACCGGCGCGGCGCAAGGCATCGGCCTGGCGGTGGCGCGCGCTTTTCTGCGGGAAGGCGCACGCATCATCGCGACCGATCTGCAGGAGGGCCGGCTGACCGAGGCGCTGGGGGGCGCGCCGCAGGTCGTCACCGCCCGGCTCGATGCGACGGATGCGCAAGCCGCGCAGGCGCTCGCGGCCGCGTACCCCGAGGCGGATGTGCTCGTGAACTGCGCAGGCTGGGTCGCCAATGGCGCGCTGCTGGATGCCGCGCCGGATGATCTCGAGCGCAGCTTTCGCATCAACGTGCTGTCGATCGAGGCGATGATCCGCGCGTTCCTCCCCGGTATGCGCGGGGCGCGGCGTGGCAATATCATCAACATTGCCTCGGTGGTGTCGTCCGTGGCGGCCGCGCCGAACCGATTTGCCTATGCGACGTCCAAGGCGGCGGTCATCGGCCTGACCATGTCCGTCGCCCGGGACTATATTGCCGACGGCATTCGCTGCAATGCGATCAGCCCGGGCACGGTGGACAGTCCTTCGCTCGGCGATCGACTGCGCGCCACAGGAGATGAAGAGGCGGCCCGCGCGGCCTTCATTGCGCGCCAGCCGATGGGGCGGATCGGGCGGCCGGACGAAATTGCCGAGGTGGCGGTGTTGCTGGCATCGGATGAGGCGAGTTTCATGACCGGCACGAATATCATTATCGATGGCGGGATGAGTCTCTGAACGCAGCATGGCTGTGAAGTCGGTCGGCGTGATCATGGAGGAACATGGCGATGGCGCCCGGTCCTGCCGAACGAATTTGAGCGATGAATATAACCGCAGGGAGCGCGGCATGAGGAGAGAGAGGAGGATGCGCGATTGCACGGTGCTTGGCGCGGGCCTGTTTGCGGCTTTGCTGCTGGCGGCCGGCGGAACCCTGTTGGGGCTGGGCACCTCGGGCGCGGCGGCGCAAGGCGTGTCCGCCGGTCGTGCCGGCGGCGCTCCGGTCGATGGCGCGCGCGTGTTTGCAAGCACTTGCGCGGCCTGTCACGGAACCGGCGCTTCGGCCGGGCGGGGGCCCAATCTGTTCGACGCCCGGCTTCTCGCCTCGCTCGGCGATACCGGACTGCATGACAAGATCGTGAACGGCGTGCCCGGCACCGAGATGCCGGCCTTCAAGAGCCTGCTTAGCGAGGCGCAGATCGGCGCGGTCATCGCTCATTTGCGGGCTGGCGCGGCGGCGGCCGCGCCATCTGCAGTCGCACAGGCAGGGGCTGGCGCAACGGCACCGCCGCCCGATCCGGATGGCCAGCGCATTCATAGCGAGAAGCAGGATTTCCGTCTCGACGCGGTCGCCACCGGTCTCGACACACCCTGGGCGCTGGCTTTCCTGCCGGACGGCCGCATGCTGGTGACGGAGCGGTCCGGCAATCTGCGCGTGATCGACAAGGCGGGCAGGCTGCTGCCCGATCCCGTGCAGGGTGTGCCCAGGGCGCATATCGGTCAGGATGCGGGGCTGTTCGATGTCGCGGTGAACCCGGCCGACGGGCAGGGGGGCTGGGTCTATCTCGCTTATGCGGAGAGCGACCCCAATGCGCCCGAGCCACCTGCGCCGGAGCCGGGCGCACCCGCCTATCTGATCAAACGTAAGCCCTCGATGACGGTGGTCGTCCGGGGCAAGGTGGATGCGAATAATCGCTGGGTGGAGCAGCAGGACGTGTTCCGCGTGCCCTGGTCGCTCTATACGCCGAGTGGCATGCATTATGGCATCCGCCTGCTGTTCGACGGCAAGGGGCATCTCTTCTTCTCCATCGGCGAGCGGGGGGATTTGAAGAATGCCCGCGACCTTGGCACGCCGCTGGGCAAGATCCACCGCGTCAATGCCGATGGCTCGATTCCGACGGACAATCCGTTCGTGCAGCGTCCGGGGGCGGTCGCCTCGATCTGGAGTTCGGGCCATCGCAATCCGCAGGGGCTGGCGATCGACCCCGCGACCGGGCTGCTCTGGGAGTCCGAGCATGGGCCGGTCGGCGGTGATGAGATCAACATCATCGAGAAGGGCAAGGATTATGGCTGGGGTTCCGCCACCAAGGGGGTGCAGCCGGGCATCGATGCGCTGAGCGCCCCCGGCACCATTGATCCGGTCGCCTGGTATTTTCCGACGATCGCGCCCAGCGGCATGACCTTCTACACCGGGAACCGTTACCCGGGATGGAAGGGCTCGCTCTTTGTCGGGGCCCTGCGCGGCCAGCAATTGCGCCGGCTGACGGTGAAGGGCAGGCAGGTCGTTTCGCAGGAGGTGGTCTTCGAGCAGCTTGGCCGCGTGCGCGATATCGCGACCGGGCCGGACGGGCTGCTCTATGCGCTGGTGCAGGAACCGACCGGCCCCGGCACGCGCTTTTCCCTGTCGGACCCGACGCCGGGCCGCGTGGTGCGGCTGACGCCGATCGTCTGGCAATCCGAACCGATGAGGCGCGCACCATGAAGCGATCAGACAAGATGTGCCGAGCGCTGTTGACTGCCACCCTGCCGCTCGCCATGCTGGGTTGCGGCGCGGGAGCGGTGGCCGCACCCACTGCCAGCAAGGCCGTCTTCGGGATCGCCAAGGATGGCCGGCAGGTCGATCTGGTCACATTGCGCAACGACCATGGCATGGTCGTCAAATTCTCCAGCCGGGGCGCGACCTTTACCGAGATCAATGTGCCGGATCGCGACGGCAGGATCGGCAATGTGGTGCTCGGCGTGAAGGGCTTTGACGCCTGGGAGCGGATGATCGGCTTCAACAGCATCATCGGCCGTTACGCCAATCGCATCGGCGGGGGCGGCTTCACGCTCGACGGCGTTTTCTACAAATTGCCCGCAAACCCGACCACGCAGGTCACCCTGCACGGCGGCTTTCCCGGCTTTGCCGGCCAGCTGTTCGCTGTCGATATATTCGAGCGCGAAGGGGCGGCCGGCGCGACGCTGACCTATGTGAGCCCGGATGGGGACAATGGCTTCCCCGGAGAGGTCACGCTCAAGGTCACCTACAGCATCACCAACGACAATGTGCTGCGGCTGGCCTATGCGGCGACCACGACGAAGCCGACCGTGGTCAACTTCACCAACCATGCCTATTTCACGCTTGGCGGCCATGACAGTGGCCCGGTCTATGACCAGATGCTGCAGGTCTTCGCGAGCCGCTGGACGCCGACGGACGAGCAGCAGGTGCCGACCGGAGAGATCCGCCCGGTCGCGAACACGCCGTTCGATTTCCGCAAGCCCGTCCGGATCGGCGCGCGCATCTATTCGAGCGATCCGCAGATGATGCTGGCCAAGGGCCTCGATCATAATTTCGTGCTCGACGGGCCTTCGGGCGCTGCCCCGCGCGTCGCCGCGCGCCTGGCCGATCCGCGGAGCGGGCGTCAGCTCGAAGTGCGCACGAGCGAGCCGGGCGTGCAAATCTATACGGCGAACAATCTGCTGGGCACCATCGTTGCCGATGATGGCCTGACCATGCGCCAGAGCGACGCCATTGCCTTCGAGACCGAACATTTCCCGGACAGCCCGAACAAGCCGGGCTTTCCTTCCACGGTGCTGCGGCCCGGCGAGACGTTCCGCTCCGTGACGGAATATGCGTTCTCGACCGACGCCACGCCCTTCCCAGAGTGACCGGAGCAGGATCGATGAACAGGTGGATGCATGTTGTGCGCGGTCTGGCGCTGGCGAGCGCGCTGGCGCTTTGCGCGCCCGGCGGCGCAGCGTTTGCGCGCGCTGACGAGAGCGCCCCGCTCAAGGTGATCTTGGTGGACGTGGAAGGCGGGGCGGCGACGCTGTATGTCACGCCGCAGGGCCATTCGCTGCTGATCGATGCGGGTTGGCCCACCGGGGTGGGCGGGCCGCGGCCGGAACCGGGCAAGCCCGCGCCAGCGCCGCTCGATGGCCCCGCGCGGATTGTCGCGGCGGCGAAAGCGGCGGGGCTGTCCCGCATCGATTATCTGGTCATCACCCATTATCATGTCGATCATGTCGGCGGTCTGGCGGATTTGCTGAAGCTGATCCCGGTCGGGGCCATCATCGACCATGGGCCGAACCGGGAAATGCCGAGCGGCGATGCGTCGCCGGCGATGCAGCGCTTTGCCCCCGCGACGCTCTACCCGGCCTATCTGGAGGCGATTGCCGGCTTGCCGCGCCGCTCGATGAAGGCCGGCGAGACTTTGCGGATCGACGATCTCGACCTGACCGCGGTGGTGAGCGACAAGGCGGTCATCGCCAAGCCGCTGCCCGGCGCCGGAAAAGCCGGCACCGGGTGCGCGGAGGCGACAAGCAAGGCGGAAGATGGCGGCGAGGAAAATGCGCGCTCGCTCGGCTTCCTCATGCGCTGGGGCGAGGCGCGGCTGCTGGCACTGGGCGACACGACCTGGGATGTCGAAAACCGGCTGGTCTGCCCGGTGAACCGCATCGGGACGGTGGATTTCTATATCGCGGATAATCATGGGAGCGATACCAGCAACAGCCCGACCTTCCTCAACAACATCCGGCCCCGCATCACCGTGATCAACAATGGCCCGCGTAAAGGCGCGGACGCGGCGGTGTTCGACACAGTGCGGGCGGCACCCGGGCGGGAAGCGCTGTGGCAGTTGCACAGTGCCGAGCGCAGCCCTGATAAAAACGAACCGGATGACCGCATCATCAATCTGGCGGGCGGCGAGGATGGCCGATCGCTGGAAATCGAGGTCGCCCGTGATGCCGCGCTGACGGTCATCAATACGCGCACCGGTCACCGCGAGACCTATCGCCGGCATCCGTGATGGCCGGGGGAGATGCAGGTCGCGCCGCGGACACCGGCGATGGGCCGGCCGGGCTGGTCGCCGCGCTGCGGCACATTGTCGGCCGCCGTCATGTGCTGTGCTCGCGCACCGCGACGCGGCGCTACCGCCGGGGCTATCGCCATGGCGAAGGGGCGGTCATCGCCGTGGTGCGGCCGGGTTCGCTGGTTGAATTGTGGCGTGTGGCCGCCGCGTGCGCCGCCGCGGACGTCAGCATCATCATGCAGGCCAGCAACACCGGATTGACCGGTGGATCGACGCCTGACGGGGATGATTATCCCGGCGGCGTCGTCCTGATCAGCACGCTTCGGCTGGACCGGCTGCATGTCATCGATGAGGGGCGCCAGGTCGTGTGCCTGCCCGGCGCGACGCTGTTCGGACTGGAGCGGGCATTGCAGCCATGGGGCCGGGAAGCCCATTCCGTGATCGGCTCCTCCTGCATCGGCGCGTCGGTGCTGGGGGGCGTGTGCAACAATTCGGGCGGCTCGCTCGTCCAGCGGGGGCCTGCCTTCACCGAACTGGCCCTGTTCGCCCGGATCAGCGCGGACGGCCGGCTCGACCTGGTCAATCATCTCGGTATCGACCTCGGGGATGATCCGGAAACCATGCTGGCGCGGCTCGAGGCGGGCGATTTCTCCCCGGCCGCGATTGCGCATGATCCCGGCAAGCGCGCTTCCGCGGCCGATAGCTACGCCGGGCATGTTCGCGCGATCGACGCCGCCACGCCCGCCCGCTTCAATGCCGATCCGCGCTATCTGCACGAAGCCTCCGGCTGTGCCGGCAAGCTCATTCTGTTTGCGGTGCGCCTCGACAGTTTTCCGCAAGAGGCGGAGACGGCCACCTTCTACATCGGCACGAATGATCCAGAGGACCTGACGGCGCTGCGCCGCACGGTGCTGGGCAGCTTCCGCCATTTGCCGGTGGCAGGCGAATATATGCACCGCACCGCGTTCGATATCGCGGCGGTCTATGGCAAGGATATCTTCCTCGCCATCCAGCATCTGGGCACGGCCCGGTTGCCATCGCTGTTTGCCGCCAAGGCGTGGCTGGATGGTGTCGCAGCCCGTTTCGGCCCGCGTGGCGCCGGGCTGGGCGATCGGCTGATGCAATGGGCGAGCGGCCTGTTTCCCGACCCGCTGCCGCAGCGCATGCGCGACTATCGCGATCGCTTCGAGCATCATCTCATCCTCAAGATGAGCGGAGCGGGCATCGCCGAGGCGGAGGCCTTGCTGGCCGACCGTTTTTCAGGCGATCGTGGCGGCTATTTCCGGTGCACGGCGCAGGAGGCGGACAAGGCGTTTCTTCATCGCTTTGCGGTCGCCGGGGCGGCCGTGCGGTATCGGGCGGTGCACCGGGACGAGGTGGAGGATATTGTAGCGCTGGATATCGCCCTGCCGCGCAATATGCGTGAGTGGGTGGAGGCATTGCCGTCCGACATCGAGGACGCGATCCTCCATAAAATCTATTATGGGCATTTCTTCTGCCATGTTTTCCATCAGGATTATGTGGTGAAGAAGGGCGTCGATCCGCAGGCGCTCGAACAGCACATGCTGGCCCTGCTCGACCGCCGGGGCGCGGAATATCCGGCCGAACATGGGGTCGGGCATCTCTACCAGGCGAAACCACCGCTGGCGGCCTTTTATCGCGCGCTCGATCCGCGCAACCAGCTCAATCCGGGCATCGGCCAGACGAGCAAGGCTCGCTTTTGGGGCGGATGAAGCGGCGTGGGCAGAACAGTCCGAGGCAATTGATATACACTTCAATGGCATGTGTTTTGGCAAAAACCCGGTGATATATCTCGATCTCAGTAATTTTTCCGGATCATTTGACTTGCTTGATCTCTAAACGGTATACAGTTTTCAACGATTGGAGAAGCAATGACAGGCAACGCTCCCCCCCGGCGCCTCAGGTCGCAGGAATGGTTTGCAAACCGGGAGCGGCCGGACATGACCGCGACCTATCTCGAACGATTCATGAATTACGGGCTGACGCCGGATGAGCTGCGGTCCGGCCGGCCGATCATCGGGATCGCCCAGACCGGGACGGATCTGACACCGTGCAATCGCGTCCATATCGATCTGGCCCGGCGGGCGCGCGAGGGGATCCGTGATGCGGGCGGGATCGCCATGGAGTTTCCGGTCCACCCGATCTTCGAGAATTGCCGCCGGCCAACCGCGGCGATCGATCGCAATCTCGCCTATCTCGGTCTGGTGGAGATACTTTACGGCTATCCGATCGACGCGGTCATTCTCACCACCGGCTGCGACAAGACGACGCCCAGCGGCATCATGGCCGCCGCCACGCTCGATCTGCCGGCCATCGTCCTGTCCGGCGGGCCGATGCTCGATGGCTGGTTCGAGGGCGAACGGGTGGGGTCGGGCACCGTGCTGTGGAAGAGCCGCAAACGGCTGGCGGCCGGCGAGATTGACGAGGAAGGCTTCATGGCCGCCGCGCTCTCCTCTGCTCCCTCGGTCGGCCACTGCAACACCATGGGCACGGCGCTGACGATGAATTCCGTGGCTGAAGCGCTGGGCCTGTCGCTGCCGGGCTGCGCGGCGATCCCGGCAGCTTATGCGGCGCGGTCGCAAATGGCCTATGCCACCGGCCGGCGGATCGTGGAGATGGTCCATGAGGATCTGCGCCCTTCGCAGATCCTGACGCGGGAGGCGTTTCTGGATGCGATCGCGCTGGTCACGGCCATTGGCGGCTCGACCAATGCGCAACCCCATATCGCCGCGATGGCCCGGCATGCGGGCGTGGAGATCGATAGTCAGGACTGGCGGGATACCGGCTTCGACCTGCCGCTGCTGGTGAACCTGCAGCCGGCGGGCGCCTATCTTGGCGAGAGCTTCCATCGCGCGGGCGGCGTGCCGGCGGTGATGGCCGAACTGCTACGGGCGGGCAAGCTGCATGGCGACCGGATGACGGTCAGTGGCGCATCGGTCGCCGAGACTCTGGCCGGTGTCGAGGCGACGGATCGCGATGTGATCCGCGCCTTTGACCAGCCGCTCATGGAAAAGGCCGGCCTGCTGCCCCTGAGCGGCAATTTGTTCGACTTCGCGATCATGAAGGTGAGCGTGATCTCGCCCGAGTTTCGCCAGCGTTATCTGGATGTGCCGGGGCGTGAAGGCAGGTTCGAGGGGCGGGCGATCGTGTTCGATGGCGGCGAGGACTATCATGCGCGGATCAACGATCCCGCGCTGAATGTCGACGAAAACTGCATCCTGGTGATGCGGGGCGCGGGGCCGATCGGCTGGCCGGGCAGCGCCGAGGTCGTCAATATGCAGCCGCCTGATGCGTTGCTCCAGCGCGGCATCACCAGCCTGCCGACGATCGGCGATGGCCGCCAGTCCGGCACCTCGGAAAGCCCCTCGATCGTGCATGTCTCGCCCGAAAGCGCGGTGGGCGGCGGCCTCGCCTGGCTGCGCACGGGGGATGTCATTCGTGTGGATCTGCGCAGTGGTCGTTGCGATGCGCTGGTTAGCGAGGCGGAAATCGCGCGCCGTGAGGCGGAAGCGCCGCCGCCAGTCCCGCAGAGCCATACGCCGTGGGAAGAGCTTTATCGCGCGCATACCGGATCGCTGGAGACGGGCGGTTGCCTCGAATTGGCGACGCGCTACCAGCGCATCGGGGCCGTGCCGCCGCGGCACAATCACTGAATGATGACGGGACCAGGGACGTTGCCATCGCAGCCGGCCACCGGCGCGCGCGCGGGCGGGGAATCGACATATCTTTCCAGCCCGGCCTCCCTTATATTTGCGACCACGCGGGGGCGGTTATGGTTCTGGGATCTGGACAAGAATGAGCGTGGAAATTCAACAAGGCGGCGAGACCGCGCCGGTTTCTTCAACGCTGCGCGTTCATGTGATGAAGACGCTGCGGGAGCAGATTCTGGCCGGGCGCTACCAGCCCGGCGAGCGGCTCAACGAGAGCCGCATCGCGCGGGAATTCAACATCAGCCGCATTCCCGTGCGCGAGGCGCTCTCGCAGTTGCAGGAGCAGGGCCTCGTGATGAATCGCGAGCGGCGCGGCATGTTCGTGATGCAGTTGTCCGAGGAGGAGGTGCAGCAGATCAATTCGCTGCGCATGGTGCTGGAGGCCGAGGCCATGCGCCTCGCTCGCGCCCACATGACGCCGGAAATTCTCGCCGAGCTGACCGATCTTGTCGAGCAGATGGAGCATTGGGACGGACCGCTGATCGATGCGGCGATCATCGACCGGCGTTTCCATCAACTGATCTGGCGCACGGCCGGCAATCCCTATCTGGAGCGGGTGCTGGATTCGCTGACGACATCCTTGTTCGCGCACAAGGCGCTGGAGCATGTCAGCCAGGAAATCAGCCGGTGGCGCCTGCATCACCACCGCGCCTTGCTGGAGGTAGTCGCGGGCGGCGATGCCGATCCGATGCTCGCCATCCTTTCGCATTTGCGGCTGGCCTATACCGAGCCGGAGCGCTTCTCCAGCCTCGCTATCGCGGACGGTTAGGCGCGGCCGCCAGAGACCAATCATTGGATTCAGGGAGAAAGAGGCTGTCATGAAATTGCTGCGCTATGGAAAAAAGGGCGAGGAAAAGCCGGGCATCCTCGATGGGGAAGGGCGCATCCGCTCGCTCGCCGGGCATGTTGCCGATATTGATGGCGCGTTGCTGGCCACGGGTCTGGACGCGATCCGGGCCCTCGATATTGCGAGCCTGCCGCTGGTGGCGGCCGCCGACGCGCGCCGGCTGGCCGAGCCTGTGGCGCGGGTGGGCAAATTCCTGTGCATCGGCCTCAATTATCGCGACCATGCGGCCGAGGCCGGGCAGGCCGTGCCGAGCGAGCCGGTGCTGTTCACCAAGGCAACCTCCGCGATCATGGGCCCGAACGACGATATCCTGCTGCCGCCGACCTCGGTGAAGTCCGACTGGGAAGTCGAGCTGGGTGTCGTGATCGGCAAGGAAGCGCGCTATGTGCCGCTCGATCAGGCCATGGATCATGTGGCGGGGCTGTGTGTCGTCAATGATCTGTCCGAGCGGGAATATCAGCTCGAACGCGCCGGTCAGTGGGACAAGGGCAAGGGCTGCGATACGTTCGGCCCGTTCGGCCCATGGCTGGTCACGCTCGACGAGATCGCCGATGTGGGCGCGCTGGGCATGTGGCTGGATGTGAATGGCGAGCGCATGCAGACCGGCAGCACCGCGACGATGGTGTTCGATGTGCCGTATCTCATCCATTATGTCAGCCAGTTCATGAGCCTGCAGCCCGGCGACATCATCAGCACGGGCACGCCGCCGGGCGTCGGCATGGGCAAGACGCCGCCGACCTTCCTCAAGGAAGGCGATGTGGTCGCACTGGGAATCGACGGGCTGGGTGAGCAGCGACAGCAGGTCCGGCGCTACGGGCAATGATGAACCGCGCGGCCGGACGGGGGAGACTCCGCCCGGCCGTCTGGTCATCCGGTGCGCCGTGCGTCGCTCCGTGTCGTTCTCTGCGGGCGATCGACCAGCGATGAACGACAGGACCGTGGCGTTCATTTGGGCATGTCTGTTCGCTGGGCGGCGCGGCGCCATGGCTTGTCGCCGTGCCGGTCAGGAGGGGCAGGCGTCGGCGGGAGGATATGTGACGGGCTGAAATCACAGCTTCACCCAAGTTTCTTCACGCCGTCACAAAATAGTATTTGACCGAATCATTTGGTCTGCCTAGAGGGGCTTCACCGCAGCGGTGGTGACCGAGTGTTACCGCCTCGAACGGTCGCCAGCATGGTCCGGACGCAGATCCCTGAACGATTT
>Ga0182736_1000379_pt1 | contig 73735 bp, 66 predicted proteins | sample eDN5th30CKraftBY_FD_128882 | JGI IMG/M metagenome (GOLD analysis project Ga0182736, IMG submission 128882) | Enriched backyard soil microbial communities from Emeryville, California, USA - eDNA 5th pass 30_C Kraft BY (version 2) (version 2) | ecosystem: Environmental > Terrestrial > Soil >... | reverse complement strand
TTCCCGGTTTGCAGCAAGGAAGCTGGGTAGAGTTCTCGGTGGTCTGCGCAACCGATTCGCGCGAATCGACCGTGATCTCGAAGATCATGGAAGTGGCGCAGCAATGCTCCACGCTCAAGCGCGATATCGCGTGACGCGCATCATGCCGGCCTTGGGCCGCCGGCAATGCACGCCCCGTCCAGCTCGGCGATTGCGCCGCATCCCAGCTGGCCCATGACGCGGTCCAGCTCGGTTCGCAGAATGTTCAGCGCGTGCAGGGCCCCGCTTTGCCCCGCCACGGTGGCGCCCCACAACGGCGCACGGCCCAGCAACACGCCATCGGCGCCCAGCGCGATCGCCTTGGCAATGTCGGCGCCCCGGCGAATGCCGCTGTCCAGCAGGACAGTCACCCGGTCGCCCACCGCCCGCGCCACGTCGGGCAGCGCGTCGATCGACGCCATGGCGCCGTCCAGGTTGCGGCCCCCGTGGTTGGAAACGACGATGCCGTCCACGCCGCAATCGGCCGCCAGCACCGCATCTTCGGCGCTGAGGATGCCCTTGACCAGAAAAGGCCCCGCCCACATGTCCCGCAGGCGCGCAATGACATCCCGGGTCAGGCAGACGTTGCCGGGCATCAGGCGCTTGCTGCCCTTGCCCCGCAGGTCGGTCCTGAACTCGGCGGGCAGGTTGGCGAATTCCGGCACGCCGCCGTTGAGCAGATGCCGCAGCATGACCCCGGCAATCCAGCCCGGGCGGCTCATGACGTCCAGGAAGTTGCGCGGGCTCAGCCGGATCGGCACTGTGAACGCATTGCGGCGGTTGTATTCCCGGTTGGACGCGACCACCGAATCCGCGGTCACCATCAAGACCCGGTAGCCGGCCCGCCGGGCGCGCTGGATGATCTCTTCGGACAGCGACAGCTGGGGCCAGGCGTACAACTGGAACCACAGGTCGCCGCCGGCGCGCTGCGCCACGTCTTCCAGCGGCGCGATCGAGGCCGTGGACAGCGTATAGGGAATGCCGATCTCGGCTGCCGCCCGTGCCGTGGCCACTTCGCCGTCGTAGCGCATCAGCCCGACCGCGCCGGTCGGGGCGATGGCTGCCGGGAAGCTGGCGTCCTGGCCGAAAAAGCGGGTCGCCAGCGACCGGCCGGATATCTCTTTCAGGACGCGGGGCTTGAGCGCGATGCGCTCGAAGGCGGCGCGGTTGGCGCGCAGCGTGATCTCGTCTTCGGCGCCGCGATCAACGAACTCGAACAACCCGCGCGGCAGGCGCCGGCGCGCAAGCCTGCGCAGGTCTTCGATATTGTAGGCATGGTCGATCTGGGGCATGGTCATCCGTCTGGCCGGTACGCCGGCGTTGCGCGGCGAAGTCCCGTCAGTCTAGAAGCAGCCAGGAAAGACGACCAATTCGGGTTATTGATTCGGACACATAAAGGGCTTTTATGGTTCTTCCCGGCCTCCGCCGCAGCCGCGCCAGGTCGTGGCCAGGCGCGCCGAACCGATCCGTGCCGCGCCCCGGCGGCCGGCTGGAAGTAGAATCCCCCTTGAGAATGCCATCTATCGCGGATAGGACGCCAGGCTCCGCGGCGCCGCCGGGCGGCCTGGAATCAGTCAGTTCCATACCTTGCATAGGGAAAGCAGACCCATGGCACCGTCATCTCCAACGTCGCAATCGGCCCGCCCGCTCCAGATCGACGACATCACCGTCATCGACAACACCAAGCTGAAGAAGGCCGTGACGGCCGCCGCGCTTGGCAATGCCATGGAATGGTTCGACTTCGGCGTCTACGGCTTCGTCGCCTTCGCGCTGGGCAAAGTGTTCTTCCCCGATGCCTCGCCCGCCGTGCAGACCATCGCCGCGCTGGGCACGTTCTCGGTGCCGTTCCTGGTCCGTCCGTTGGGCGGCGTCTTCTTCGGCGTCATGGGAGACCGCTTCGGCCGGCAGAAAGTGCTGTCGCTGACCATCATCATCATGGCGATCAGCACCTTCTGCATCGGGCTGATCCCGGGATACGAGACCATCGGCCTGTGGGCGCCGATATTGCTGCTGCTGTGCAAGCTTGCCCAGGGTTTTTCGGTAGGCGGCGAATACACGGGCGCGGCGGTGTTCGTGGCCGAATACGCGCCCGATCGCCAACGCGGGTTCCTGGGCAGCTGGCTGGACTTCGGCTCCATCGCCGGGTTCGTGCTCGGCGCGGGGCTGGTGGTGCTGCTGCAGACGATCATGGGCGACCAGTCTTTCCTGGACTGGGGCTGGCGCATCCCGTTCTTTGTCGCCGGGCCGCTGGGGCTGCTGGGCCTGTACCTACGCCACGCCGCCGAAGAAACCCCCGCCTTCACCCAGCAACTGGAACAGATGGAAAAAGAGGACCGCGACGCCGTGCAGGAACGGCCGACAGTGTCCTTTCGCGAGATATTCGCCAAGTACCGCAAGGCATTGCTGGTCTGCGTCGGCATGGTGCTGGTCACCAACGTCACCTACTACATGCTGCTGACCTACATGCCCACCTATTTATCGAGCAGCCTGGGGTATTCCGAGCAGCACGGCGTGCTGATCATCGTGGTCGTCATGATCGGGATGCTGTTCGTGCAGCCGGTGGTCGGCTTCGCCAGCGACAAGGTCGGCCGCAAGCCCTTCCTGCTGGTCGGCAGCCTGGGCCTGATGGTGCTGGCGATACCGGCGTTCCATTTCATCGGCAGCGACAACACCGGGCTGATCTTCCTGGGCCTGCTGTTCATCGCCGTGCTGCTGAACTGCCTGACCGGCGTGATGGCCTCCACGCTGCCGGCGCTATTCCCCACGCGCATCCGCTACAGCGCGCTGGCGGCCTCTTTCAATATCGCGATCATCATTGCCGGCCTGACCCCCACCGTGGCGGCCTGGCTGGTGGAAGAGACCAACAACCTGATGATGCCGGCCTTCTACCTGATGGCGGCATCCGTCGTCGGCCTCATCACGTCGTTCTTCCTGCCCGAGACCGCCAACCGGCCGCTGCGCGGCGACACCCCGAATGCGTCGAGCCGCCGCGAAGCCAAGGTGCTGCTGCAGCAGGCATACGAACATATCGAACAGAACCTGCTGGACGTCGAAGCCGAGATCGCGACGCTGGAAGAACAACTGGAAGCCCTGCGCGAGCGACGCCAGCGCCTTGCGGATCGCCACCCCCACCTGGAATGAAGGGCTGCCTGGCCCGCCAGTTTCACCGGGCGGGCCCGCGATCCGCTAGGCCGGGCTGCCGCCGGTGTGCTCCGCATAGTAGGCCGGCCCACCCAGGATGGCTGGAAACAGGCCCGCCCCTGCCATCGCGACATCCACATCCGCAATTCGCATGGCTCGCCCGGCTTCGACCAGGCCGGCGCATTCGCGGGCCATCAGCCCAATGGCTGCCCGCACGGCCTCGACGACGTCGGCAGGCGGTTGAGGCCGACCCGCCGCGGCCGATAGCCCCGCCTGCGCGCCTGGAACCAGCGCATCGATCGCAGGCTGGCCAAACCCCATCTGGCGCAACACCTCGGCAACCTGTGCCAGGTTCAATCCCGCATCGGCGCGCTGCATGAAGTACGCCCGGGCCCGTTCGACCACCGGCTCCCAGATCGGCGCCTCGCCTGCCCGGGTAAGAACCACCTTCGCGCCACGGTCCCGTATATACCGGACGAGTGCGGCCGTCTCGGCCTCGAGCCCGGCCTCTTCCCTGGCTTCGACCAGTTTTCCCGCAGGGGCGCAGTACAGGCCGATCGTGGCGCGCGGCAAGATGCCGGCAGCCCGGCCGCCGGGCGGAACCCGGCAGCCTTGCAATGCCACGACGGCATCGGGCCGGACATGGGCTGCCATCGCGCACACCATTTCGTCCGACGCATCGTCGCCCGCGCTGTCCACGACGATCAGGTCGGCATTGCCAAGCGCTCGCAGCGCGCCATCGGCGCCGCCAGCCTGTGGCGGGTCCAGCTGCCACCTTCCCGCGTCATCCAGCAAGATGGCGACATCGCCGGCTTGCCGCATGCTGGCTGCCAGCCAGTCGCCGGCCCGGGGCTCGGCGTCGCGGCACACCCTCACGGCACTGCCGATCCTGCGAGCCGGCTTGGCCGCGGCGGCAGTTTTCCCGGCTGCGCGTTCCGCAAAAAACAGATAACGCAGCGCGGCCGCCTCGTCGGACTCCATCAATTCGCGGGTGCTGTCGTTGGCAAGCTGGACGGCCGCGTCGAATGGCTGTGTCACGCCGGCCTCGATGCAGGCCAGGATGGCGGCGGCGGCCCGCCCCGGTGGCAAATTGCGGCGGCATTGCGCAAAGAATGCCTGGGTTCCGTCCGCTGGCGCCGGTAGATCCCGGGCCCGCCTGACTGGCTGGCTGCACCCGAGCACAGTGCGCGCGTACGCCACGCCACCCGTCACAGGGTCGTTGTCGACAATGGCGTCGATCAACCCGCTGGCCAGCGCCTCGCGGGAACCGACCATGGCGCCGCTCAACATCATCCTCACCGCCGGTTCGGCGCCGATCAGGCGCGGCAGGCGCAGCGTCGCGCCTCCGCCGGGCAACAACCCCAGCCGCACTTCGGGCAACGCCAGGCCGGCCGACGGCGTCGCAACGCGATAATGGCACCCCAGCGTCAATTCCAGCCCGCCGCCCAGCGCCAGGCCGTCGATCACCGCCACGACAGGCTTGGTCAGCTGGTCGATCAGGTGTGCCAGCTCGATGGTGCGCGGATACGCCCAGTACTGGGGGGTGTTGATCTGACGCAGATCCGCCCCGCCGCAGAAAATGCGGTTTTCCCCTGTCATGACGATTGCCTTGATGGCAGGATCGGATTGGGCGCGTTCCAGCCCGGCCGCCAGCGCAGTGCGCAATTCAAAGCTCAACCCGTTGACGGGCGGGTTGTCCAGCCTGATGATGGCCACATCGCCATCGACTGCATAATGCGCCGTGTTCATGGCTGCTCCGGCGAGGCCTGCGCGACCAGCATCGCGCGCAATGCGGCTTTCTGCACTTTGCCATTGGCGCTGCGCGGCAATGTGTCCACGACGCACAATCGCTCTGGCCAGTACTGCCGCGCCACACCCCGGGTAGCCAGGAATGCTTTCAACTGGCCCAGGTCGAGCCTCTCGTCAGGGCGGCAGATGACCACCGCGCAGCAACGTTCTCCCAACCGGGGATCGGGAATGCCCACGACGACGGCCTCGAGAATGCGTGGATCTTCGTACAGCACGTTCTCGATGTAGTGCACGGGAATATTCTCTCCGCCGCGAATGATGATGTCCTTGAGGCGCCCGGTGATCCGCACGTAACCGTGCCGATCCATCACGGCAAGGTCGCCCGTATCGAACCAGCCGTCCACGCGGTCGTGCGCCTGCGGGCCCGCCGCGCCGACATAGGCCGGGCTCATGAACGCGCCCCGCACCAGCAGCCGGCCTTCCGCGCCCGGCGAAGCCAACGCGCCGTCGCTGCCCAGCACCTTGGCCTGCATGCCCGGCTGGACCAGGCCGTCCGTCTCGGCACGAACGGCCTGCGAGTCGTCCAGCCGAGACAAGCTGACCACGCCATTTTCGGTTTGCCCCCAGCCGCGCAGCACCTTCAGGCCCGGCAATCGCTGCTCGGCTTCACGCACCAGGGCGATGGGAATCGGGCCGCCTCCGCAACGAAAAATGCGCAACGAGGACAGATCGTAGTCATCCATGGCAGAGGCACGCAGCAAATCAAGCAGATACGTTGCGCTGCCGCTGGATACCTGGATGCGATGCCGCGCGGCGAGCATCGCGAAGACCGTCGGATCCCAGACGTCCTGCAGCACCGCCGTACCGCCTATCTGCACCGGCAATCTGATCCCATTGAGAAAGCCTGTCTGGTGACCCACGGTCGATGCCATGTGCAGCACGTCCGCTTCAGCCAACCGCAGCGAGCGGGCCATTGCCAGCTGGGGCGCCAGCAAGGTGTTGTGAGTGTGCAGAATGCCCTTGGGTACGCCCGTCGTGCCCGACGTAAAGACCAGTTCGGCCACCGCGTCGGCGTCCGGGCGCATCGCATCGATGCGGCGGCGGGTTTCCGCATCGTCGCCGCCCGATTCGAGCACCTCGCTCCAGGACCGCATTCCCGGCAAGGCGTCGCCGACCACGATGCAGTCCTCGGCCGCGAACACCCCGCCGGCCATGCGCGCGTAATCGAAACCGCGAAATACATTCGTCACGACCAGGCGCCTGGCTTGCGCGGCCTTCAGCATCATCGCGACATCCCGCTCGCGGCTGATGGGGGTGATCGGGCACGTGACGGCCCCCAGGCGCACCAGTGCCATATGCAAGACGGCAAACTCGATCCAGTTCGGCAACTGGACGGCCACCACCTCGCCGCGCCGCAGGCCGTTCCGGTGAAGGCCGTCCGCCATGCGGTAGCTTGCGGACTGCAAGGTGGCGTAGTCGATGCGCCCCCGGCTGTCGATGAATGCCGTGCGTCCGGGAACTCGCCCGGCATGCTCGTCCAGGTAGTCGACGAGCAGCCTGTCGTTCCATACGCCCAGGCGTCGATATTCTTCCGCCTCGCCCGGTGGCGTTTCAGGGATGTTCCAAGACATGAAAGCGCTTGCCTCTCAATCCGTTGCCTGGATATTCTGGTCGGCCACCACCTTGCGCCAGCGCGCAATATCGCCCTGGATCAGCCCGGCAAAGGCATCGCCGGTTTCGCCGTTCACCTGGGCGCCCATGGCCGCCACGCGCTGGCGAAACGCGGGCTCGGCCAACAGCGCGCCCACATCGGCCTCGATGCGATCGAGCACCGGCGCCGGCGTGCCGGCGGGGCTGAACACGCCGACCCAGGTCGATGTGTCGAAATCGGCGTAGCCCGATTCGGCGACAGTGGGAACATCGGCCGCCAGGTCCAACCGGGTGCCTGAACTGATCGCCAGCGCGCGCAGCTTGCCGGCGCGCACGAAAGGCAAGGTCGAGTTGATGTCGCCAAACATCAGATCGGTTTGATGGCCCAGCGTCGCCGTCAGCGCCGGAGCCGTTCCCTTGAACGGCACATGGGTCATCTGCATGCCCGTCAGGCTCACAAGCTGGGCCATGCCCATGAAAGGCGTCGTGGCCGTACCGCTCGACGCGTATGTCAGCTTGCCTGGCTCGCGTTTGGCCAGGCTCACCAGTTCGGCCAGCGTCCGCGCCGAGACGGCGGGGTGCACCACCAGCAAGTTGGGAATCGACAGCACTTTCACCACCGGCGCCAGGTCTCGCAATGGATCGAAGGGCAAGCGACGCAACGCCGGGGAAATCGATATGGAATTCGATGTGACCAGCAGCGTGTAGCCGTCGGCCGGTGCGCGCGTGACGAACTCGGCGGCGATATTGCCATCCGCCCCCGGCTTGTTCTCGACCACCACGGATTGCCCCCAACGCCGGGTCAGCGCTTCGCTCAGCAGTCGGGCCGTGGCATCCACAGAGCCGCCAGGCGAGAACGACACGATCAGGCGCACCGGCTTGTCGGGGTAGCCGGAAGCATGGGCCGGCATTCCCGCCGAAGCGGCCGCCAGGACCACGCTGAACAGTATGCGGATCAATGACATGGGCAGTCTCCTTGGGGCAGCGCTCAGTCGGGTTGGAAGCCCGCCTCACGCAGGGTCTTGGCATAGGCGGCCAGTTGATCGCGGGTAAAGTCGGCCAGATACTGCGGCGTCGAGGCTTCCGGGAAGAACTGCTGCGCCACCAGCTGCCGCCTGACCTCCTCGCGTCCCAGCGCTTTCCCGACCTCGTCGGACAGGCGCTTGGCGAGCTCTGCCGGCATGCCGGGCGGGCCATACAGGCCGGCCCACAGGGTGATAGAAAATTCCGGCAAGCCGGCTTCCGCCATCGTCGGCACGGCCGGCTCGCCGGGGCTGCGCGCCGACAATGTCGTCACCAGCGCGCGCAGCTTGCCGTCGCGCGCATAGCCGCCTGCCGCGCTGGGCGTGGCGAACATCAATTGCACGCGATTGGATACCACGTCGATCAATGCCGCGGGCTCGCCCTTGTACGGGATATGGGTCATTTTTATCTTGCCGGCAAGCGACAGCATCTGCGCCATGGCCACCATGCCGCCCGTGTTGCCCGTGGCGTAGGTCAGCTTTCCGGGATTGGCGCGGGCATAGTCCAGCACCTCGCGCAGCGAGCGGAACGACAGGCTGCTATTGACCCACAGGAACGATGAATAGCGCCCCACCAGGGATATCGGCGTGAAATCTCCGACCGGATCGTAGGGCGGTGTCTTGCGCATGGCCGGGGCGGCCGCCATCGGGCTGTTCGTGCCGAACAGCAGCGTATAGCCGTCGGCCGGCGCCTTGGCGACATAGGCTCCGGCGATGGCGCCGTCCGCGCCGGGCCGGTTCTCCACGACGACCGGCTGTCCGAGGGATTCGGACACGGCGCCCGCCAGGATGCGCGCCACCACATCCGTGGCCGAGCCCGCCGGCAAGGGCAGCACCAGCTTGACGGGCCGGTCCGGATACGCGGCCCCTGCGGGCCAGGACCACGATATCAACGCGATACACAACACGAAGCATTTGAATGGGTATTGCATGGCGTCTCCTCCATTGCATCACTACCCGGCCAGGCTGGCGCTCGCGCGAGATGCCCGGTGCTAGTTCCCTTCGAATACCGGCTTGCGCTTGGCGACGAACGCCTCGTATGCGCGCTCGTAATCCCGCGTCTGCATGCATATCGCCTGCGCCTGGGCCTCGGCCTCGATAGCGTCGTCGATGCTCATGCTCCATTCCTGGTGGATGCAGCGCTTGGTCATGGCATGGCCGAAGGTCGGCCCGTCCGCCAGCATGGCCGCCATTGCCTGGGCGTCGGCCAGCAGCGTTTCGGCACCGCAGACGCGGTTGTAGAACCCCCAGCGCTCGGCCTCTTCACCGCTCATCGAACGCCCGGTGTACAACAGCTCTGCCGCTCGGCCCGCGCCAATCAGGCGCGGCAGGATATTGCACGCCCCCATATCGGCGCCGGCCAGGCCGACGCGGACGAACAGGAAGGCAACCTTGCTGCCGGCCGTGCCCAGGCGCAGGTCGGACGCCATGGCCAGAATGGCGCCGGCGCCGGCGCACACGCCGTCCACCGCCGCGACAATGGGCTGCGGGCACGCACGCATGGCCTTGACCAGGTCGCCCGTCATCCGGGTGAACGACAGCAGGCCGTCCATATCGCCGTTGCGCTGCATTTCCACCAGCGGGCCGATGATTTCGTGCACGTCGCCGCCCGAGCAGAAATTGCCTCCCGCCCCGGTAATCACGACTGACTTGATCTCGCGCGCGTACACCAGGTTGCGGAACAGATCGCGCAGTTCCGCGTACGACTGGAACGTCAGGGGATTCTTGCGTTCGGGCCGGTTCAGCGTAATGGTCGCGACCTTGCCGTCCAGCTGCCATTTGAAATGGCGCGGCTGATAACTGGAAAAATCAAGGCCCTCGGGGCTGAAGAGATCGGATGTATCTGTCATGGAGTTGAACCTGCAAAGAAAGGAAAAGAGTCGGGCCGGCCAATCAGCCCGCCATGGTGAGACCGCCGCTCACGCTCAGTACCTGGGCGGTCACATAATCGGATTCCGCGCCGGCGAAGAACAGGATGGCGTTGGCCGTTTCCTCTGGCTTGGCCAGCCGGCGAAACGGTATGGCCTTCACCAGCGCTTCCTTCAGCTTGTCCGGCTGCGCATGGAAAAGCGGCGTATCGGTCGGGCCCGGGCAGATGCAGTTCACGTGCACTTGATAGCGCGAAGTCTCGCGGGCGAGCGACTTGGTGAATGCGATGACACCGCCTTTCGCGGCCGCGTACACGGTTTCTCCCATGCTTCCCACGCGGCCCGCGTCGCTGGCCACATTGACGATCTTGCCCCGGTTGGCGGCGATCATCGACGGCAGCAACGCCTTTGTCAGCAACACCGGCCCGATCAGGTTGATGCTCAGCACCTTGTCGATGAACTCGGTGGTGTTGTCGACGAAGGGCTGGATCCGGTCCCATCCGGCCGTGTTGACGATGATGTCGATATTCGGGTGCTTCGCCAGCACCTCCGCGGCGGCCTTCAAGACGGAGTCCCGGCTCTCCAGGTCCACATGGAAGTACTCGATGGATCCTTTCGCCTCGGCATGTTCCTCCAGCCGGCTTCCGCCCTCGCGATCGATATCCAGCGCGCAGACATGCACGCCCTTTCGCGCCAACGCAAGCACCGTCGCCTTTCCGATCCCCGAGGCCGCGCCCGTCACTACCGCCACATGCTTTTGATTCGACATGCCTGTTCCCTTGTGTATGTGGAATTACCTGTCCAGGAAAGCCGCGACGCGCCGTCGTGTGTCGGCGTCGCAGAATAGTGTTTCGGTGGCATCGAGCTCGGCTTGGAATCCATCGCTCGACGCATCCGCCGACAGCGCGATGCACCGCTTCGCGGCAGCCAGCGCCGCCGGCGCAAGGTCCGCGATGCGACGGGCGATCTGCCGGGCATGCTCGGTCAGTTCCGCGGCCGGCACGGACCACTGCACCAGGCCGATGTCGCGCGCCGCCTGGCCACCTATGATTTCGCCGCCCAGGATCAGCCGCGAAGCCACGCCCTTGCCGCACAGCCAGGTCAGGCGCTGGGTCCCTCCGGCCCCGGGTAGCAGGCCAAGCCGCGCCTCCGGCAGCCCCAGGCTGGCTTCGTCCGCCGCGATTCTCAAGTCGCAGCACAGCGCCATCTCCAGCCCCCCGCCAAGCGCGGCGCCATGGATTTCGGCCATCGTGACCCGGGGCAGCGTCTCCAGGCGCGCGAACAATTCGTGGAAGCGCCGGATATCGGCCACCATCGCCCTGGCGCCGGCCGGCTCGGCGAAATGGCTGCGAATCTGCGCCAGGTCGGCGCCGGCACAGAACGCCTTGCCCGCCGAACGGATCCAGAGCACCGACCAATCGTCTCGCGCGGCCAATCGGTCGAGCACCTCGTGAAAGTGGTCTATCCAGGCGTTGTTGATGGCGTTGACCGGCGGTCGCGCCAATGTGACGGTGGCTATGCCTGCCTGAACCTGCAGCTCGATCAAGACGCGACTCCTACATGACGGCAACGAAAAGAACGATCATTCGTTCATTTTCAAGAGAAAAACAAGGGCGCTCTCGGCTCGCCTCTGAATCAAAAAATAGAATGAACGGTCGTTCAGTTCTGTGAGGGCATTCTGGCATGCACCGCGACGCGGTGTCAACACGGCATGCTTTTCGGGGCCGGGCGGGCTGCCAGCCCGCTTACAAGACGGGGCGTTGCCGCTGGTAGGCGCGCCGGCCCCGGACGGTCAATACGGGCCCCAGCATCAGGTCCAGCCCCCTGTCGACATAGGCATCGACGCTCATCATTCCGCGGAAACGCCAGGATTTGAGGGCCCATGCGTGCGAGAACATCACCAGCTGGTATGTCATGAGCTCGATGTCGATCGTCTTCTCGAAGATGCCGCCGTCGATGCAATCCTGTATGCAGGCGGCGATCAGCGCATTGCTGTCCAGCTCTTTTTGCTGAATGGCGACCCGCCTTTCCTTGCGCAGGGATTTGGTTTCGCGATAGGCCAGCACAGTGGCGTTCGCATTGCTGTCATTGACATGGCAGTAGGCGTGCACCGCGGCGCGAAAACGCTCGAGCGGATCCTCCAGGCCTTCCAGCGCCTTGGGAATCTCTTGCGCATAGGTATCCAGCACCGTCAGCAGCGCCAGGAAAAGGATGTCTTCCTTGTCTTCCACATACTGGTAGATCAGCCCGATACTGACTTTGGCCGCCTGCGCGATTTCCCGGATGGTCGTGACGTGATAGCCATGCTGGCCGAATAAATCGATGGCGGCATTGATGAACTGGCTGCGTCGCTTCGCCACCAACTCAGGGGCGTCGACCTTGCTCTTGACAGCACCTTGGGGATTCGTAGTGGGTAGATCCATGTATGCGGATGGCGCCGGCGGCGCATTGAAGGAATGGAAAGGTTCCGGTTTGAGAAGTCTATGCCTACAATAGGCCATCCAAAATGAATGAGCGTTCATTTTGTCGCCTCCGGCAATTGTAACATGCATGCCGGCCTATGCATCGGCACCCATGATAGGAGCCATAGATGGACTTGGGTATTCAAGGCAAGACAGCGATCGTCACCGCTTCCAGCAGCGGCCTGGGCCACGCCATCGCACACCGGCTGGCTCAAGAGGGCTGCCACATCGTGCTGTTCGCACGTTCGCGCGAGAAGCTGGACGCCACTGCCGCGGAACTTCGCGAAAAGTACCGGATCCGGGCGTTGCCCGTCGTGGGCGATATGGCCCGGGACGCGGACGTCGACAGGCTGCACGCGGAATGCGCCGCGTTCGGCGGGCCGGACATCCTGGTGCTGAACACGGGCCGCCCCCCGCTCGGCATGCGCACCGTGCTGGAGGAGACCGACGACGCACGCTGGACCGAGGCGCATCAAACCCAGTTGTGGGGCGCATTGACGGTGGCTCGCCGGATTGTCCCGGCCATCGTGGCGCGCGGCTGGGGCCGCGTGATCGGGGTGACGTCGGCATCGGTCAAGCAACCCATGCCCCGGCATGCGCTTTCCACTGTCTACCGCGCGGGCGTCCAGGCCATGCTCAAGCACCTGGCGAACGAGGTCGCGGCACAGGGAGTGACCGTCAATTCGGTATGCCCCGCCTCGGTCGGCACCGAGGCGCTCACCACCTCGTACCGCGCCGCCGATCGCATCAAGACCGTGCCGCTGGGACGATTGGGCACGCCCGACGAACTGGCCGCGGCCGTCGCGTTCTTCGCATCCGTGCAGGCCGGTTTCATCACCGGCGCGAGCCTGCACGTCGACGGCGGCATGGTCGCAGCCCTGCAATGATGTCGACCACGCCACCTGCCCTGGTCTTTGTCTGGACGGACATCCCGCCCGCCGACGAAGCCGCATTCAACGAATGGTATGACCGCGAGCATGTGCGCGACCGTGTCCTGGCCATTCCCGGCTACCACTGGGGCCGCCGTTTCGTGGCCACGAGCGGCGGGCCCAGATACCTGGCGCTGTATCGCGCCGAATCGCTGGAGATCTTTCTCGACGAGCCCTACCAGGCCCTGCAGCGCCATCCTGATGCGAACAGCCGCCGCTTCATCCCGCTGTTTCGCAATACCGTAAAGGGCTTCTGCGCCTTGACGGCAGAATGCGGCGAGGCCCATGGCTCGTATCTGGCCGCGTTGCCGCTTCGATACCGCGCTGCCGACCCCGAGCCGCTGCGCGCCTGGCTCGGGCAAGAGCAACTGCCGAAATTGCTGGCGCGCAGGTCGCTGGTGGCGGCGCGCCTTGCCGAGACGGCCCATTCCCTGACCGCGCAGATCGGCGGCCGCTTCCTGCGGCAAGGCGATCGCAGTGTCGACGCGCTATTGCTCGTGGAAGCCTCCCACCCGACGGCGCTGCGTGGCGCCATCGGCGCCATCGACCGGCAGCGGCTGTCAGATCTGGGAGCGATCCCGGACGGCGTTCCCGTCATCTTCCGGCAACGGATCTCGGTACACGCGCGCGCCCCCTGCCCTTGACAAACCACGGGGCCAGCCGCATCATCCCAAACTGAACGATCATTCATTCTTTTTTTGGGTGAACAACACGTCGTTCATCGATGGGCGTTCATCCACTTTCCAGAGGGCGCAATGACGGCATTGAAGCTGAGCGACGATCAACGGCAAATCCAAGACCTGATCAGGCGTGTCGCCCAAGAGAAAGTCGCGCCGCGCGCAAACGATATCGACCGCACCGGCGAATACCCGCAAGACATGTTCGACCTGTTGTGCGACCTGGGGCTGTTTGCGCTTCCCTTCCCGTCCGAACAGGGTGGCGCCGACAGCCTGGTCTCTGCTTGCATCGCCATCGAAGAGCTGGGACGCGTCTGCTACAACACCGCCTATCTGCTCGCCGTCCAGTGGACTCCCTTCGGGGCGATCCTGGCAGGCGGCACTGCCGAGCAGCGGGATCGCTGGCTGCCGGACCTGGCCACCGGCAAGATGCGCGCCTCGATATCGGTCACTGAAACCCAAAGCGGTTCCGACGTCGGCGGCATCCGCACCCGGGCGCAGCGCGTGGCCGGCGGCTACCGGCTGTCCGGCTCCAAGGTCTGGTGTACCGGCGCGTCGGTGTCCGACTACATCTTCGTCGCCGCCAAGACGGGCGAAGACAACACGCGCGCGGGCATCAACTTGTTCCGCGTCCCGCGAGATGCCGGCGGCCTGCAGATCGGCCGCAAAGAAGACAAGACGGGCGCCCGCGGCGTTCCATCCCACCCGCTTTTCCTCGACGACGTCTTCGTGCCTGCCGACGATTGCCTGGGGGCCGAACAAGGCGGGTTCAAGCTGGTAATGGAAGCCTTCAATACCGCGCGGCCCATCCATGCCGCGCGCGGCGTCGCCCTGGCGCAAGGCGCCATCGACCATGCCGTCGCATTCATCAAGCATCGCAGCGCCTTTGGCCAGCCGGTAGAGAACTTCCAGGGGCTGCGCTGGATGCTGGCCGACATGGAAATTCAAACCAGCGCCGCGCGCGCCATGGTCTACGGCGTCGCCCAGGCCGTCGATGACGGCGTCACCGGCAAGGCGCTGGCACCGATGGCCGCGGCGGCAAAATGCTTTGCGACCGATACGGCCATGAAAGTCGCCACGGATGCCGTCCAACTGTTCGGCGCCGCCGGGATCACCACCGACTATCCCATCAACCGCTATATGCGCGATGCGAAAGTCCTGCAGATCATTGAAGGCACCAATCAGATACAGCGCAACATCGTCGCCAACGCCCTCTTGGGCAAGGCAGGTTGACGGTGTGACAAAGCCGGCCGGACGGCCCCGGCCACGAATTGCAGAATCCTGGAGACGCAAGAATGGAAATCGTCGGACTTGGCTTGCATTTCGAAGACCTTCCCCTGGGAAGGAAATTCCGCACTATCGGGCGCACCATCACGGAACCCGACCTCATCAATTACATCAACTGCCTGGGGCTGGTCGAAGTCCTCTTTACCAGCGCCGAGTTCCGTGAACGCGATTCGGACATCAAGGGCCGGCTGGTGCCCGCCATGCTGGCGTACGGCATGGCCGAAGGCCTGCTCGTGCAGGCGACCATGCAGTACACCGGCTTTGCCTTCCTGCACATGGAACTGGACGTCAAGGCGCCGGTTTTCGTCGGCGACACCATCCACACCGAAGTCGAAGTCATCGAATCGCGGCTGAGCAAAAGCCGCCCCGGCCGCGGCCTGGTACGCACCCGCAACCACGTCGTCAAGCAAGACGGCACGGTGGCCATCGCCTACACCCCCCTGCGCATGGTCAAGTGCAAGGAGGCGTCATGACCGCAACCGCCCGGGACGACAACCGCGCCCTGGCAACCGGCCCGCTGGCCGGCGTGCGCGTGCTGGACCTGAGCCAGTTCATCCTAGGGCCCCTCGCATCGCAAATTCTTGGCGACATGGGGGCCGACGTCATCAAGGTCGAGACGCCGACGGGCGACCTGAATCGCCACATCGGCCCCGAGCGCCATCCTGGCATGGCGGCGCTTTTCCTTGGCATGAACCGAAACAAGCGCAGTGTGGTGCTGGACCTGAAGCAACCGCAAGCCCTGCGGATGCTGACCCGCATGATCGAGCGCAGCGACGTATTCATGCACAGCCTCAGGCCTGGCGCCGCCGAACGGCTGGGCATCGACCCGGCCCGGATCACGGCAATCAACCCACGGATCATCTACGCCAGCGCGCCGGGCTATCGCTCGGATGGGCCCAAGCGCGACGCCCCGGCCTACGACGATGTCATCCAGGGAGAAAGCGGCATCGCGTCGCTGGCAGCCCTGGCGGGCGGCGAGCCCCGCTATCTTCCCACGGTCATTGCCGACAAGTTCTGCGGCTATGTGCTGGCATCGTCCATCGGCATGGCGCTCTATCACCGGGAACGGACAGGGCAAGGACAGGTGGTCGAGGTGCCGATGCTGGAGACGATGATGTCCTTCAATCTGGTCGAGCACTTATGGACCGGCCAGTTCGACCAGCCCATGGGCCCGCTGGGCTACGAACGCGCGTTCATGCCGCACCGCAGGCCGTTCGCCGCCCTGGATGGGCACATATGCCTGATGGCGACATCGGACCCGCAATGGCAGAACCTGTTCAAGGCGATAGATCGCCCCGAACTGGCCAGCGACCCTCGCTATCTGTCTGTGGCGGCCCGGTCGGCGCGCTTCCCCGAAGTCTACGGCATCGTGGCCGACGCGATTGCCAGGCGTCCGGTCGCCGAATGGGAACGACGCCTGGCGGCCGCGGACGTCCCCCACGCACGCGTGAAGACCCTGCAGGCGCTGCCGGATGACCCCTATATTGTGGAGACCGGCTACCTTCATCATTACCAGCATCCCGTTGCCGGGCCGTTGGTGACGCCGTCGATCTCTGTCAAGTTTTCCAAGTCGCCGCCCCAAGTCAGATGCCCGCCGCCCACGCTCGGCGAGCATACCGACGAGGTATTGCGCGAGTTCGGTTTCGCCCCGGACGAGATCGAGGCCGTCGGGCGGGCTGCCGTATGAACGGGCAGGTTCCAGCATCCGCGGGTCCGTTGGCCGGCGTCAAAGTCGTGGAACTCGCCGGCCTGGGCCCGGCCCCCATGGCGGCGATGCTGATGGCCGACCTGGGCGCCACCGTAATCCGGGTCGACCGCCGGCAAGCCGCCGACCTGGGAATCCGCCGGCCACGCAAGTACGACCTGCTGTTGCGCAACCGCGAGCTGCTGGGCCTGGACTTGAAAGATCCCGCCGCGGTGGCGCTGGTGTTCGAGCTGATCGACCAGGCCGATGCGCTGATCGAGGGGTTTCGCCCGGGCGTGATGGAACGCCTGGGCCTGGGTCCCGATGCCTGCCTGCGGCGCAACGCGCGCCTGGTCTACGGCAGGGTGACCGGCTGGGGCCAATCGGGGCCCTTGTCCCAGGCAGCTGGACACGACCTGAACTACGTCTCCCTGACCGGCGCGATCAATGCCATGGGACGCGCCGGGCAGCCGCCGGCTGTGCCGCTGAGCCTGATCGGCGATTTCGGCGGCGGCGCGCTCTATCTCGCCCTGGGCATGCTGGCGGCCATTCTCGAAGCCCGGTCGAGCGGCCAGGGCCAGGTGGTGGACGCAGCCATGGTAGACGGCGTCATCTCGCTGCAGACGATTTTCCTGGGTATGCATGCGGCAGGAATCTGGGACCCGCGCCGCGGCCATAACCCGATCGATTCGGGGTCGCACTTCTACAACGTCTACGAGTGTTCCGACCGCAAATGGATCTCCGTGGCGGCGCTCGAAAAGCGATTCCACGACGAACTGGTGAAACGTCTGGGCATCGATCCCGCCGAAATCGGCGACCATATGGATGCCAGCAATTGGCCCAAGGCAAAAGCGCTGCTCGCCGATCGTTTCCGCCAACGGACACGCGACGAGTGGTGCGAGCTTCTGGAAGGCACCGACGCCTGTTTTTCCCCCGTCCTTTCATGGGACGAGGCCATGCAGCATCCCCACTTGCAAGAACGCGGCAGCTTCTGCCAGGTCGATGGCGTATGGCAACCCGCGGTCGCTCCCCGCTTCAGCCGGACCCCTGGCGCCATGCCCACGCCTCCGCGCGATCTCTCGCCGCAGAACGACGAGGCGGCATTGACCCGGTGGTTGCCGAGCGAGCGCATCGCGGCGCTGCGCGCCGCGGGCACCATCGCCTGAAAACCTGCACCGGACAGGCGACATGGTCGACTATCAAGCACTCAAGCACTGGCCGTTCGGCACCATCGCGCACCGCTATGACGCGCGCGACTGCATCCTGTATGCGCTGGGCTGCGGCCTGGGCCACGATCCCCTGGATCGGCGCCAACTGCGGTTCGTGTACGAGCAAGACCTGCTCGCCATGCCCAGCATGGCGGCGGTGATCGGCACGCCCGGTTCCTGGTGGCGGCTGCCCGGCACTGGCGTGGCATGGGAACACGTCCTACACGCCGAGCAGGATCTTCGCCTGTTCCAGCCGCTGCCGACCGCCGCCGCCATGCAGGCGGAAAACCGCGTCACGCACCTGCATGACCGCGGGGCCGGGCGCGGCGCGGTCGCCAGGCTGGTGCGCGATGTCCGGGACAGCGCCGGGGGGTTGGTCGCGCGCGCGAGCCGCATCGAGGTCTTGCGCCATGACGGCGGGTTCTCGGCCGAAACCGGCCTGCACGATGAAGCGCCGCCGCGTCTGCCTGACATGCCCGCCATGTCCCGCCCCGCCGATATCCAGATCAGCCTGCCGATCATTGCGCAGGCGGCGCTCATCTACCGGCTCAGCGGCGACCCCAACCCCCTGCACGCGGACCCCGAGGTGGCGCGCGCCGCGGGTTTCGACCAGCCGATATTCCATGGCCTGGGCAGCTTCGGCGTGGCGGCCCACGCGGTACTGCAAGGCTGTTGCGGCTATCGACCCGACCGGCTGCGCCGCCTGGCCGTGCGTTTTTGCGCGCCGGTCTACCCCGGCGAGACGTTGCGCTTCCAGATTTGGCGGACAGGCGACGACAGCGCCCGCTTTTGCGCCGACTCGGCAGATCGGTCGGTGCGGGTGCTCGACAAAGGAATCGCTGAATTTTCGTAACACAAGAGGCGGCGGCAAGCAGCCCGACCCCAACCACCCCAAGGAGGAACCCATGAGACTGAACAAACTGTTGTCCCCACTGGCCGGTGCGGCCATGGCCGCCTTGCTGTCGATGCCCATCGTGTCGTCAGCCGCGTCGAAATACCCCTCGATGCCCATCCGGTTCGTGATCGGCTTCTCGCCAGGGGGATCGACCGACATTATCGGCCGGGTGCTGGCCAAGAGAATGAGCGAAATCCTCGGGCAACCCATCGTGGTGGAAAATCGCGCAGGCGCCGACAGCCTGATTGCAACGCAATTCGTGGCGCAAGCGCAGAACGATGGCTACACGCTGCTGGTGGCGTCGGGCAGCCACTCCATCAACCCGACGCTGTATCCGGACAGCAAGATCGATCCCGTGAAGGATTTCGCGGCGATCGGACTCATCGGCAGTTCGCCCAACTTCCTGGTCGTGCATCCGTCGGTGCCCGCCCAGTCGGCCACCCAGCTGATCGAGCTGGCCAAGGCCAACCCAGGCAAGTACAACAGCGCGACATCGGCCAGCACGACCTTTCTTGCCACGGAGCTATTCAAGAAGATGGCCGGCATCAATACCACCAGCATCCCGTACAAGGGCGCCGGCCCGGCAACCCTGGCGTTGCTTTCCGGCGAAGTGCAGTATTCGATAACGAGCCTGACGGGTATGCTGACTCATGTGCAGTCCGGCAAGGCCCGCGCCCTGGCCGTGACCAGCGCACAGCGGTCGCCCCTGGCGCCAGACGTGCCGACGGTCGACGAGCGCGCCGTGCCGGGTTACGTCGCCAGCACCTGGTACGGCATGTTCGCCCCGGCGGGCACGCCGGCCGACATCCTGCAACGGCTCAGCGCTTCGCTGCACGAGTCCATGGATGATCCCGAAGTCCGCAAGCAACTGGAAGGCCAAGGCATGCAGCTGACAAAAGACACACCGGAAGAATTCACCGAATTCGTGCGGGAAGACACGGCCAAATGGGCCCAGGTGATCCGGGAAAGCAACGCACAGGTGGCAAAATGAGCCCGACCGAGGATCCCGCGCCCCGCATTGCCCTGGTGACCGGCGCATCCTCGGGGCTCGGCCTGGACATCGCGCGGCGCCTGGCGCGAGACGGTTGTCACGTCATCTTGACGGCCACCCGGCAGGCGGCCATCGAGCGGTTGGCCTCGACCCTGCTCGCCGACGGTGCCGGCACCGTCGAAGGCATGGAGCTCGATGTGCAGCAAGAAGACAGTGTGGCCAGGCTCTTCGGCCAGATCGATCGCCGGCACGGGCGGCTGGATATCCTGGTCAACAATGCCGGCATTGCCCCGCGCGTCAATGGCGCCAAGTCGCGTGTCGAGGACACCACGCTGGCGGACTGGAACCGCACGCTTGCCGTGAATCTGACCGGGACCTTCCTGGTCACGCGTGCCGCCCTGCCGCTATTGAAGCGCTCCCGTTCCGGCGGGCGCATCATCAATATCTCGTCGCGCGGCGGCAGGACACGCTCGATACTGTCATCGGCCCATTACGCGGCGTCCAAGGCCGGGCTGTTGGGCTTTGCCCGCATCCTGGCCGACGAAGTGGGGCCGCTGGGCATCACCGTCAACACGGTGGCCCCCTCTCGCATTTCGACGCCCATGGCCCGCACCGTCGCGGACGCATCGGCAACCGATGCGCAGTTCATCGCCGAAACGCCGCTGGGCCGGCTGGGTATCCCGGCCGATGTCAGCGCGGTCGTGGCGTTCCTGGCCTCGCCCGAGGCCGGCTTCCTCACCGGCACCATCATCGACGTTGCCGGAGGGCAGTTCATGCCTTGATACCGCCCGTCGGCGCAGGGCCGACGGGGCCATCCTCGCCCGCGCCGCCGGGCGGCCGATCTGCCGCGGGCGAGCCACGTCGCCCGGGCGATGCCATTCTTGGATGTATCATGAAACTGGATGAGACGGCCGGGGCGGTCAGGCTCGCCCTTGCCGCCCTCCCCCGCAAAGAACGATCCAAGAGACTCCATGACACGCGCAGCACCTGCCTGGCTCATGCCCGTTGCAGCCATTTTCACCCTGCAGACCACCTCGGCATTCCTATCCCGGCTCATTCCCATCATCACCCCGGCCATGTCCGAAGACTTCGGCTGGAGCGGCAGTTCCATCGGCTACCTGACCGCCAGCAATTCCCTGGGCGGGCTGGCCATCCTGGTGGCGGGCTCGACCCTGCTCAAGCAGATCGGCGGGATGCGCACGTTGCAGCTCACGCTGTTCCTGGGGTCCGCCTGCCTGGCGCTGCTGCTGTTTCCCAGCCTCGGCATCGCGCTGGCGGCCTGCTTCCTGATGGGCCTGAGCAACGGGGCGTCGAACCCGGCGGGCAGCGAAGTGCTGCAGCGGTTTTCCCCCCCGGGCATGCGCAACCTCATCTTCTCGATCAAGCAGGCCGGCGTTCCCCTGGGCGGCGTGATCGCGGGGCTGCTGGTTCCCGTGGTGGTCGCGCTGACCGGATGGCGCCTGTCGCTGTTCGCCTGTGCGCTGGTGGTGGTCTTGCCCACCGCGATGACCTGGCGGCTGAGCGCCGCCATCGACTTGCCTCCGCCCCGGAAACGCCGCGCCTTTGCTGCGCCGACGCTGCAGTCGCTGCGCACGCTGACCGTGCCGTTGTCGTCCTTGATACACAACCGCGGCCTGCTGAAGATGTCGATCGTCGGCAGCCTGTTTGCCGTGTCCCAGAGCTGCTGGTTCACGTTCACGGTGATCTACCTGATCGACGGCCTGGGCTATTCCCTGGGCCTGGCCGGGATGGTGTTCGCCGTGATGCAGGCGGGCGGCGTGATCGGCCGCGTGGCGCTGGGCTGGCTGTCCGATTACCTGCGCTCGCCCACCGCGGCGCTGTCGATCGCCGCGGTCCTCTCGGCCGCGACGACCGTCCTGCTGGGGCTGACCAGCCCCCAATGGCCCCTGTGGACCATCATCCTGCTGGCCTTTGTGGCGGGGTGCTCGGCAGCCAGCTGGAACGGCGTGCAGATCGCGGAAGTGGCGCGGCAATCGCCGCCGCAGCTGATATCCGAGACCGCGGCGGGGTCCAGCATCCTGATCAACCTGACCAACATGCTGGCGCCGACGGCCTTCGCCGCGTTTGTCGCCACCACCGGACACTACGACTACGCCTTCATCTGCACGGGCGCATGTTCCCTGCTGGTGCTCGGCTTCCTGGCACGCGGCGGCACCGGCAAGCAAGAACGGCCCGCTGGCTGACCGGCGGCCGCGGCTATTGGGCTTTCAGCCCCGCCGTGTGCACGATGTCGCGCCAGTAGTCCACTTGTTGCGCGGTGAACGCCGCCAGTTGCGGCGGCGTGGAATATTCCAGCGCCATGCCGCCAGCCAGGGCCCGTTGCCGTATTTGCGGGTTTTCCAGGGCCTGCCTGATTTCCGCATTCAGCCGATCGACCACCGCGGGTGCGGTGCCGGCCGGCGCATACACGGCGAACCACGAGCCCATCTCGTAATCCTGCAAACCCGCCTCGGCGGCCGTGGGCACGTTCGGCAGCGCGGCCAGCCGTTCCTTGCCCGTGACGGCCAGTGCCTTGATCTGGCCCGACTCGATCTGTTGCATCACCCCCGCCGGACTGGTGATGTACAGATCGACCTGCCCGGCGATCAGGTCCACCACGGCGCCGCCGGCGCCCTTGTACGGAATGTGCGCGATGTCCACGCCCATGCGCTGGCGCAGCAGTTCTCCGGCCAGGTGCGGCACGGATCCGTAGCCCGACGAGGCGTAGTTCAGCTTGCCCGGATGCTGGCGCGCATACTGGATCAGCGTCTGGATGTCGTTGGCGGGCAGGCCGTTGGTCGCCACGATGATCTGGGGGGCCTGCGCCACCATGCTGACCGGCGCAAGCTCTTTCACCGGGTCGACCGTGCCGGTCTTGTACAGGTGGGGGTTGCCCACCAGGAAGCCGTTGTAGGCCAGCAGCAGCGTATAGCCATCCGGGCGGGCCCGGGCGACCTGCATATTGCCGATGTTACCGGATGCCCCCGGCTTGTTCTCCACCACCACCGGCACCCCCATCGACTTCGACAGCGGCTCGGACAACAGGCGCGCCAGAAAATCGATGGATCCGCCAGGCTGGGAAGGCACCACCAGCGTTACCGTGCGGTCGGGAAACCCCTTCTGCGCCCAGGCGGGCGCCAGGCCGGGCAACGCCAACATTCCCAACAGCAGCACGGACTTCACTGCCAACGAACGAACCAGCTTGCGATGCAGCATGACCCTTGTCTCCCTTTTTCTGGGCACCATGCGTGCGGCCGATCCCGGCCGCGCCGATGCCACGGTTGGACTGCTTCCGATTCGGCGCGCTAGATGACCCCCTCGCGCACCAGTTCTTCCAGCGCCTGCGCCGACAACCCCAGCCAGTCGCCATAAACCGCCTGGTTATGTTCCCCCAGCGCCGGCCCCAGGGAACGCACCCGGCCCGGCGTGCGCGACAGCTTGGGCACGATCCCCGGCACCTTCAGGCTTCCGGCACGCGCATCGTCGACACTGACGATGGCATCCCGGGCCCGATACTGCGGCTCGGCGAAGATGTCGGCAACGTTGTACAACGGGCTGCATGGCACGCTGGCCGCTTCGCACGCCTGCAGCACCTGGGCCGCGCGATGCTGCCCGACCCAGCCCGCCACCATGGCATTGATTTCGGCGCGACGCCGGTTTCGCGCCGGCACGGTGGCGTAGCGCGGGTCGCCGGCCAGCTGTTCGCGGCCCATCGCCTGGCACAGGCGCTCGAACATCCTGTCGTTCGAGCAGGCGATGGCCAGCCATTTGCCGTCGCCGCTCTGATAGTGGCTGTGCGGCACGATATTGACCGTGTCCGCGCCCATCGGCTCCCGGACGAAGCCATTGCGATCGTATGCGGGCACCATCTCGTCCATCATCCGGAAAATCGACTCGAACAACGACACGTCCACGACCTGCCCGCGCCCGCTGCGATCGCGTTCGCGCAACGCCATCATCACGCCCAATGCGCCATACAGGCCGGAAGAATAATCCGCCAGCGAGGTCGACCCCGGGATGACCGGCACCGCGCCGGGCTCGCGGGCCAGGTAGGCCAGGCCGCTGAACGCATGGGCGATGCGGGCGAAGCCCGGCAGGGTGCTGCGCGGGCCGGTTTGCCCGTAGCCGCTGACGCGCAGCATCACCAGCCCGGGGTTAAGCGCGGCCAGGGTGTCGTACCCCAGGCCCCACCGCTCCAGGGTGCCCGGCCGGAAGTTTTCGATCAGGACATCGGCGTCGGCGATCAGACGTTTGAAGAGCTCGACGCCGCGACCCGCGCGCAAGTTGAGCGTGACCGCCTTGCGGTTCCTGCCTTCGCTCAGCCAGGTCAGCGAGTCGCCGCAATCCGCCGCGCTGCCAAAACGCCTGAGCGGGTCGCCGCGCCCCGGTTCCTCGATCTTGATGACCTCGGCGCCGAACTCGGACAGCAACGAGCCGCAGAACGGGCCCGCGATGAACGTCGCCGCGTCCACGACGCGGATGCCGGCCAGCGGTGCCGCCGGCTGCGTCGCATCGGATTCAGTCATGGCGGTTGCCGGGCATCAGCGCGGCCCGGTCGCGGATATTGGCCGCCAGTTTCACATGCGCCATGTCGACCAGTTCGCCATCCAGGCTGGCGGCGCCGTTGCCCGCGGCCATGGCGTCTTCCATGGCCTGCGCCACGCGGCAGGCCCACGAGACGAGCTCCGGCGCGGGCGTGAACGCCGCATTGGCATGCTCGACCTGCGACGGGTGAATCGCCCACTTGCCCTCGAAGCCCAGCGCCCGCGCGCGATGTGCGCTGGCCTGGTAGCCCTGGGAGTCGGAGAAATCCGTATAGGGCCCATCGATGGGGCGTACGCCATATGCCCGGCAGACCGTGGCCACCCGCGCCTGCGCATAGTGCCACTGGTTGGCCAGGAATTGGCTGGCCCCTGCCGGCGAGCCGTCCCGGCCGGCATCGACCACGGCATAGTCCGGATTGGCGCGCCCCATGCGCGTATCCGATGTCCGCATGTCGATCATGTAGTCGCCCACGCCGAAGATCAGCGCTTCCAGCCGGTCGGACGCCTGCGCGATCGCTGCGGCGTTCACCATGCCGATCGCGCTTTCGATCAGCGCCTCGATGCCGACCCGGCGCTGCCGCTTCTTGTTCATCTCGATGCCGGACAACAAGGTGTCGACGAACTGGATGTCGGCGGCGCAAGCGGCCTTGGGCAGCATGATCAGGTCCAGGCGCGGGCACTGCTCGACCACGTCGACGATGTCGCGGTAGCCCCACGGAGTGTCCAGGCCGTTGACGCGCACCGCCATCAGCTTGTCGCCCCACTGCACGTCGTTCAGCGCGGCGATGGCCGTGGCCCGGCCGCGTTCCTTCTGGCCGGGCGAGACGGCATCTTCCAGGTCCAGGAATACTTCGTCGGCCCGGCCGCGCGCCGCCTTCTCGAAAAACTGTTCCGACGTGGCCGGCACGGCCAGCGCCGAGCGCTGCAGGCGCGGCGGCCTGCCCTGCTTGTTTGCGTACACCATTCGCTTCCCTCTTCGCTGTCGAATGCCGGGCCAGCCAGCGGCCCGGCGGCCATCACACCGCCAGATCCTAGGCTGGCCATCGAGGGAAGTAAAACTTTAATATCTTTACTATATTTAAGATTTTCCTTACTTTGCGGCGCGCCATGAACATCAACCTGAAGCAGTTCAACGCGTTCCTGCTGGTGGCGGAATGCGGCAGCCTGCGGGCGGCCGCGCAGCGGGCCAACCGTTCGCTGCCCGCCATCAGCATGCAAGTCCGGCACCTGGAAGAACAGCTCGGCACGCCGCTGTTTCAACGGCGCGGCAAGCAGCTGGCGCTGACCGACGCCGGCCAGCACCTGTTGGCCTTCACCCGGCGCGCCTTCCAGGAACTGGATGCGAGGCTGCGGCAACTGCAGCAAACCATCAACCTGGAACAGGGCCATGTTTCGCTGGCCTGCTCGCCCAGCCTTGCCACGTCCCTGTTGCCGGCCATACTGTCGACCTTCAGCCAGCGTTACCCGGGCATCCGGCTGCACTTGCGCGAGCTGTCGCTTCAGGAACAAGTGGACAGCCTCAAGAGCCAGGCGGTCGACTTCAGCGTGGGGCCGCAACCCGACGACCTGGACCCGTCGATGGCGTTCGAGGCGGTGATGCACGACGAGATCCTGGCCGTGCTGCCCGGCAACCATCCCTTGGCGGGCAAGCCCAGCATGACCCTGCGCGCCTTCACGCGCATGCCGATCCTGATTCTGTCGCGCGACGCGGGTTTCCGCCGCACATTCGATACCGTGCTGGGGGCCGCGGGCATCGCGCCTTCGCAGATCCGCTGCGAGGCAAAACAGATCTCGACGCTGATCGCCATGGTTCGCGCCGGCATGGGCGCGGCCCGCTGCCGCGGGTGGCGCTGCGCGATCTTGCGGGCGACGACCGGCACGCCCTGGCCGTCCTGCGCGTCACCCGCCCTACCCTGACCCGCGAGCTCGGCATCCTGACGCTGCGCCGGGCCCGGCTGGCCCCCGCGGCGAAGCTGTTGTGCGACTCGATCCGCCACTCGCTGAAGCAGATCGATGGTGCTTTCGCCACCAGGGGCGGCCAAGGCGTCACCGCAGGGGCCGCGTGAAGGCCCTTGTGCGGCAACCTCGCCCTCATTCCTGCGCGGAAATCGCGGCCAGCGCCGCCTGGGCGCATTCCATGTCCTGGGTATAGTGGCCGCCGCTCAAGCCAATCGCGCCGACCACCGCGCCTTCTTCCTTGATCGGGAAACCGCCGCCAAACACGATGAATCGCGGCGTATGGACAATGCCGTGCAACAACGGCTGGTCTTCCTTGATGTAGTCGTGCCACATATGCGTGGGCAGCCCGGTGGCCGACGATGTATAGGCCTTGTCCTGCGCAATCTGCAGGGAAATGAGCGAAGCCCCGTCCATGCGCAGGAATCCCTTCAGGTGGCCGGCGGCATCGGTCACCGCGATGCTCATGGCAAGCCCGAGCTCGCGGGCCTTGGCGGCGGCGGCCTGGATGGCAGTGGTGGCGGTGGCGTCGTCGATCGTGGCAATACGTGTGCTGGACATGCGTGGTCTCCAGAGTGGTCGAGAATCTAAGCAAGGGAATTGCCAAGCCGGTGGCCATCACCGGTGGCTGCAAGAATGTTGCGCGCGGTCCGGGCATCGCCCACCAGGTGGACCTCGATGCCCGCCGCGCGCAGGGGTCCGACCAGCCGCTTGTCGGGAACACGAGGGGTCGCATAAGACAAGAAGGCGACATCGTCGATCGCGCGGCGCGCGTCGGTGTAGATATTGCGCACTTCCAGCGAACCGGATTCGAAGCTCTCGCTCCAGACGGGCTCGGACAGGGTCATCACTTCGATGGGCAGATGTGCATAGCGGCGCAGGATGCCCTGGCGCGCGACGACGGACACCTCGCGCGTGATGCTCTCGCGCGGCGTGACGACAACCGTGCGCTCGAACAACTGCCCGAGCAGCTCGATACCGGCATAGGTGCCTTCCGTATGGTCCATGTCGTAGACCACCGCGGTACCTGCCTGCTTCTGCGTATGACGCACCAGATCCCACAGTGCGGCGTGGAAATCCGGCACCAGGCCTTCCGCGGCGATATCCGGCGGAATCCATTGGGGCACATACATGGTGGCGCCCGTGGCCAGCACGACGATATCGGGCCGTTGCGCGATGATGACCGGCATGTCGGCCTCGACGCCCAGCTCAAAACGGACCCCGGCACGCTGCGCGGCGACGAACTGGTAGTCGTACACGCTCGTGATGGTTTCACCGCCAGGCAAGTGCGCGCGCAGCCGGGCCTTGCCGCCAACCTCGGCCGAACGCCCCATGACCACGACCTCATGGCCGCGCGCGGCCGCGACCCATGCGGTTTCCAGCCCGGCCACGCCCGTGCCGACGACCACCACGCGCCGGCCGGACGCCTCGCGCCGCGGCCACCAGTCCACCTCGGCCTCGTCCGCCACGCGTGGGTTGTTGATGCAGGCCAGCGGCTGATTGTGCGTGATGATGGTATCCCAGCAGGTATTGCAGGACACGCAATATCTGATGTCATTGGTCCGGCCGGCCAGTGCCTTGGGAAGCCAGGCCGGGTCGGCCAGCAGCGCGCGGCCCAGCCCGATCAGCTCGGCGTCGCCGCGTTCGACAATACCCTGCGCCTCGGCCGGATCGGTAATGCGGCCCAGCGCCATCACGGGAATGCCGTGGGTCGCGGGTTTCAGGCGCCGGATCAGGTCCATGTACGGCATGGGCGGGCCGTGGCGGTCGGGTACGTGCATCTCCAGGGACTTGGCGTGCGCGCCCTGCGCAAAGCACACGTAGCTGGCTTGCCCCGAACAGCTCAGCAGGTCGGCAACGATGGCGGCTTCTTCCGGCCCGATGCTGCCTGGCACGCCATCGTCGCCAGGCAGCTTCAGCCCGACAATGAAGGTATCGCCGCACTCGGCCCGGATGGCCTCGACCAGCTCGGCGACAAAGCGGGTGCGGCCCTCCCAATCCCCGCCGTACTCGTCATCGCGAATGTTGGCCCAGGGGGACAGGAACTGGTGAAACAGATGGCCGTGCGCCGACGACAGTTCGACGCCGCTGAACCCGCACTGCTGAAGCCGCCTGGACGACCGGGCGAACTCGTCGATCAAGCTGCGGATCTCGTCCGCGCTCAGTACGTAGGGCATCGACCAGCTCAGGTCGTCGGGCAAGGGGGAAGGACCGATGGCGCTGAATGTGCGCCCGGCTTCGTGGCGCGCGCGCCCGCCATCCTGGATCTGGCCGACCAACCGGCAGTCGTGCGCCTCTACCGCTTCGGCCCAACGCTTGAAGTCGTCGAGTTGCGCATCGTCGTAGACTCGCGGGCGGCTCCAGGCCACCTGGTGGGCCGCCATCGACAGCGGCTCGGTCACGATCATCGAGGCACCGCCCTGCGCGCGGTTGGCATAGTAGCGGATCAGGCGCTCGGTGGCGCGCCCTTCCTTGGCCATGTAAGTGCTCATCGATGTATGCACGACGCGATTGCGCAGGCGTTGTCCCGACAAGATCATGGGAGCGAGCAACGCCGAATCGTTGTGGGTCTGCATGTTCATTCCGTGTCAAGGCGCGCGGGGCACGGGCCTTTCCGCCCGTGCCCCGCGCTTTGCAGCGTCGTTACTTGAGACGGCCGGTCTTCTGATAGAACTCGCGTTCCATCGCGGCCAGGTCGTCCAGATGCTTCTTGATCTTCTCCGGCGAGTCCAGCGAGGTGTCCACCACCGTGCCCAGCTTGCGGAACTCTTCCTGCAACTCGGGATCGCGCACCGCCGCGTTGAAGCCGGCGGCCAGGTACGCGCGCCGGTCGGGCGCGACGCCGGCCGGAACGGCGACCCAGCGCGTGGCCCCCCAGACGATGTCCTTGCGGCCCAGCGACTCGTTGACCGTGGGCGTGTCTTTCATGAAAGGCGAGCGCTCGGAACTGGAAACGCCGACCGGCTTGAGCTTGCCTGCCTCGAGGAAGCTGCGAATCTCGCCGTAGAAGCCCAGCGCGATATCGACATTGCCGCCCAGCAACGCGGTCACAGAAGGCGCACCACCCTGGAACGGCACCTTGAGAAACTTGGCTCCGGTTACCTGCTCGACCTGCTCGACCATGTACTCGAACATGGTGCCGGGCAGCATGCTGATACGGACCGTACCCGGCTTTTCCTTGGCCAGCTGCACCATCTCCTTGAAGCTCTTGTCGCGATAGGGGCCGTCGGCCGACACGACCAGGTTGATTCCCTCGTAGTTCAGGAAGGCGATAGGTTCGAGTTTGTTGTAGTCCCAGCGGCCGTGGGCGCGCAGCATGGAATCGGCGAAGATCAGGTTGGCGATCACGGCTACCGTGTAGCCGTCATTGGGCGCCTGGTTGGCCAGGTAGGTATGCCCCACCAGGCCGGCCCCGCCCGTGCGATTGTTGACAATGGCCTGCGCGCCAGTCCATTTCTCGAAGTACTTGGCCGCCAGGCGGGCGTTGATATCCATGCCGCCGCCGGCCGGATACACCACATTGACCTCGATCGGCTCGGCAGGAAAATCCTTGGGCTTGAGGCTTTCGATGCGCGCCCGGGTATCGTCGGCCGCCTGGACGGGAAGCGACGATACCGCGCACAGGGTGGCTGCAGCCGCAAAAGCGGCGATCATTTTTCTCATGACAGGTCTCCTTGGTCTGTTTTTCTGAAAAACACCTTCCTCATCCTGCCGGCCACGATGACCAGCACGAGCAACAACGAGCACGCCAGCAGTACGGCAGTCAGCGGCCGACTGATGAAAATCCCGAAACCGTCCGGCGACATGACCAGCGACTGCCGCAGCGACTGCTCCAGCAGCGGGGCCAGCACCAGCGCCAGCACGAAGGGCGACATTTCGTAGCGGAACTTGCGCAGCACATAGCCGAACACGCCGAAGCCCAGCATCACGCAAAGATCGAAGAAGTTCTTGTTGGAAGAATAGGTACCCACCACGGCCAGCAGCAGGATCACCGGAAAGAGAATGGCGTACGGCACCTTCAGCAGTTGCACCCACAGACCGATCATCGGCAGATTCAGGATCAACAGGATGACATTGCCGACATACATGCTGGCGATCACCCCCCAGAACACATCGGCGTGCTGAGTGATCATCGTGGGGCCGGGCTGCACGCCCTGGATGATCAACGCGCCCATCAGCAGGGCTGTCACGGCATTGCCCGGCAGCCCCAAGGTCAGCAAGGGGATCATGCCGCTGGATACGGCGGAATTGTTGGCCGATTCGGGCCCGGCCACGCCTTCGATGGCGCCCTTGCCGAAACGCGATGCGTCGCGGGCCATGCGCCGTTCCAGCGCGTACGACATGAACGAGGCCGTCACCGGCCCACCGCCCGGCACCACGCCCAGCAGAAAGCCCAGGCCCGAGCCCCGCACGATGGGTTTCCACGAGGCGGCCCAGTCCTTGCGAGTGGGCATCAAGTCGCGAATACGGCCCTGCACGATCTCGTTCTTGGCCATCTGCTCGACGTTGAAGAGAATTTCCGAGATCCCGTAGAGCCCGATCACTACCGCCACCAGATCCACCCCGCCTGCCAGCTCCGGCAGGTCAAAGGTCAGCCGTTCCATGCCATTGACGGTGTCCAGCCCCACTGCGCCGCAGGCGAAACCCAGGGCGATCATGATGACGCCCTTGATGGCCGAGCCCTGGATCATCATGATGGTGCAGACCAGGCCCAGCACCATCAGCGCACAGTATTCCGGCGGACCGAAGCGCAGTGCCACGTCGGCCAGCATGGGCGAAAAGAAAGTCAGCGCCACCAGGCTGATCGTTCCGGCCACGAACGACCCGATGGCCGCCATGCCGAGCGCCGCTCCGGCCCGGCCTTGCCGCGCCATCTGGTAACCGTCCAGGCAGGTGACCACCGACGCCGCCTCGCCGGGAATGTTCACCAGGATCGAAGTCGTGGAACCGCCATACATCGCGCCGTAGAACATGGCCGCCAACATGGCAATGGACGCGACCGGCGTGAGCGTGAACGTGACCGGCATCAGCAGCGACAGCGCGGCCAGCGGGCCGATGCCTGGCAATACGCCGATGAGCGTGCCGATCACGCTGCCGATGAAGCAGTAGTAAAGGTTCTCGGGCGACAAGATAACGCCCAGGCCGCCCAGCAATCCGTCGAGGGCTTCCATGCTAGAACCCCAGCGGGCCGCGCGGCATCTGCATGCCCAGCAGCTTGCCGAACAGCAGGTGCACGATGGCGGTGGCGACGATGGCCACCGTCACCGCATACAGCCAGCTGCGCTTTTCGACCTGGCGCAGCAGGAAAGGCATCATGGCCAGCGACGCGATGACGAACCCTGCATAGCGAACCAACAGGATCAGCGCGACCATGCCCGCCAGCAGCGCCAGCACGCGGCGCGATGCGCCGGCCTGGTCCCAGAACGGCGGGTCTTCGGCGGCGGGCCGGGGCCGGCGCGCCGCCAGCAGCTGAACCCCGCCGCCCACCAGGATGATCGCGCCGGAAATCATCGGAAAAAAGCCGGAGTCCGGCCCGGACGGCCCCCATACGCCCAGGCGGCTGGCGTAAAAGCACAGTATCGAACCGACCGCGATCCACGCGATGTCGACCCAGGGCTCCAGGCGCGACAGCGCGGGCCCTCGCCCGTCCGCCGGGACGGCGGAAACCCCGCCGGGCACAATGGCGTGCAATGCCTTGCCGTCCGGAATTGCAGACGGATGATTATTGGTCATGTTGTCTCCTCTGTTTCTTCGGCGCGTGGCGGCTGTCGCTGAAGCGGGCCGCAGGCCACGGCGGTGTCCCTGTGCGCCGCGCCGACAAGCCCTGCTATGCTACGACGCCCTGAGCGCGCAAAGCTTCGATCCGCCGTGCGTCGTAGCCCAACAGCGAACCCAGTATTTCCGCTGTGTCTTCGCCAAGCCCCGGCGGGCGGCCAAAGCCGTCATCGCGCGCGCCGCCCGACAGCTTGATAGGGTTGCCGGGCATCTGCACAATCTCGCCATTCTTCAGTGTCACGGACACCACCATGTCGCGCGCGCGCACCTGCGCATCGCCCAGGGCCTGGCGGAAATTGTTGACCGGACCGCACGGAATGCGCGCCCGGCGCAGCCGCGCCAGCCAATAGTCGGTGGAATTGGTGCGCAGCTCGTCGGCGATCAGCCCGTCGATGAGCACCTTGTCGGCATAGCGCCCAGGCTGTTCAAGGTAAGCGGGTTTGCGCAGTTCGGGAAGATCCAGCACGCTGAGAAACCGCTCGAAGAACGGATCGCCGATGCAGGCGATGATGATGTGGCCGTCCTGCGTAGGATAGGTGTTGTACGGGACATGCACGAAATGGCTGTTGCCGATGCCTTCCGGCACGATGCCCGACATCAGATGCATGGTGGCCATATAGTTCAGCAGCGAGATCTGCGCATCGAGCATCGATACATCCACATGCTGGCCGCGGCCGGTGCGCTCGCGCTCGGCCAGCGCGGCCAGCACGCCCATGGCGCCGAACACCCCGCCGCCCAGGTCGCCAATGGGAATGCCGCTGCGCGTCGGGCCGGTCTGCGGCGTGCCGGTGATCGACATGCCGCCGCCCATGGCCTGCACCACCTGGTCGAAGGCCGGGCGCTGCGTGTCCGGCCCGGTGCTACCGAAGCCGGTCACCGAACACGTGATGATGCGCGGGTTGATCGCCGACAGCGCGGCGTAGTCGATGCCCAGCCGCCCGGTCACCCCCACGCTGAAGTTGTCGAACACCACGTCGGCCTGGGCCACCAGGTCCTTGAACACCGCCAGCCCGGCCGGGCTTTTCAGATCGATGCACACGCTGCGCTTGTTGCGGTTCAGCGTCAGGAAGTAAGCGCCCATGCCGTCGCGCGAATAGTCCGGGTCGTGTTCGAGCAGGCGCCGCGTGCCTTCGCCGCTGCCCGGCGGTTCGACCTTGATAGTGCGCGCGCCCAAGTCTGCCAGCAGCATGGTGCCGTAGGGACCCGACAGCATGTGGGTCAGGTCCAGCACGGTAATGTGTTCGAGCGCCAAGTCATTCCCCCTTCCAGGAATCGATTGCGTATCGCTCGGGATCAAGCAAACACCGTGCCAGTTATCACACGTGCCGTAACTCCATGAATCGGCGCATGTTTATTTTTTCACATCAGATTTCCATGTTTCATGAGACGCTTTTGAAACAACGTCGCGTATCACTGAAACATACTATGCGACGCCAACCTGCATCGCGGGACGAACCGTTCCGGCCGCGCGAAAACGTGGCCCTCAGCGCGCACGCTTTGCCGCCACCGTATCGAGCGCGCGCATTTCTTCCAGCACCACCTTCAGCACCGCTCGCGACGCATTCGACAGCGGGTGCTTGCGCGTGGTGTCCACGAAGGCGGTCTGCCGCAGGACGGGATCTTTGATGGGCGCCATGGCAAGCGTGCCGGTACGTATTTCGTCCGCCACCGCATGGTAGGGCAACAGGCTGTATACGTCGCAATTGAGCACGACCTCTCTGATCAGCGTGCCGCTGGTTGCCTCGAGCACCACGTTCAGCTTCAGGCCGCGCCGGTTGCAGACCTCGTCCAGGTACGAGCGCATGCCATTGGGCCGCGCCGGCAGCACCAGGGGCACGCGCGCCATCGCGCCCAGGCGCACCGGCTGCCTGGCCAGCGCCTGCGCGCCCGCCCTGCCCACCAGGTACAGCGGCGCGCTGAAGACGGCCTCGCGGGCGTCGCGCTGCATGGGCCGGTAACGGTTGAAGATGCCGATGTCGGCGCGGCCTTCGGCCAGCATGTTCTCCACTTCGCCGCTGTAGGCCTCGACGGCTTTCAGGCGAATATCCGGATAGGCGGCCAGCAGCCGTTTCAGCACCCGGCTCATCAGCGGGCGCGACAGCCCCGGCAGCACACCGATGGTGACACTGCCCGCCGGCTGGTTGCGCTGGGCCAGGACGTCGTCCACCAACTGGCCCGCCGTCTGCAGCATGGTCTGCGCGCGCGGCAGGATGGCTTGTCCGATTTCGGTCAGCGACACGCCGCGCCCGGTGCGATGGAACAACCGGCAGCCCAGCAGGGATTCCAGTTGCGACACTTGCCGGCTCAGGGCGGATTGCGCCATGCCCAGCGCGCTGGCCGCGCTGCTGAGGCTGCCGTATTCGGCGGCGACGACAAAGCAGCGGATGTTCTTCAGGTCCAGCAGCGGGCTATCTAAATCGTGCATGGCTGATATCCAAGATATGCGGGTTCCGGCGTACGGTACGGCTACCTATACTCGGCGGAACGATTATTCCACCGAAGCGATGACCATGCCTGACACGCACGATCCCTCTACCTTCCAGGGGCCTTTGAACGGCCTGCGGGTGCTCGACCTGTCCACGGTGTACGCGGGCCCGTTCGCGGCGACCATGCTGGGCGACCTGGGCGCCGACGTGCTCAAGGTGGAGCTACCCGGCGCGGGCGATTCGCTGCGCAACCTGCCGCCATACAAGGACGGCGTGCCCCTGTGGTGGAAAGTCACCAACCGCAACAAGCGCGGCATCACCATCGACCTGCGCCGCCCGGAAGGCCGCCAGCTGCTGGGCCGGCTGCTGCCGGACTACGACGTGCTGGTCGAGAACTTCCGGCCGGGCAAGCTGGATGGCTGGGGCATTACCAAAGGCTGGATGCACGAGATCAATCCCGACCTGACGATCCTGCGCGTTACCGGATTCGGCCAGACCGGCCCGTACAGCCACCGGCCCGGCTTCGCGCGGGTGTTCGAAGCCATGACCGGGTTCACCAATATCTGCGGCGAGGCCGACGGCCCGCCGTTGCACCTGGGTTTTCCCATTGCGGACGCGGTGGCGGGCCTGTTCGGCGCCGTCGGGGTGCTGGCCGCCCTGTACCAGCGCCACGCGGGCGGCGTGCCCAAGGGCGAGGAAATCGATTGTTCGCTGATGGAATCGATGTTCCGGATCATGGAATTTCTGCCCATCGAATACGACCAGCTGGGTATCGTGCGGCAACGTTCCGGCAGCTTCAGCCAGTACGCCGCGCCGGGCAACATCTACAAGACACGCGACGGCAAGTGGGCGTCGATTGCCGCATCCACTCAGAGCATCTACGAACGCTTCTGCCACGCCCTGGGCCGGGCCGACCTGATCGCCGACGCGCGCTTCCTGGCCAACCCCGGGCGCGTGGAGAACCGGCAGGCGCTCGATGCCATCATCCGGGACGAAATCGCCAAGCACACGCTGGACGAACTGAGCGCCAGGCTGGACGAGAACGAAGTGGGGTTCAGCCCCATCTACGACATCGCGGACATCTTCGCGGATCCGCATTTCGCCGCGCGCCAGGCGCTGGTGGACGTGCCGGACGGCGAACTGGGCACCGTGCGCATGCAGAGCGTGGCGCCGGTTTTCATGAACTCGCCCGGGGCGGTGCGGCACGCCGGCCCTTCCATCGGGCAACACAATGACGACGTCCTGCAGGCGCTGGGGCTGCGCCATGAAGAAATCGCATCGCTGAAAGAAGCGGGCGTGATTTGATGCGAGCCATGATTGGCCGACAAAAAACAGGAGACAGGAAAATGAAGATCCTTGCCAAATGGATGGCGGCCGGCACGCTGGCCATTGCCGCGGCATCGCCCGCGTGGTCCGCCTACCCGGACAAGCCCGTGACCATGATCATCGGGTATCCGCCGGGCCAGGCGACAGACATCGTCGGCCGCCTGGTGGCGGAAAAACTGGCGCAGAAACTGGGCCAGCCCTTCATCGTGGAAAACAAGCCCGGCCAGGGCGCCAGCCTGGCGCTGGCCCAGCTGACCAAGGCCAAACCCGACGGCTACACCATGGTGCTGTCCGCGACGGCCGCCTACGTCACCAACCCGCACCTGTACAAATCGGTCGGCTACGACACACTGAAAGACTTCAAGCCCATCGGCACCCTGATCGATTTCCCGCTGGTGATGGTGGCGCGCGCCGACGCACCCTTCAACGATTTCAAGGGCTTCCTGGAATACGCCAAGGCCCATCCCGGCGAGCTGGATCACACCTCGTCGGGCAGCGGCACCCTGTCCCACCTGGGCATGGAACTGCTGCAGCGGGAAACCGGCACCGAACTGGTCCATGTGCCCTATAAGGGCAGCGCGCGCGCCATGACGGACATCGCCGCCGGCAACGTGGACGTCGGTATCGAGACCGTCACGGTGGCAAAGCCCTTCATCGATTCGGGCCGCCTCAAGCTGCTGGCCGTGACGGTACCCAAGCGGCTGAAGCTGTTCCCGGATACGCCCACGCTGGACGAACTGGGCGTCAAGGGCTTCGACGTGGCCGCCTGGCTGGGGATGGTGTTCCCCGCGGGCACGCCCGATGCGTGCGTCAAGATCGTCAACGACCAACTGCAGGCGATCCTGCGCGACCCGGAGGTCGCCGCGAAACTCGAATCCCTGGGCGCCCTGCCCCGACCGTCCAGCCCCGAAGCGTTCGCCGACCTGCTGAAACGCGAATACACGACCTGGGGCGAGATCGTGAAGCAGTCCGGGGCGAAGGTGGATTAGCCCCCCCTTCGCGGGCAGGAATTCCACCGCCGTATTGTCGGCGGCAATGGCGGCAATGCCCGAATCGTCGATCCACTGCTGCAGTTTCTCGTCGCCGCCGCCCTGCCCTGGCCCGCCTGCGGAAACAAGGGCGGGCCAACCGCTACGTGCGCGCCGCCCCGGTTTCTGCCCCGCCGGGACGGTTGATCGCCAGCATGTGCCTGACCACCGGTGGCTGTGCGCCGCGATGAAAGCGCAGTACTTCGGTCTGGACATCGGCATCGGCCCGCGAGACCCGGTGATGCTGGCGCAGGTGCTCGGCCCAGGACTCGACCTGGAACCATTCCAGCATGACGTTCGCGTCGGCCGCGTCTTCGGTGACCCCCCAGTTGTAGGCGCCATCGCGCCGCCGCTCGGCCGACAGGCGCGCCAGCGCCTGCAGGAAGCCGGCCCGGTCTTCGGGCGCGACCTGGTACTCGATCAGGATCAATACTGGCCCCCGGTCGTGCTCGACCGGCGCCGCCGTCAGAGGCTCGGGCCAATGATTGGAAGGCACCAGGTCGGCCTCGCCGCGTGGCAGCTTGACGCGATGCGCGACGATGCCGACCACCACCAGCCCGGCGGCGCCGGCCAGCAAGGTGGCCGGTACCCCCAACCCTTCCGCGACAGCGCCCCAGCCCAGGCTGCCGGCGGTCATGGCGCCGTTGAAGACCGTCAGGTAAACGGCGAGCGAACGCCCCCGCACCCAGTTCGGCAAGATGGCCTGCGCCACGCCATTGAGCGTGGTCAGCGCGGTGATCCAGGCCGCGCCCAGCACCAGCAGCGCGGCCACCGCCGCCCACTGCGGCGGCGCGAAGGACAGGAAGGCCATGACGGCGGCCGTCACCAGCGCCGCGCCCAGCAGCAGGCCGTCCGCACTGAGGCGGTCGCGCAGCTTCGGCATGACGATGGCGCCCGCGATGGCCCCGGCCCCCACCGCCCCCAGCAGGATGCCGTAGAAACCGGCGCCGCCGCCCAGCAGGCCGCGCGCCACCAGGGGCAACAGCGCCCATACCGAGCTGGCCAGCACGAAGAACAGGAACGCGCGCAACAGCACGACATGCAGTTCCCGGCTGGCGCGCGCATAGCGCAGCCCGGCGCGGAACGCACCGGCGAAGCGTTCGGACAGCTCGTCCTGCGCAGTGGCCGGCCTGCGCCACCACAGCAGCGCTGCCACCACGAAGGCATAGCTGATCACATCGACGCCGTAGGTGAATGCGGCACCCAGGCCGGCCAGGATCACCCCGCCCAGGGCCGGGCCGACCGCGCGCGCGATATTGATGCCCAGGGAATTGAGCGCCACGGCGCTCTTGAGATCGCGCTTGTCGACCAGCTCGGGCACGATGGCCTGCCAGGTCGGCCCCATCAACGCGGCGCCGATGCCGCCCAGGAAGGTCAGTGCGACCAGCGAGGTCACCGACTGCAGCCCGGACGCCGACAACAGCATCAGGGTGATGCTGGTGCCGGCCAGCAGCACCTGGATGCCGATCAGGAACTTGCGGCGGTCGAGGATATCGGACAGCACGCCGGCGGGAATCGCCAGCAGGAAGACCGGCAGCGTCGCCGCCGCCTGCACCAGCGCGACGGCCGCCGGCGACGGCGACAGGTCGGTCATCAGCCAGGCGCTGGCGACATCGCGAATGAAGCTGCCGGTGTTGCCGACGATGGTGGCCACCCACAGGACGGCGAACACCGTCTGGCGCAGTGGCGCGAAGCCGCCCGCCGCTGCGGGGGGCGTAGAAGGCGCGCTGTGGGTCACGAGGCTTGCTCCTTCAGGTCGAGCCAGGCAACCAGCAGAAAGCCGCCGGCCAGCCCCAGGTGCTCGAAGAACGAATTGGCCGCCATGAAGCGGGCGGGGCCGGCGGGCAGTTCCCAGAAACGCAGCGCCAGGCCGGTGGCCAGCAGGGTGAAGCCCGCCAGCGCCAGCGCGCCCAGCCAGCGGAAGCGGCCAACCAGGATCATCGCCGACGCCGCCAGTTCCAGCACGATCACCAGCACCGCGAACAAGGGCGCCGGCGACAGCCCGAAGTGCGTCATCTCGGCGACCGCGCCGGGAAAATCGGCCAGCTTGACGATTCCCCCCTGCAAATAGGCCGCGCACAGGCCCAGATAGGCGATGAAGCGCGCCGCGCCGCTGCCCAGTACAGGCCGGGCGAATCCGGCCAGCCTGCTTTCAAACGAGATCAGCCCAGACATGATGCCCCCCACAGGTTGAGATCACACTGCCCAGCAGGAACACCCCAGGGCGCCGAAGAAGCCCTGAAGGTCCGACACCGGCGTCTTCGAGGCCCAGGCGCGCGCGTGGTCGTGGCCATGCAGGCCGCAGGCGCTGGCGCAGCCACACGACGCCATGGCCTGGTAGCGCGGATACAGCGAGTTCCTGCCTGCGCCTTCCGGCTCGCCCCAGGCTCCGTAACCCTTGAACAGGCGCGTGGGCGACCAGTCGGGCATGGCCGGCGGCAGGGGGTTGTCGTCCAGCGCGGCGAAATCGCCTTCGCCATAGACCACGCGCCCGCCCACCACGGTCAGGTGCGAGGTCAGGAACGAGATCTCGTCCTCGGGCACGCTGAAGTAGTCTTTGCTCGGCACGATCAGGTCGGCCAGCTGGCCTACCGAGATGCGGCCGCGCCGGCCCTCTTCGTTGGAAAACCACGCCACGTTCTCGGTCCACATGCGCAGGGCCGTCTCGCGGTCCAGCAAGTTGCGCTGCGGGTAGAGCCGCAGGCCGCCCAACGTGGTGCCCGTGACCAGCCACGACAGCGACACCCACGGGTTGTAGGAAGCGACACGGGTGGCATCGGTGCCGGCCGATACCTTGACACCCTTCTCCAGGATGCGCTTGACGGGCGGGGTCGCCTCGGCGGCGCGGGCCCCGTAGCGTTCGACGAAGTATTCGCCCTGGTAGGCCATGCGGTGCTGCACGGCGATGCCGCCGCCCAGCGCCGCGATGCGGTCGATGGACTGGTCCGAGATCGTCTCGGCATGGTCGAAGAACCAGTTGATGCCCGCCAACGGCGTATCGCGGTTGACCTTCTCGAACACATCCAGCGCGCGCGAGATGGTTTCGTCGTAGGTGGCATGCAGGCGCCAGGGCCATTTGTTCTGCGCCAGCACGCGCACCACTTCTTCGAGCTCGCTTTCCATCTGCGGCGGCATCTCGGGGCGTTCGACGCGGAAGTCTTCGAAGTCGGCCGCGGAATAGACCAGCATTTCGCCCGCGCCGTTGTGGCGGAAATAATCGTCGCCCTGCTTGTACTTGACCGACGACGTCCACTTGAGGAAGTCTTCCTTTTCCTGCTTGGGTTTCTGCGTGAACAGGTTGTAGGCCAGGCGCACGGTGATCTGGCCCGCATCGGCCAGTTGCTGGATCACTTCGTAGTCTTCGGGGTAGTTCTGGAAGCCGCCGCCGGCATCGATGACGCCGGTCACCCCCAGGCGGTTCAGTTCGCGCATGAAGTGGCGCGTGGAATTGACCTGGTATTCCAGCGGCAGCTTGGGCCCCCTGGCCAGGGTGGCGTAAAGAATGGTGGCGTTGGGCCGGGCCAGCAGCAGGCCGGTGGGGTTGCCATTGGCGTCGCGCACGATCTGGCCGCCCGGCGGCTCGGGCGTGTCCTTGGTATAGCCCACGGCGCGCAACGCCGCCCCATTGAGCAGCGCGCGGTCGTACAGGTGCAGCAGGAACACCGGCGTATCGGGCGCGATGGCGTTGATCTCGTCGATGGTGGGCAGGCGCTTCTCGGCGAACTGGTGCTCGGTGAAGCCGCCGACCACGCGCACCCACTGCGGCGCCGGCGTGATGGCCACCTGGCGCCGCAGCATGTCCAGCGCGTCGGCCAGCGAGCGCACGCCGTCCCAGCGCAGCTCCATGTTGTAGTTCAGGCCGCCGCGCACGACGTGGGTGTGGTTGTCGAACAGCCCCGGCAGCACGCGCCGGCGCTTCAGGTCGACGACCCGGGTGCGCTTGCCTGCCAGGGGCACGATCTCTTCGTCGCTGCCGACGGCAACGAACCTGCCGGACTTGACCGCCACCGCGCTGGCGACGGGCCGGGCGCGATCGAGCGTCGTGATCTGGCCATTGTGGAAAATGACGTCGGGACTGGAATCGGACACGGTAGATGCTCCTTTGCTAACGGCCTGGGCCACCGGCGGCGCCTAGGTGTAATCCTTCCCGGATGCCTTCGCCGCCTGCCGCCCGGGCAGTTGCCCAAGCACGTGGCTGGTGGCCTGGGTCTTGCTGCACGCGGTGCTGAAGGCAGTGCCGCCCAGCAGCTGCTTGCCCACCGGGATCACCTGTTCGCCCACCAGGATGCCCAGCAGCCCGACCAGCGCCACCAGCGGCGGCGCGGGCGAACGCACATTCAGCAGACTGTAGACGATCCCGACCAGCAGGCCGGCGCCGAGAGACAGGATGTACAGTTTCATGCTTCACCTCGATTTCTGGCAATAGGGCGCCGGCGGCCGGGCGGCGGATTACTTGGCGGGGTTGGGGCCGATGCGTTCGCCGTGCGGTACGCGCTCGGGCGCCTTGTGCACCATCGTGTAGGCGTAGTCCACGCCCATGCCATAGGCGCCGGAATGTTCCTTGACGATCTCCATGACCGCGTCGTAGGTGTCGCGGCGCGCCCAGTCGCGCTGCCATTCCAGCAAGACCTGCTGCCAGGTCACCGGCACGATGCCGGCCTGGACCATGCGGTCTATCGCGTACTTGTGCGCATCGACCGAGGTGCCGCCGGAGGCGTCGGTGACCATGTAGATCTCGTAGCCGCCTTCCAGCGCGGCGCACAGGGCGAACGTGGTGTTGCAGACCTCGGTCCACAGGCCCGAGACGACGATCTTCTTGCGGCCGTTGGCGGCCAGTGCGTCACGCACGTTCTGGTCGTCCCACGAATTCATCGATGTGCGTTCAAGGATCTTGTGGTCGGGGAAGACGCCCAGCAGTTCGGGGTAGGTATGGCCCGAGAAGCTCTGGGTCTCGACGGTGGTGATGGTGGTGGGAATGCCGAACGCCTTCGCCGCCTTGGCCAGGCCGACCACGTTGTTTTTCAGCACCTGGCGATCGATCGACTGCACGCCGAAGGCCATCTGCGGCTGCTGATCGATGAAGATGAGTTGGCTGTTCTGCGGAGTCAGGACTTCAAGATACTTGGACATGGCAATGCTCCCTTCATGGATGCTTGAATGAATGTGCTGCGGCACGCGGCGCGGCGCCGCGCACCGGCACAGGGCGCAGCGAGGGGCGGCCCCCGCGCTGCCGAACGAATGCTCAGGCGGCCGCGTCGACCAGGATCAGCTCGGCGTCCTGGATGGCGGTGACGCGTATGCTGTCCTCGGCGTGGATCGCCGCGCCATCGCGGGCATCGAGCGCCACGCCGTTGACCTCGACCTTGCCGCTGGCCGGCACCAGGTAGCCGTAGCGTCCGGTGCCGGCGAAGCGGTATTCGGCGGTTTCCCCGGCCTTGAGGGTGGCCCCCAGCACGCGCGCATCGGTGCGGATCGGCAGGGCATCGTCATCGCCGTCCAGGCCGCTGGCCAAGGCCACGAACTGGCCCGAACGCTCGCCCTTGGGGAACGGCTTGCTGCCCCAGGCGGGCGGCTGGCCCTTGCGGTTCGGGACGATCCAGATCTGGAAAATGCGGGTGATGCCGGGCTCCAGGTTGTACTCGGAGTGGCGGATGCCGGTGCCCGCGCTCATGACCTGCACGTCGCCGGCGCCGGTGCGGCCTTTGTTGCCCAGGCTGTCCTGGTGGGTGACGGCGCCTTCCCGCACGTAAGTGACGATTTCCATGTCCGCGTGCGGATGCGGCGGAAAGCCGCTGCCGGGCTGGATGGTGTCGTCGTTCCAGACCCGCAGCGCACCCCAGTGCAGGCGCGCCGGATCGTGGTATTCGGCAAAGGAAAAGTGATGCCTGGCATCGAGCCAACCGTGGTGGGCGCCGCCAAGGCTGTCGAAGGGGCGACGTTCGATCATGGCAATCTCCTGAAGAACGGCATTCCGATGGCGGCAGTTTAGGGTTCGTGCGGCATCAAAAGAATGGCAAGAATGGAATTCCATTCTTTCGAGAGTTGATGTGATCGATATCCCAACAGTAGAATCAATTCACTTCGATCAATTCCATAATTGACATGAACAAGCTGCCCGACCTGGAAGCGTGGGCCATCTTCGCCAAGGTGGCCGAGACCGGCTCCTTTGCCCGCGCCGCCGCCGAGCTCGCGCTGTCGCAGGCCACCGTCTCGAAAGCGGTCACCCGCCTGGAAGCGCGGATGAAGACCATGCTGTTTCACCGCACCTCGCGCCGCATGTCCCTGACCGAAAGCGGGCTGACGGCGCTGGAGCGCGCCACGCGCATCCTCGAGGAAGGCGAAGCGGTGGAAGCAGAACTGGCCGAGCAGTCGGCCAGCCTGCGCGGCCCGGTGCGGATTGCCGCGCCGATGTCGTTCGGGCTTTCGCACCTGGCGCCCGCCTTGCCGCCCTTCATGGAAGCGCACCCCGAAGTCAGCCTGGACATCGAGTTCAGCGACGAGCTGGTCGACCTGGTTGCGCACCGTTTCGACCTGGCGGTGCGCATCTCCAGCCTGGCCGATTCCAGCCTGCTGGCCAGGCGCCTGTGCAGCGTGCGCATCCTGCTGGTGGCCGCGCCGGCCTATTTGGCGCGCCACGGCCGGCCGCGGCACCCGCGCGAGCTGGCCGAGCACCGCGCCCTGCAATATGCCTATTCCCGCAGCGGCCCCAGCTGGCGATTCCGGCACGAACGGCACGGCGAATTCACCCAGTCGATGAACACGGCGCTACGGGCCAACAACGCCGAAGCGCTGACGCACGCCCTGCTGGCCGGGCTGGGGCTGGCGCTGCAACCCGAATTCCTGGCGTGGCAGGATATCCAGGCAGGCAGGCTGGAAATCGTGATGGAAGACTGGCAGGTCGAACCCATCGCGCTGCACATCCTGACCCCGCCCGGACGCCGGCGGCCCGCGCGGGTGCAGGCGTTCATCGATTACCTGGTCGAGCGCTACGCCAGCCAGCCCTGGGCCCGGGGCGAAGAAAGCGCGTAGGGCCCGACGGCGGCGCCGGATCGTGGCGGCGCGCTCACGGGGCGCCAAGCCGCCGCAGAAACTCCAGCAGGTCGCAGACGGCATCGGCCGGCCTGGCGCGATGGGCAAAGCAGATCGAGAACTCGACATTTTCCGTCAGCGGCAAGGCCACCAGATGCGGAGGCAGGTGGCCCGCGATACTCGAGCCATACACACCCAGGTATTCGCCCTGGGCGATTGCCTCTAGCAGCAACGGCGTGTCGTCTGCCTCGTAGGCGAGCCTGGGCGTGACGCCCAGACTCGCCAATTGCGACAGCACCGATCGCCGGAAAACCTGCCACCTTGCGGCGCTGCCGATGGCAAGTTCCCACTGATTCAATACGTCGACGGAAACCTGCCCGCGGCCAGCCAGGGGGTGCCCAGCCGAACAAAGCACCACCATTGCCTGCCGCTCGACCGGCACCGATTGCAGATCCAGTTCTGCCAGGGCGGCATCGTCCTGTAGCACGAAAGCGCCATGCAAGTCGCCCGCCGCGATTTCCTGGTATGCGGCTTCCGAGGGCAATTGCCTCAGGTTGAGCTCGATGTCGCTATGCTGCAGGCCGAACCTGAAAAGATGCTGGGACATCTGGCCTTGCGAGGCCTGCGCGGAATAACCCAGCAGCAGGCGCCTGCGGCCCTCGCCCTGCGCCAAGCGGCGGCAATCGCGGATGGATGCGTCCATGTCCTGCAGCCATTGCCGCACTCGCAAGTGCAGGATGCGCCCTGCCGGGGTCAATTGCGTGGTTCGGCTGGTGCGCGCAAAGAGCTCGAACCCCAGCTCGTCTTCGAGTTGTTTGATGGCGCGGGTCAGCGCGGGCTGGGCGATGCCGATCGCTTCCGCGGTCTTGCGGAAGTTCAACTGACGCCCCAGCTCGTCGAAGAGCTGCAGCCGGCGGATGGATGGAAGGTGTCCCATTGATACCTTCAATGTTATCAGTTGCGCCGAACGAAGTATTGGACGGCCCCGCCATGCCTTGCCATCATGGTTGGCTTCATACGGAGGCGCAGAGATGAAGGTATCAGTCTCGCAATTCAAGAGCACCCCCGAGGTTCGCGGGAATCTGGACACGGTGCTGCGGCACATCGGCGAGGCCGCCCGCGAAGGCGCCCGGGTCATTGCCTTTCCCGAGGCCAGCATGGTGGCATTCGAGTCGACCCGGGACGAACTGCGCGCGCACGCCGAGCAGTCCTCGGCGGACTTCATCCAGGCTGTGGCGGCCGCCGCGAAGGCGCACCGGATCGATGTCTTCGTGGGCATCTACGAACCCAGCGGCGAAGCACGGTCGAGTAATGTATTCGTGCATGCGAACCGCGACGGGCAGATCGCCGGCCGCTACGAAAAGGTGCACCTATACGACGCCTTCAGCTTCCAGGAATCGGCCAAGAACCGGCATGCGCCGCTGAAGCCCAACCACGACGAGGTCTATGTGGCCGACATCGACGGGATCAGGTTCTGCATCCTGAACTGCTATGACCTGCGGTTTCCTGAAATTGCGCGGATCGCGATCGACAAAGGCGCCGACGTGCTCGTCTACGGCGCTGGCTGGATCGCCGGAAGCCTGAAGGAACTGCACCGGGAATCCCTGCTGCGCGCCCGCGCCATCGAGAACACCTGCTTCGTGCTCGCCGCCTGCCAGCCGCCGCCGGAATCGGTCGGCCTGAGCATGATCCTGGATGCGAACGGGCTGGCGCTGGCCGGCGTCGCCCGCCGGGAAGGCATCGCCACCGCCAGCATCGACCTGGAGCGCCTTGAAGAGGTGCGCGAAGTGCTGCCCTGCCTGGCGCACCGGCGCTACCGCATCGCGGCGGCCTGAGCCATCGAAGACGCAACATCGACGACAAAATCAAGGGAGACGAGCATGTCCATTCGCAGCAATAAAAAGGTGTTGTATTCCGCGGCCCTGGGGCAATTCGTGGAATGGTACGACTTCGTGGTGTATGCCTATTCGGCCACGGTCATCGCCAAGCTGTTCTTCCCGACCTCGGATCCCACCACCGGGCTGTTGTCCGCCTTGGCAGTCTATGGGGTGGGGTTCGTCATGCGGCCGCTGGGCGGCTTCATTTTCGGCAGCCTGGGAGATCGTTTCGGGCGCAAGGCGATCCTGGCCGGCATCATTCTTTCCATGGGCGCGTCCACCCTGCTGATCGGGCTGCTGCCCACCTACGCCCAGATCGGCATCTGGGCGCCGATCTTCCTGGTGCTGCTCCGGCTGGTCCAGGGCCTGTCCGCCTCCGGCGAAACCGTGGGCTCGAACTCCTTCGTCGCCGAGCACGCGCCACCGGGCCGCCGTGGCCTGCATGTGGCGCTGACTTACTCGTTCGCCAACCTGCCGCCGGTCTTTGCCGCGCTGCTGATCCTGCTGCTGACCCAGCTGATGGGCGAGGCCACCTACGAGGCCTGGGGATGGCGGATCCCGTTCATCCTGGGCGGCCCGATGGCGCTGGTGGGCCTGTATATCCGGACGAAAGTCGACGAATCCCCGATGTTCCAGAAAGCCCAGGCCGCCAAACAGGTATCGCGCAGCCCCATCAGGGACGCTTTACATGGGCACCGCAAGCAGATGGCCTTCAGCTTCTGCCTGGCCGCGTTCTCGAGCCTGGCGTTCTATACCCTGTCGGGCTATTTCGTGTCGTACCTGACCGCGTCCGTGGGCATGAGCCGCAGCGACGCGCTGATCGCCAACAGCATCGCCATGATCGTGGCCTTCTTCACGATGATCCTGGGCGGATACCTGTCGGACCGCGTGGGCCGCAAGCCCATGCTGCTTGCCGGCCTGCTGTTCAACGCTTGCATCAGCATTCCCGCCTACATGCTCGCATCCAGGGCGACGCTGCCATCGGCGATCGTGGCGCAGACATTGCTTGCCGTGGGCATGGGCCTGTTCTCCGGGCCGGTAGGCATTGCGCTACTGGAATTGTTCCCGACCAGGACACGCTTCAGCGCGTCGGCCATCAGCTACAACCTGGCGTACACCATCTTCGGCGGCACGGCGCCGTTCCTGGGCGCATGGCTGGTACTCAAGACCGGTTCGCTGCTGGCGCCCGCTGGCTATATGGCGATCGTGTCGGTGGCCGTGCTGGCGGTGTGCCTGTTCTTGCCGGAAACCTCCAGGCGTGCCATGACGGACCACGACGACACTGAACCGCAACGGCCCGCGCCGGCGCTATAGCGGCGCCCGTCGTTGCGACCAGGGCCGCGCCTGTTCCAGCTGCGACGCGATCCGGAACAACGTGGCCTCGTCGCCGAAGCGCGCCAGCAACTGCACGCCGACCGGCAGGCCTTCCCGGTTCCAGAACAAGGGCACCGAGCAGGCGGGCACGCCGGTCCGGTTGGCCAGCGAGCAGAAGGGATTGAAGGCGCGGCTGCGTGGGCGAAAACCCTCGCCGTCCACATCCGAGGTGGTGATGGTACCCACCGGCACCGGCGGCTGCGCGAGCGTCGGCATCAAGATCAGGTCCCACTGGGCCTGGAAGGCGGCAAGCTGCCGCCCTGCCCGATGGCATGCGGCGATGGCGCTGGCGTAGTCCAGCGCGGAATACTTGCCCGCCGCTTCCCATTGCGCCCTGGCGGCCGGCTCCAGGTCGTCGTGCCCGGGGGCCCGGCCAAGCTGCGCGGCGCGCGCCTCGATCAACAGCCGAGTCGACGCCGCCATCACGATGACGCCGCTGCGGTCCAGGGCCGCCATGTCCAGGGAAGGCGTGGCGGCATCGACGATATGGCCCAGGTCCCGGCACAGCGCGGCCGCGTCTTCCAATGCTTGTGTGCAATCCGGGTGTACGGCGACGCCCGCCGGTTGCTCGTTCCATACCGCGATGCGTAGGCGGCCGGGCTGCGCGCCGACTTCGTCGAGCCAGGGCCGTTGCGGCGGCATGATGCCGTAAGGGGCGCCAAGGTCGCTGCCCGCCGTGGCATCGAGCAGCGCGGCGCTATCGCGCACCGTCCGGGTCACGGCATGGGCCGAGCCGAAGCCGCCGCTCGATTCGCCGCGATCAGGCCCCATCGGCATCCGCCCGCGCGTCGGCTTCAGGCCGAACAGGCCGCAACACGACGCGGGAATGCGCGTCGAGCCGCCGCTGTCGCTGGCATGCGCCAGCGGCAGGATGCCTGCCGCGACCGCCGCGGCCGCGCCGCCGCTGGACCCGCCCGAGGTATGGCCCAGGTTCCATGGATTGCGCGTCACGCCGCAGGCGCGGGTCTCGGTGGCGGGGCCCAGGCCCAGTTCGGATGTGGTCGTCTTGCCGAAGATCGCGAAGCCCGCGCGGCGATAGCGCGCGAACAGCTCGCTGTCGTGCGTGGCCACGGCCCCGTCCCAGAACCTGGACCCATTGCCGGACACTTCGCCCTTGAACTGCATGAACAGGTCTTTCAGCGCAAAGGGCACGCCGCGGAACGGGCCGGCGGGCAGGCCGGCGCGGATGTCGTCGCGGGCGCGTTGCTCGAACAGCGCGGCAAACGCGTTGACCCTGGGGTTTCTTTCCGTCACCCGCGCCATGGCCGTATCCAGCAGGTCGTCCGGGGACACGTCGCCACGGCGGACGAGCTCGGCCAGGCCGAGGCCATCGTAATCATCGTAGTCGTGAAATATCGCCATCCGTGGCTCCTTGGTGTGCGCAGTGGAATGTACGGATGACGAGTGTATCGATGGGCGGGACCGCGTACCAATCGGTTTTCCGATGGATTTCCATCGAAAAATCTCGCCCATGGACGGCCCGATCGTTCTTATCATCAGGGCGCCTTTCGCCAAACTCTCGACACTTCAAAAGGGGAAATCCATGCGTATCGCAAAGGCCCTGCTCTCGGGGCTGCTGTTCCTGGCCGCGCCGCTAACGTACGCCCAGACAACGGCGCCCACGATCGCGGGGCCGGTATCGCTCGTGGTGCCGTATCCCGCCGGCGGCGCCAGCGACTTCACCGCGCGGCTGTTCGCCGAACCCCTGCACCAGCAGCTGGGCGCCACCGTTGTCGTCGAGAACATCGGCGGCGCCACCGGGGCGATCGCTGCCCAGAAAATGCTTAACGCGCCCGCCAACGGCCAGATGCTGTACCAGGGGTCGCAGAATGAACTGATCCTGCCGCCGCTGACGGTGCAGGGCATTCGCTACGACGTGTCCGACTTCGAGATCGTGCATCCGGTCACGACCACCCGCCTGGTGCTGGTGGTTCGCAAGGGCCTGCCCGTGAAGAACCTGGACGAGTTCATCCAGCTGATGCGGTCCCGCAGCCCGTCCGAACCCATCACTTGCGGCATCCCGGGGGTGGGCTCGCTGTATCACCTGATACCCAGCAGCATGGCCAAGCAGGCCGACGCGCAGCTGAACTTCATTCCCTACAAGGGCAGCGCGCCCATCGTGCAGGACATACTGGGCGACCGGATCGATTTCACCATCATGGCCTACTCGACTTCGATGCTGCAGTTCGACAAGGAAGGCCGCTATCGCATCATCGCCAACCTGTCGGCCGACAAGCCGAAAGAACTGGCGCACCTGCCCAGCCTGTCGGAAGTGCCCGTCTTCAAGGACATGGACTACGCCAGCAACGCCGCCTACTACGTCAAGAAGGGCACGCCGCTGCCCATCCGCCAGGCGCTGAATGCGGCGATCGGGCATATCGTGGCATCGCCCGCGGTGATCCAGGGCCTGGAAGGCGACGGCCGGCGCGTGTGGCAACCCATGCCGATTGCCGAAGCGGAAAAGTTCTACGCAAAAGAGATAGAAAAATACCGCGGGATGGTCAAGCTCACGGGCTTCCAACCGGCCAATTAACGCGCCTGGCCGCGTGGGGATGGCCGGGGGGTACGCGGCCACCCTCGGCAAACCGCCGCTCAGATCGTCATCTTGAGCACTTGCTCGAACACCTTCAGGACGATCGGGTCGGTTTCTTCGTGGCGCCTGGCGGCCAGGAATTCGATCGCATAGGTAGGCTGCTGCATTTCCAGCCGTCTTAGCGCGCCGGTGGCCAGGCTGTGCGTCACCTGCTGTTCGGACAACAGCCCCATGCCGCGTCCCGACTTGACTATTTCTATCAGCGTCTGGACATGGTTGCAGGTATTGATGGCCGAGGTGGGAAGCCCGCACGCGCGCATGGCATCGGTGACGACGCGATGATGGTAAGACGGCCTGGGCAACGACCAGACCGGCCCGTCTTCCAGCGACGCCGAGTTTCCGTGCTGCTCGAAGAACGAAGCCGCCGCCATCCAGGACAGGTTGATCTTGCCGATGGGCGTCACGGCCAGCCCCGTCGCATCCAGGGGCCCGGCCATGACCACGATGTCCAGCTCGCCGTCGAGCAGTTTCTGCCGCAAGTTCGGCGTCACATCCACCGTGACATGCCAGCCTATCCTGGGCAGCACGATGGACATGTCGTTCAGGAAAGGCGGCAGGCAGATCATGGCCGCGGACTCGCCCAGGCCTATCGCCATCATGCCCGAGGGGTCGTCGATATCCCCGGCCGACACCAGCACCTCGTTCATCTGCTGCAGCAGCGGTTCGCAGCGGCTTATCAGGTCGCGCCCCTGCACCGTCAGCAGCATCCGCCGGCCTTCCTTGCGGAACAGGCGCGTCTTCAGCCGCGTTTCCAGTTCGCGCACCCGGCTCGAAATGGCCGACTGCGTCGTGTTCAGGCGCTCGGCAGCGGCGGCATACGAACCGACCTGCTGTATGCAGCACAAGGTTTCAAGGTGGTGAAGCCCGATACGAACCATGATTGACCGGCATCCGTTCTGTGGGGTCCCGCGAATCGATCCCTGGGCAAGGCGTCAGAGGCCCGGCCTCGCGCGCTTCAACCACCTGCCGAACGCCAGGACGGCATCCAGCTTCGGGGCGGTTCGCGGGCAAAGCAGCGCATAGGCGCGCCGCGCGGGCACGGGTTCACTCGCGATGATACATAGATTGCCTTTGCGCACTTCCGGATGCACCAGGGCAATCGGGGCCAGCGCCACCCCCAGCGAATCCATGGCCGCCACCAGCGCGAAATAGAGTTGGTCGAAGACCTTGGCGGCCGCACTCGGATCGCGCCGGATGCCGTTGGCGCGGATCCATTTCGGCCATGCGTTGTTCTCGGAACGGGACACCAGCAGCGTTGCCCGGGCCAGGTCTTCCGGCGCGAACACCTTGTTGTGCCGCCGGTACTGGGGGCTGCACACCGGCACGGAACCGCCATCGAGGAAACGCTCGGCACGCAGGCCGCGCGGCGTGGCATCGATGCGCCGGATGGCCGCGTCGTACTCGCCCTGCTCGAAATCGACAGGTTCTATCGAGGTCGACAACTCGATCTGGAAGCCTGGCTGCGTGCTGTCGAGCTCGCTCAGGCGCGGCATCAGCCACCACATCGCCAGCGACGGCGGCACGGATACGCGCAGTACCGACCCGGAGGCGTGTACGTGATGCAACGCGTCGCTCGCCTCGCGCAGGTGCTCGAACGCGCGCTCGACGGCGTCGGCCAGCCTGGTGCCTTCCTGGGTGAGCGTCAGCGCTCGCGAACCCCGCACGAAAAGCGCCAGGTGGAAGTGGCTTTCCAGCGCGGCGACCTGGCGGCTGACCGCACCGTGCGTCACGTGCAGTTCATCGGCGGCCTTGGTGAAGCTGCGATGCCTGGCGGCCGCATCGAAGGCCTTCAGGGCATTCAAGGGGGGAAGTTGTCTCATCGCTCTCTCGCGCCGCAGTGGGGTCTGCAGCTGTGAGTTTTTCTCACATTGTAGATGAAAAAGTCGATTGTTCGCGGCTCCCATCATCACCCACAATGGCCGCACGAAAACACCAATACCCACGGAGAGACAACCGATGCGAAACACCTGTACAAGAGGCGCCTATTGGCGCCGCGCCATGCTGGGCATGGCGCTCACGATGTTCGCGGCCAGTGCCTGGCCCGCCCCGCCCGCCCACATCGAAGGGCCCCTGAAGATCGTGCTGCCGTTCGGCCCCGGCAGCGGCACCGACATCTATGCGCGGCTGGTGGCCGAAAAGCTGGGCCCCGCCCTGGGCACGTCTGTGATCGTGGAAAACAAGCCGGGCGCCAACGGCATCATTTCTGCCGAGTCGGTCGCTCGCGCCGCGCCGGACGGCAACACCTTGCTGTTCACGACGAACACGACACATGCCGCCAACCCGAACATGTTCAAGCGCCTGTCGTACGACCCGGTCAAGGATTTCGCGCCCATCAGCAAGCTCGGCAACCTGACCTTCCTGCTGGTCGTCGCCGCCGATTCCCCCTACCAGCGCCTGGACGACCTGATCGCCGCCGCCCGCGCGAAGCCGGAGCGGATATCGTTCGGCGCATCGAACAGCTTCGGCACGGTCTCGGGCTACAAGCTGGGCAAGATCACCGACGCGCAGTTCTTGTATATCCCCTACAAGAGCTCGCCGCAGATCATCACCGACATCCTGGGCGGCCAGGTGCAATTCGCCTTTGTCGACGTGGCGGCGGCCACGCCCATGCTCAATTCCGGCCGGATGCGCGCCCTGGCCGTCCTGTCCGACCAGCGCTTCCCCACACTGCCTTCGGTGCCGACGATGAAAGACCTGGGCTACCCGCAATTCGACGTGGTGGCCTGGTTCGGCATGTTCGCGCCGGCCGGCACGCCCGCCCCGGTCGTGGATGCCCTCAACGACAAGCTGGTGGCCGTGCTGCAGGACCCCGCCCTGCGCAAGCGCGGCGCCGAGCTGGGCATCGAGATCTTCGGCAGCACTCCGCAAGAACTGGCCGATTACGTGAAGTCGCAGATCGACCTCTGGAAGATCCTTACCGCCGATGCAGGATTGACGAAACAATGACTCGCAACCAAACAGGCCGCGTCGCGCTGGTGACCGGCGCGTCGCGGGGAATCGGCGCCGCCACGGCCGTCTCCCTGGCGCGGCAAGGCTTCCGAACGATGCTGGGCGTGCGTGACCCGGACAGCGCCCAAGCGACGCTGGCCCAGATCGAAGCGCTTGGCGGAGCAGCCTGGGCAGTGGAAATGGACGTCGGCGATACCGACTCGGTGAAGGCCGCGGTCGAAGCGTGCCTGGCACACGCCGGGCAACTGGATGCGCTCGTCAATAACGCCGGCAGCATCGATCCCATCGGCCTGCTTGCCGATACCGACGCGCAGCGGTGGGTGGCAAGCCAGAACGTCAATCTGAATGGCCCTTACCGCACCATTCGGTTTGCCCTGCCCGCGCTGTTGCGCAGCCCGGCCCCGGTCATCGTCAACCTGTCTTCGGGTGCGGCGCACGCCACGCGCGAGGGATGGTCCGCCTACTGCAGCGCCAAGGCGGGCCTTGCCATGCTGACCCGCTGCGTGGCGCACGAGTATCCGCAGATCGCCTGCTATGGCTTCCAGCCCGGATTCGTGGACACCGCCATGCAGGCACGCATCCGCGCCTCGGGCATCAACGACATCAGCCGGCTGCCGCGCAACACGCTGGCGCCGGCCGAACATCCCGCAGCGTGCGTCGCCTGGCTTTGCGCCACGCGGCCGGGCGACCTGGCGGGCCGCGACCTTTCCATCAACGACACGGCGCTGCAAACACAAATGCAAGGAAGCACGGAATGAGAACTGCCGGGAAGGTCATCATCACTTGTGCCGTGACGGGCTCTATCCATACGCCCAGCATGTCGCCGTACTTGCCCGTCACGCCGGAGGAAATCGCCGATGCCGCGCTGGGCGCGGCAGAGGCCGGCGCGGCCATCGTGCACCTGCATGCGCGCGACCCCAAGGACGGGCGCCCCGAGCAGACCACCGAGGCCTTCATGCGGTTCCTGCCTCGCATCAAGCAATCGAGCGACGTCATTGTCAACGTGACGACCGGAGGGGCGCCGACCATGTCCGTCGAGGAACGGCTCATTCCCGCCCTGGAATTGAAGCCGGAGATCGCTTCGCTGAACATGGGCTCGATGAACTTCGGCCTGTACGAAATGCTGGACCGATACACCTCGTTCAAGCACGACTGGGAAAAGCCCTACCTGGAAGGCAGCGAGGACCGGGTGTTCCGGAATACGTTCCGCGACATCGCCAACATCCTGACTTCCTGTTCCCGGAACCAGACGCGCTTCGAGCTGGAATGCTACGACATCGGCCATCTGTACACGGCGCAGCACTTCCTGGACCGTCGATTGCTCGAACCGCCCCTGTTCATCCAGTCCGTCTTCGGGCTGCGCGGCGGGATCGGCGCGCACATACCGGAAGTCATCCATATGCATGCCACGGCCGAACGGCTATTTGGCGACCGCTACTTCTGGTCGGTGCTGGGCGCCGGCGCTTCGCAGATGCGCGTGGCGATGCAAGCCGTCCTGCTGGGCGGCAATGTGCGGGTCGGCCTGGAAGACAGCCTGTGGCTGGGCAAGGGCCGGCTGGCCGAAAGCAACGCGCAGCAAGTGCGCAAGATCCGGCACCTGATCGAGGAACTGGGCGGCGAGATCGCCACCCCGGACGAGGCGCGGCGGATGTTGGCGCTCAAGGGCCGCGATGCGGTCGCCTTCTGACGACAAGAGCCTGAAGATGAATCCATTCAAGCAGAAACTGCTGCGCGGGCAGCCGCAATTCGGCCTGTTCGCCATGTCGCTGACGGCGCAGACGGCGGACGCCTTGGCCCCCAGCGGCTTCGATTTTCTGATGTTCGATGCCGAACACACGCCGACGGCATTGCCGATTCTTTATTCGCAGGTGCTGGCGCTTGCCCCGTCGCGCACGGCATGCCTGGTGCGCATGCCCGGGCTGGATCCGGTTCCGTTCAAGCCCGTGCTGGACATGGGCATCGACACGGTGATGGTGCCGAACGTGCGCAATGCGGAAGAAGCGGAGCAGGCGGCAAGAGCCGTGCGCTACCCGCCGCGCGGCATCCGTGGCGTGGGCGGCAGCGTGCGGGCCACGCGCTTCGGCCGCGACGCCGGCTATTACGCGCAGGCCGCCGAAGACGTCTGCCTGCTGTTGCAGATCGAAAGCGCAGAAGGCCTGGCCAACATCGAGGCCATCGCGGGCGTCGACGGCGTCGACGGCCTGTTCATCGGCCCCGTCGACCTGGCCACCGACCTGGGGCATCTTGCCCAGCCTACCCACCCTGCCGTCGTGCAAGCCTGCCTGGACGGTGTGCGCCGCATCCGGGCGACGGGCAAGGCGGCCGGCATCCTGGCCAGCGAACCCCAGGCCCAGGCATACCTGGACGCCGGCGCCACCATGGTGTGCCTGGGCTCGGATCTGGGATTGCTCACCAAGGCGGCCGACGCGCTCGCCACCCGCTGGGTTCAACACAACGCATCGCAGGAGGAAGCATGTTAAGCAGGGCGGACAACGAGATACTGACCCGCACCGGTCCGGATACGCTCATGGGGAAGCTGTTCCGCAGCTATTGGCTGCCGGTCGCCCTGGCAGAAGAAGTGCCCGAACCCGATTGCCCGCCCGTGCGCATCAAGGTACTGGGAGAAGAACTGCTGGCGTTCCGGAACAGCGCAGGCCAGGTCGGCGTGATCGAGCCGCGCTGCCCCCACCGCGGCGCCAACCTCTTCTTCGGCCGCAACGAAAAAGGCGGCATTCGATGCGCATTCCATGGCTGGAAATTCGGCATCATGGGGGAATGCCTGGAAATGCCCACGCTGGAGCCGGCCTCGGTGCCACGGATGTGCGAGAAGGCGCGCATCAAGGCCTATCCGGCACAGGAATGGGGCGGCTACATCTGGGCCTATATGGGCGGCGAGGACTTTCCGCCGCCGTTGCCGCACATGGAATTCGCCCTGGTCCCCCCCAGCCACCGGCACGTGTCCAAGAAATTCCAGGAATGCAATTGGGCCCAGGCGGCCGAAGGCGGTGTGGATACCGCGCATTTCTCGTTCCTGCACCAGCCTGTCGCCCAGTCCGACGACCAGCACGTCGAACGGGCCGCGCGCGCCACGCGCGGGTATTCCGCGCAAACCATGGGCCCCGACCATGTCCAATGGATGCGCGACGATGCGCGGCCCCGCTACGAAGTCAGGAAACACGCCAGCGGGCTGATACTGGGCGCTTCGCGTCGGGCGTCGGCCGGGCACGCCTACTGGCGGATTGCGCAATACCTGATGCCCTCGCACGGCTACACGCCCAGCGCCACGCCCGGGCAGACCTACCACGGCCAGACCTGGATACCCATCGACGACGAATCGTGCTGGGTCTATGTCTATTCGTGGAATCCGGAAAGGCCGCTGACGGAAGAAGAAATCCAGGGGTACCGCGATGGCGGCGCCGTCTACCCGGCCATGGACGGCCAATGGATGCCATTGCGCAACCGCTCCAACGACTACCTGATAGACCGGCAGATGCAGAAAACGGAAAACTTCACCGGCATCGTCGGGGTATCGGAGCAGGATGCCGCCATCCAGGACAGCCAGGGCCGCATCGCCGACCGGACGCGCGAACTGCTTGGCCCCACCGATATCGGCGTGGTGCAGTTTCGCCGGTTGATGCTGGAATCCGCCAAGGGCCTGGCGGCGGGCACCGCCCCCCCTGGCGTGGAATCGGCGGACAGCTATCGCGTGCGGGCCGGCGGCATCGTGGCGGATGCGTCGCTTGCGTTCGACGATGTCATGCGCGAACGCTTCGGGCACCCGCTGGGCGAGTTCTGAACCCCGGGGAATCGGCCATGACGAATTTCCTGCCGATGCGCGTCGGCGATATCCAGCGTATTGCCGACACCGTCGTGGCCATCACGCTGCAGGGAGAGCACGGCGGCGCGCTGCCCGCCTACGAGCCCGGCGCGCACGTGGACATCCGGCTGCCCAACGGGCTGGTCCGCAGCTATTCGCTGACCGCCCCATACGACCGCGCGCACCCTTACGCGATCGCCGTGCATCGCGACCGGGCCAGCCGCGGCGGGTCGGCCTGCATCCACGACCAGTTACAGGCGGGCGACAAGGTGGATGTCTCGCCACCCCGCAATCTGTTTCCGTTGGCGCCGGGGGCACACGCCAGCGTGCTGATTGCCGGCGGCATAGGCGTGACGCCCTTGTATTGCATGGCGCGGCAGCTGGCCGCGCAAGGACGGCCATGGCACCTGGCCTATGCCGCCCGCAGCCGCGGCGCCGCGGCCTTCGCCAGCGCCTTGCAGGCCTTGGCAGGCCAGGCGCGCGCCAGGCTGACCCTGCATTTCGACGACGAGGCCGCCGGCGGCGTCCTGGACATCGAAGGCCTGATACGCGAGGCGCCGGCCGGCACGCATTTCTATTGCTGCGGCCCCCGGCCGATGCTGGACGCATATCTTGCGGCGTGCGCGTGCCTGCCAGGCGACCAGGTCCATTACGAGCGCTTCGGCGGGGAAACTGCCACGGTTCCCGGCGACGAGTTCGATATCGAACTGGCCCGTTCCGGCAAGACCTTGCGCGTCAAGCCAGGCCAGACGATTCTTGACGCCCTGCTGGATGCCGGCGTCGAGGTCGAGTATTCCTGCATGCAGGGCATCTGCGGAAGCTGCGTGACGTCCGTGCTGGACGGCGAGCCCGACCACCGGGACGCGTTTCTCAGCCCCGGCGAGCGGGCAGCCGGCGATCGAATCATGGTCTGCTGCTCGCGCTCGCACGGCGCCAGGCTGGTGCTGGACCGCTAGCCGGTCTCCTATCTCAATACGCCAACGAGGCCGCGCCCGTACAATTCGTCAAGCCAGGTGGGTTTTGCCTGGCCTGACGGACTACCCCTCGCCATCCCGCTATAACGTTTCCCATATGGACACAAACTTCCTGGCCAACTTCATCGTTGTTGTCGAAACAGGATCCATCGCGGAAGCTTCTCGCCGACTGAACGTGTCGCCCACGGCGCTGGCCCAGCAAATCAAGGCGCTGGAAAAAGAACTGGGATCGACACTGATCGCGCGCGCCGGCCGCAATGCCGCACCTACCGTGGCGGGAAATCGGCTGGCGGCTTATGCCAAGGCAGTGCTGTACGATATTTCTCAAATGCGCGAAATCGTCGCAGCACCTCAACAGGCTACCGAATTCCGCCTCGGCACGATCAACACTCCCCTGCAGTCATTCGTGCCTGACACCTTGGCATTGCTGGCGGAAAAAAATCCACGACTCAGCGTCTTCATCAAAACCGGCCATGCTGGTCAGCTTCTCGAAGATGTCGGCCAGGGCGATGTCGATGCCGCCATCATCCCGCATCCACAGTTCGATCTGCCCAAGAGTCTGATTTGGAAAGAACTATGTGCCGAGCCCTTGATACTGCTTGCCACGTCCCGACTTGCCCGGCTCGATCCCCACGAGCTACTGGCGACGCAGCCCTTCATCCGGTATGACCGCCAGCACTGGGGCGGCCGGCTGGCCGAACGATATCTCAGACAGGCCGGCATCGTTCCGCACGAACGCTTCGAGCTTTCTTCGCTGATCACCATTTCGATCATGGTCGACCGAAATCTAGGTGTGGCATTGGTCCCCGATGCAATGCTGCCGGTTCCGGATGGCCTGCGCCTGGCCAAACTGTCGCTTCCTATCCCCTTCGAGCCGCGTCGCATCGGCGTCGTCTGGAGACGTTCATCGGCATTAGGAGACATCGCTCAGCAACTGGCGGGCTGTGCCGGACACGCGCTGAGCAAGCGGCGAGCAGCCCGCCCGCACAATCGCGCCGGCAGGCAGGCAATTTAGCCTTCTTTCGACGCAAACACGACTCCATCGGACAACAGCCAATTTACTTGCTCTTGCGACAAGCCCGCCTCTGCGAGGACCTCTTGAGTATGTTCCCCCAGCCTGGGCGCGCGGCTGCGGATAGAACCGGCTGTTTCAGATAAATGCGGCACGACGTGGTGCATCGGGAAGCTACCCATATCGTCGTCAGGGTAGTTCGACAGCACCCGGCGTTCGATGAAATGAGGGTCATCAAGAATTTGCTCAATGTCGTAGATCGGTCCGATAGTGACCTCGGCCGCTTCGAAGAAGGCCACATTCTCGGCTTGTGTGCGCTGCTCGATGAACGCGCCGATGATCGCATCCAGCTCATCCGCGTGGCGTACCCGTTCGGCATTGGTCGCGTAGCGTGGATCGTCGATCAACTCGGCTCGCCCGATCGCGCGAAACAGCCGTTCCGCCATTTTCTGGGTAGATGCGGACAATGCCACATAACGTCCGTCGCGGCTTCGATAGGCGTTGCGTGGTCCGGAATTGGTTGAACGGCTTCCCACTCGCGGCTTGACGCACCGGGTCAACTGGAAATTGGCGGCTTGCGGCCCCAAGACATGAAATAGCGGCTCTAGCAGTGATAGGTCCACCACCTGCCCCTGAGCCTGCCCCTGTGCAATTGCCCTCAATGCAATCATGACAGCAGTACTGCCGTAGCAGCCTGCGAAGGCATCGGCCAAGTACATGGGTGGCAGTACTGGTTCGCGGTCTGCAAACCCATTGATCGACGCGAAACCGGCGATACCCTCGATCAAGGTGCCGAAACCCGGGCGCCGGCGATAAGGCCCGTGTTGCCCCCAGCCCGAGATGCGCACGATGACCAGCCGCGGATTTTGCCGCAGCAAGGTTTCGGGGGAAAGGTCCATTGCTTCCAGTGTGCCCGGCCGGAAACTCTCGACGAAGACGTCGTGTTCGCGAATCAGATCCAGCAGCACTTCCCGAGCACGCGGATGGCGGAAATGCAGCCCCAGGCTGCGTTTGTTCCGTGCGTACACCTTCCAGTTGGTTTGCACTCCCTGGCAACGCCAGCCACGCAAGGTGTCTCCGTCCGGCGGCTCGACTTTGACAACTTCCGCACCGAAATCACCCAGTATCTGCGTCAACAAATTGCCGGCGAATAGGCGCGATAAATCGAGAATCTTGATGCCTTGCAACGGCCCTGGCCCGGTATCACCGTAGTTTCCTTCCTTCAGCATGGCTACGTGGTCGGGCGGCTGAACCTGCATACCTTTGCTCCTGGATTGATTCCGAAATCGCATCCTAGAAGGTAGGCAACCGGATAACCATGCGCCAAAGGTTGATTCAAACCGCGCAATTTCAGTGCAAATCGAGCGCATAGCCAACATATCATTGATACGCGATGGCAGTGTCGAATGGCAGCCGCACACGACACTGGCCGGCCCATTTCTGGAAAACGGTGCGTTGCCTTCCCCAGCTATGCCAGCATAATCACTCGAACTATCGGAGACCCGAGACAATGAAGTTCCCCGACACTCTATTCGCCTGCCTTTCCATGGCAGCGCTGTTGCTCCCCATGTCTGCGGTTCAGGCACAATACCCGAACAAACCCATCAAGATTATTGTCCCCTTCACAGCGGGGGGGTTCAGCGACAACGTGGCGCGCCTGGTGGCCAAGGGCCTGGAAGAAAAGCTTGGCGCGTCGGCCGTTGTCGAGAACAAACCGGGCGCCGGCGGAAACCTCGGCGCGGCCATTGCCGCCCACAGCACGGCAGACGGGTATACCCTTTTTCTGGCGAATGTGGCCACCAATGCCATTAATCCCAATATTTACAAGAACCTCGACATCGATCCCGCCAAGGCTTTCGTTCCCATCAGCCTTGTTGTCAAGACACCCAATGTCGTCGCGGTGAATAACGACGTCAAGGCAACGTCCATTGCAGAACTGGTCGATTTGTCCAAGGCCAATCCCGGGAAACTCAACTTCGGAACCCCCGGTAGCGGTACATCGGGCCATTTAACGGGCGAGATGTTCAAGGCGCGGGCCGACGTCGACCTCGTCCACGTTCCTTACAAGGGAACGCCTCAGGCGCTTTCCGATCTGTTCGGTGGCCGCGTGCAGGTCACTTTCGACAATGTGACGACTATCGCCCCCCAAGCCAAGGCCGGCCGTCTGCGTGCCCTGGCAGTCACCAGCAGTAGCCGTTCGCCGCTGTTGCCCGATGTTCCCACGCTGAAAGAAGCGGGCTTCTCCGACTTTGAGGCCACTTCGTGGGCTGGAATCGTTGCGCCGGCCGGTACGCCGGCCGACGTCATCACCACCTTGAACCAGGCCATCAATGCCACCATCAATACACCCGAGTTCAAGGCGGCCATGAACGGCGGGGAAGTTTCCCTGATGTCCCCCCATGAGTTTGGCGAATTCATCTCCACCGATCGCGAGCGATGGGGCAATGTCGCCACCGCTATTCAGCTGAAGCTGGAATAACGATGGCGAGCATGATTTCAGCCGCGCCTCGCATCGACGTCGAAGCATGGCAATCCATCCTTTTCGTGCCGGTGTTGAACGAGCGCTACATCGCCAAAGCCTGCACCAGCGCGGCGGATGCAGTGCAACTGGATCTCGAGGACAGCATATTACCCGCGGACAAGGCGCGCGCACGCGCCCTGCTTTCGGCTGCCGCAAGGCAATTGCACCAAGCGGGCAAGCCCGTATCCGTGCGCATCAATCAGCCGTTGGAACTGGCCGTGCCGGACATCCAGGCCACCGTTGCAGCCGATGCACATGCTCTGATGTTACCCAAGGTGGTGGGCCCAGACCACGTCCGGTTGCTGGATGAAATGGTTGGTCGTCTCGAAGACGACTGCCAACGCCAAGTTGGTTCTTTACGTTTCATCGTGGTCATCGAAACGCCGGACGCCTATCACCGCATGCATGAGATTTTCAGGTCCAGCCCCCGCATTGCGGGCGCCATGCTGGGAAACGAGGATTTTGCCCAGGCCTGCCACTGCGATCCCGGAGAAGAAACCATGCGCTACTACAAGGCGGCAATGGTTGCGGCCGCTCGTGCCGCGGGAGTCAAGCCACTTGGAACACTTGGTTCGATTGCGAACTTTGCTGACAAACCGGCCTACGAGGCGATGGTTCGCCGATCCAGGGCGGCAGGGTTTCATGGTACTACCTGCATTCACCCGTCCCAAGTAGATATCGTCAATACCGTCTATGGGCCGAATGCCGAGCGGCTGGATTGGGCACGCCGCGTCGTGACACTGGCCGACGAGGCCGCGGCGCGTGGCAACGGCGCATTCCAGCTGGACGGTCGCATGGTTGATGCGCCGATTGTCGAACGCGCCAGGTCGTTGCTGAAAGCAGCAGAACAGACCTCCACGAAAGAACGCTGAGTGGGCGGAAAGGCGATGTCAGCCCGCCTTTCGAACCGCCTGGGCATCCTCGCCGGCGCGCGTCTGGAATTCGAACCTGAACGTGTAGGCCTTGCCGCCCGGATACCGCGAAGATCCCGTCAGGATGCCCGTCCCGGAAGCATCGCGATACAGCACCCGGCGCTCCAGCAGCGGATACCCTATTTCGACGCCGAGCAGGCGGGCCTCGTTCCGGTTGGCAGGATGCGCGTCGATTTCCACTTGACCGGCAACGATATCGAACCCGAGGCGCTTCAGTACTGTGATCACGCTTTCCCGTTCGATGTCCTGAAGCGAGACCTGGCTGTGGACGGCGACCGGCATATAGCGGATATCCAGGCAAGGAACACCGTGGATGATACGGCGCCGTTGCATGCGGGTGACTTTGGCATCCTTGGGTAGGCCAAGTGCCGCGGCGACGGCCGCCGGCGCAATGACGATGCCGTACTCGTCAACTTCGCGCGAGATTTCGGTACCGTGAGTCCAGCCCGAGAAGTCGGGCACGCCAACCACCGGAAGCTCTTCCAGGAAGTGCCCGGCGACAAAGGAACCCGCTCCTCGCCGCCGCACGATGACGCCAGCGTTGGCCAGCCTCTGATAGGCCTGACGAGCCGTCATCCGGCTGACATTGAACTTGTCGGCAAGCTCGGGTTCGGGCGGCAGTGGCTCGGTGCGCCCGGCTCCCGCCCGGATCAGCTCCTGAAGGTGCTGTTCGATCTTCAAGTAGGCGGGAATCTTGTTTCTGCTCGTCATGGGCGGGGCATCGTGTAGAAGCTCATCTTCTCACACCCGCGCCGGACTCGTCATATTGAGGGTATGCAAATGGCGGGGGACCATAAAAGTATATACTTTTTATTGACATTGAAAATGTATATACATATATTGATGTGGTCGGCAGCCGCTATGTGGGTGGCATGCCCGTTCCCTACCCAGGAGGAAATCATGGATCCCGCCATCAGACTCGAAGACCCGTGCACCGATCACCCCGGCGGCATTGTAGTGACGCCGCTTGCCCCTGCCCTAGGCGCCGAAGTGAGTGGCGCGGACATCGCTACCGGCATCAGCGACGACATGCTCGCGGCAGTACGCAGCGCGCTCCATCGGCATGGGGTCATTGTCCTGCGCGACCAGAACATCACGCCGGAAGACCAGGTCGCATTCTGCAAGCGGCTGGGCCGCATGCGCGTTTCATTCATGTCGGACCTATCAGTGCCCGGCGTGCCCGAACTCACTGTCGTGTCCAATATCGTCAAGGACGGCAAGCCCATCGGCTTGGTCGACGCCGGAGCGCTGTGGCACACCGATGGGTCATATCTTCCCGAAGCGGACATATACACCGTGCTTCACGCCATCCAGATCCCGCAACGCGACGGCGTGGCATTGGGCGACACCTGCTTCATGAGTTCCGGCGCGGTGTATGACGCATTGCCCCCCGACATGCGCGAGAAGATCGAAGATGCCCGCGGCGTCCACAGCTTTTCGTACCATATCCAGCGCAAGATCGCGGCGAATTTCAAGGCTCCGCCGACGACCAAACAACTGCCGGATGTTGAACACCCCGCGATACGCGTCCATCCGGTAACAGGACGCAAGGGCATCTATCTGACCGAAGGGCATACCAAGGCGATCGCGGGCATGCCGGAAGCTGAAAGCCGGGCGTTGCTCGACCGGCTGGCTGAGTTTGCCAAGCAACCCCAGTTCCTCTACCGTCACAGCTGGCGTGTTGGCGACTTGCTCATCTGGGATAACGTGGCAACACAGCATCTGGCCATTACCGACTATGGCTCACTACCGCGACGCCTGCATCGTGCTGGCATCGCCAGCCTGTACGAAGGCTGAAACGAGGCACAACGTCATGGTTCCGTACTCGTCTGGCACACAACCACCTCGCATCGTCTTGCCGCCTGGCGCGACGGACTGCCATCACCATATATTCGACCCGCGATATCCTCAACCAACGGGGCTGCATCCCATGCCGCAGGCCTACCACGAGCATCCGCCCGACATTGGTGCCTACCGGCTGTTCCAACAACGATTGGGGTTGACCCGCAGTGTCATCGTCACTCCGTCGCATTATGGCGATGACAATTCGCTTCTGGTCGATACGCTGCAAGCCATGGGCCAGGATCATGCGCGCGGCGTGGCGATCGTGAAGCACGACGTCGCCGATGCCGAATTGGATCGCCTGCACACGGCGGGAGTACGTGGCGTTCGAGTGTATCTGGCCCCTAATCGGGCTCCTACGCCAGAACAACTGCAGGAAATGGGTAGACGCCTAGCCGATCGTGGATGGCATGTACATGTGGCCGGCCTGCGCGATAAAGAGATACTTCCGAAGTGGGAACAGGCCTTGGTCAATCTTCCTTGCCGTGTTGTCATCGACCATTTTGGCTATGCGCCTCAACCGGCGGGCGAGCAAAGTGTGACTGCCGCTGTCATTCGCCGTTTGCTGGACAACGGCAGGACTTACGTCAAACTGTCCGGCGTATACCTTCAGTCAAAGGTGGGATACCCGGACTATATCGACGTGGATGCCCTGGCCATGGATCTGATCGAAAAAGCCCCGGAAAGAATGGTGTGGGGCTCCGACTGGCCGCATGTCGGGGCCACCGGGCCCAGCCCCGACGGTGCGAAGCTTGTGGATCAGCTGTCGCGCTGGACCGATTCAGACGCCATCCAGCACATGATCTGGGTGGAGAACCCTGGGCGATTGTATTGGGATGCCTAACGCACAGTGCTTGAGTCTCTAACCCCCGGGCCAACCGCCACACTGAACCATGCGGCGGTTGGTGGATCTATTTCCGGATCGAAACAATATCAGGCGAACGCCACCTGGTCAGACGTCGTCACAGTGCAGAACCGCCCCAGGCTTTGCACCGAATTCTCGTGTTCTTGCGCGCTGTGCGCCGCGCAGCAATCTTCGAGCAGCACGACTTCGTAATCGCGGTCGTGGGCATCGCGCACGGTGGCTTGCACCACCGCCTGGGTGGACACCCCCGAACAATAAATGCGCGTCACGTTCAGGGCACTTAACTGCGCCGCCAGCGACGTCGCGTAGAACGGACTGACGCGATGCTTGACGACCTGGACATCGCCATCCTGCTGGGGCAGGTCGGGATGGATTTCGGTGCCCCAGCTGCCCAGCTTGAACAGGCCAGCCTTGGGCGCCGCGCCGAATACCGGCGAAGCGGTCGGGCACTCGTGGTAGTCGGCCGAAAAACCGACCCGGACGAAACCGACGCGCACACCGGCCTTCCTGGCCTTCTCGATCGCCGTGCGCGTGCTGGCCAGGATGTTGCGTGCGGCAACCTGCTCGCCCAGCGGCGACTTGCCATTGGGGCCGTCGGCGTGGACCAGGTCGTTCTGCATATCAAGCACCAGGTACAACGATGTCATTGCGAATGCTCCTTGGAAAAGTGGTCAGCGTATCGAAACCGGCGCTATATCGCCATGGCCGCCGCATGCCCTTCGGAAGTGGCGGCGTATACATCGCGGGCATTGCGGCAATCGCCTATCAACTGCACGGCCAGCCCGGCGTCGCGCAGCGCAACCGCCAGCGTATCAGCGGGACGGCGCGGCGTGGAATAGGCCAGGAAGGCAAGATCGGAGATTTCCCGGACCTCGCCGCTATAGATCTGCACCGTTTCCAGGACGCCTTCTTCCAGGCGGTCGGGCGAGGGCTCGCACAACGCATGCACCTCGATGCCCTGCAAGCTTAGCCGGCGCAGAATGCCCTGCCGAGTCACCAGCGATGTGTCCCGCGCGACCGACTCGCGCGGGGTGACGATGACGACCCTTTCGAACAGCTGCCGCAACCGTTCCGCCGCGGCGTAGGTTCCTTCGGTATGGTCGCTATCGTAGATCACGGCAGTGCCGGGTTGGGCTGCCGTATGGCGCGACAACTGCGCCATGGCGGATCGCAGGTCCGGGACAAGGCCGGCCTCGTGCATGCCGGGGGGCAGCCACAACGGCGGCACCATGTCCGCGCCGCAAGCCAGAATGACGGCGTCGGGCCGCAGCGTCATCACATCGTCCGCGCGCGCCGTCATTCCCATTTCGAATACGACACCGGCCTGCGTGGCGGCCACCTGCTGGTAATCGTAGACGCTGCTCAGCGATTCGCCGCCGGGCAACATCGCACGCAAGCGCGCCTTGCCGCCCAACTCGCGGCCGGCTGAAAATACCGTCACCTGGTGGCCGCGGGCCGCGGCTGTCCAGGCGGCTTCCATGCCTGCCAGCCCTCCACCCACCACCACGACCCGCTTCTTGGCGGCGGCCGGGCGCGGATGGTAGTCGACTTCGTCGGGCTCGGCCACCCGCGGATTGTTGTCGCATCCAATGGACGATCGCAACGCCGTCGTACGTTGCCAGCAGGTATTGCACGACACACAATAGCGGATCGCATGGCTGCGGCCCTGGAATGCCTTGATGGGCCAGGCCGGGTCGGCAATCAAGGCCCGGCCCAGCGCCACCATATCGGCGTCGCCCCTGGCAAGAATGCCCTCGGCCTCGGCCGGATCGGTGATGCGCCCCAGCGCGGCGACGGGCGTAGCGTGGATGGCGCCGCGCAGTTCGCGCAACTGGGGCAGGTAGGGCATGCGCGGCTGGTGATCGTCCGGCACATGGCGCTCGAGCGTATGAGAATGGCTGCCCTGGGCAAAGCTGACCAGGTCCACCTGGCCCGACACCGTGATGGCGTCGGCGATCGCGCGCGCCTGGGCAACGTCCACACTGCCCGCGATACCGTCGTCGCCCGGCAGCTTCAAGGCAATGATGAATCCACCGCCGCACGCCTGCCGGATCGCGGCGATCAGTTCGCGCAGCAGGCGGGTACGCCCTTGCAGATCGCCGCCATACTCGTCGTCGCGGCGATTCATGCGCGGCGACAGGAACTGGTGGAACAAATGCCCGTGGCCGGCCGAGATCTCGATCCCGCTGAATCCGCAGCGCTGCAGGCGCATGGCGGAACAGGCGAACTCGTCGACCATGGCGACGAGTTCGGCCACCGACAGCGGGCGGGGCATGGTCAGGCTCAGGTCGTCCGGCAAGGCCGAGGCCCCCACGGCGTCCGGATTGCGCCCGGGAATGTTGCGGCCGCGGCCGCGATCCACCAACTGGGCCAGCAGGCGGGTGTCGTGCGCCGCGACCGCATCGGCCCATCTGCGCAGGTCGTCTTCAGCGTCGTCGGTCCAGGCGCGTGCCCAGTTGGGTACATCCTGCCTGCGGATCATGCTGACAGGCTCGGTCACGATCAGGCCCGCGCCGCCCCGCGCCCGATTGACGCAATACTGGATCAGCTTATCGGTGACGCGCCCCGCGCTGGGCAGGAACGTCACGATCGCGGAATGCATGATCCGATTGCGCAGCCGCTGCCCGGCCAGGATGATGGGCGCCTGCAGGTGCGCGAACGCGATACCCTCTGCGGCCGCTTGCCGCGCCATGCCGTTCTCTGCCTGCGGCCTACTGCTTGGCACGAATGCCCGCCTGCTCGATGATGGCGCCCCAGCGCTTGCGTTCCTGCGCCACGAAATCGGCAAACCGCGGCTGCGGCATAGGCGTGAAGACATCCAGCCCCAGCTTCTCCAGGCCTTGCGCGGTATCCGGATTGCGCACTGCCGTGTCGACGGCGCTCTCGAGCTTGCCCAGCACGTCGGCAGGGGTTCCGTGCGGCACCATCAAGGCAAACCAGTTGGCAATGCGGATGGCGTCGAAGCCTTCTTCCTTGAAAGTCGGCACGTCGGCCATGCCGGGGAAGCGCTGGTCCAACGTGACCGCATAGACCTTGACCTTGCCAGAATCGCGAAACGTCATGGCACGGCCTACCGGCAATACGATCAAGTCGACCTGCCCGCCCATCAGCGCGGCCACGGCAGGCGCCTCGCCTTGATAGGGAACGTGCAGGATATCCAGGCCTTCGGCGTTCTTGAACATTTCCATGACAATCTGGGACGCGCTGCCCAGGCTGGCGGAAGAGTACGTGAACTTGCCGGGCTGCCGCCGGACCGTCTCGACGAGGTCGCGCGTGTTCTCGGCGGGAAAATCCTTCCGCGCGACCAACGCATAAGGATTGACGGCAAATGCCGCCACCGGCGTGAAATCGCGCGCCGGGTCGTACGGCAGTTTCGAGTAGGTGTACGGATTGATGGCGTGCGTCTCCGCCGTGGCCAGCAGCAGGGTGTAGCCATCGGGCGCGGCCTTGGCCACCGCCGAGCTGCCCACCATACCGGTGGCGCCGGGCCGGTTCTCGACGACCACCGCGACACCCAGCTCCTTGCCCAGGGCTTCGGAAAAACGCCGCGTGGCCAGGTCGGTCGCGCCGCCGGCCGGCCAGGGCACGACCACCGTGACCGGGCGCTCGGGATAAGCGGCCACCGCCTGCGGCGCCCACACCGCGCACAGCGCAACCACCAGCACCGCAACTTGCGCGCGACAGTGTCTTAGACAGGCCCGGATACCGAGCCAGGAAGAGGTGCTCAACATGTTTGTCTCCTTGCGGCCGTATAGATGCCACCGGATCGGGCCGCTGCGATCGGCAACTGTCGAATCCCGGCCATGCTACGCGCCGACGTCATTAGCGCATAATCATGTTTTCATTGGACGTGATTAGTTCTGTTAATGAAAACAAGCTCCCAGCCGTTGCCAGTGAAGCTGGCCCAGTTGCGCCTGAAGCACTTGAGCCTGCTCGACCAGATCGCCGTGCACGGATCCCTGCGCCAGGTCGCCGACCAATTGCACGTGACGCAGCCGGCGGTGACCGCCATGCTGAAAGACCTGGAATCCGCCTTCGGCGCAGACCTGGTCAAGCGTGATCGCCATGGCGCCGTGCTGACCGAGCGCGGCCATGCCGCCCGCGCCAGGCTGGCCGCCATCCTGAACGAACTGCGCGATTTCGAACTGGCCAACTCGCTCGCGGCCAACGGCCGGCTACTGCGGGTGGGGGCCCTGCCGACAGCCATGATGGGCCTGGCCTCACGCGCCATGGCCGAACTGCGCCGCCGCGACAGTGGCCTGTCGGTAAGGCTGGTCGAACAGACAGTGGAATCGGTGCTGGCGGACCTGCACGCGCACAAGCTGGACTGCGCCATCAGCCGGGTGGACGCCGACACGCTGGCCGAGTATCCCCATGACGCGTTCCACTTCGACCCTCTACTGCGGATGCAGATGCGGATCGCATGCCGGCGCGGCCATCCATTGATGCGCAAGCGCTCGATCACGCTGGCCACGCTGGCCAACTATTCCTGGGCCACCCTGGCCGTCGATTCGCAGGTTCGCATTGCCTTCGAGCAGGCCTTTGTCCTGGACGGCCTCAGGCCGCCGATACCCATGGTGGAATCGCTGTCGTTCGTATCGAACCTTAATCTGGTGCGCAATACCGACCTGCTGACCATCGCTCCCGATTCGGCGATCGAGGAATTTCGCGAACTGGGTATCGTAGAGCGCGTCGATTTTGTCTGGCCGGTGCCAGTCTCGCCGCTGATGCTGATCACCCGCCGCGATGCGGGCAAACTATCGGATATGGATGAATTCCGTGCCGTGCTGCACCATTGCGCGCAACAGCTGCTGAAAGCCGCCGACGCATAGACCGGCCCACCGCAATTGCCGCAAAAAGTGTGGATGCGCTTGCTGCCGCTGTCGACGATCTTGAGGTATTTGTTCGGCTCGCCCCTGAGCAGGCGGAACGACTACGCGGGAACCGGAATATTCAACGGCCGTCCATTAAGAAAATGCGCGCCATGTCGTAGTAAACAGCATAGAGTTTCGCGCTCAGCTTAGGATGGGCATGTCATGGCACGCAAAAATTCCAATCCTGTTCGCATTCCCGCGACCGTTTTCGCCTTGCTGTGCGCCGGCACGGGCCCGGCCTTCGCCCAATCCGTGACAGCCATCGACGAGGTCCTTCCCGGCTCCGTGCAGACGCCAGAATGGTCTGTTGGCGGCGAACTGACCGTAGGCGACACGACAACTGGCACACTGATCATCGATACCGGCGGTAGCGTCAGCAATAGTGATGCTTATATCGGCTACCAAAATGGCGCTGTCGGCACGATTACGGTTTCGGGAAGCAGCGCCAGCGGCAACGCCTCGACCTGGTCGAGTTCTGGCCAAGTAATTATTGGCGTCGAGTCCGGAGCCAACGGAACCCTCAATATTCTAAATGGCGGCGCGGCAAGTAGCGACACCGGTATCATCGGGCGAGATAACGGCAGCGACGGCGCCGTTACCGTCTCGGGGCCCGACTCCCTTTGGACGATTTCCACAGCCACCTCCTTCCAGATCGGAAGTGCTGGCAGCGGTACGCTCCTGATCAACAATGGCGGCGCCGTCCACAGCGGGCAGGGCGTCATCGGGTGGATCGGCGGTAGCGATGGCCATGTCACGGTATCAGGGCCCGCCACGCTCTGGGACGCAAAAGGCAATATCTACGTGGGCCTCGAAGGCAGCGGAGAACTGAATGTCCTTGACGGCGCCACAGCGAGTACCGTTGGACTCAGTGGACCGGCCTCCGCGGCCACCATATACGTTGGCTTGCAAGCCGGCAGTAGCGGCGCGGTCACCGTGTCGAGCACCACTTCCAATACCTCCACGCTCAGTGCGAGCGACAACGTCGAAATCGGCCCAGGCGGAAGCGGAACGATGACGATCGAAAAGGGTGGTTTGGTGGTGGCCGGCACGAACACCTGGATCGGCCGCAACGCCACATCGGATGGCACCCTGAACCTGATCGGAGATGCCGGCGGGCGCGGCATCCTTCAAACCGGTGCCGTGGTCCACGGCGCCGGCAACGTCACCTTGAATCTTAATGGCGGTATTCTGCGCTCGAATCGCAATGAGGCGGATTTTCTAAGAGGCTTCGCGACCCAGGCCATTGGAACCGAGGGAGCCTGGTTCGATACGAACGGCTACGAGGTTGGCGTCAACACGGCGCTGTCCGGCACGTCCAGTCTCAACAAGCTGGGCGCCGGCAGGCTGACCCTTACCGGCAACAGCTCGGCGTTCACGGGTAATACCGTGGTGCGGGCGGGCACACTGCAGGTCGATGGCGTGCTGGGCGGCCCGACGGATGTCCTGGCGGATGCATGGCTGACCGGTACGGGCCAAGTGGGCCGTACCGCCAACTGGGGCACGATAGCCCCCGGCCCGCGCAGCGGCTTCGGTAATCTGACGATCGCGGGTGACTATGTTGCCCAGGGGGGCGACCTTCGCATCAGGACGCAGTTGGGCGATGACAGCTCACCGACCGACAAGCTGGTAATCACGGGAGCCACGTCCGGCACGACTCCCGTGACGGTGACAAACGTCGGCGGCGCGGGCGCGCAGACGCAAAACGGCATACAGGTGGTCCAGGTAAACGGCAACTCGGCAGGCCAGTTCACCCTCGCCAACGGCGACTACGTGATCGACAGCCAGCCGGCGCTGGTAGCCGGGGCATACGGATATGTGCTGCAAAAGGACGCCACAAACGGTAGTTGGTATTTGCGTTCGTCGCTGAAGGATGTGGGCCCGGGTCCCTCGGCCAACGGCGACGGCGTGCTGTACCAGCCCGGCGTACCGGTGTACGAAGCCTACGCCAACACGCTGCTATCGTTGAGCAAGCTTCCCACGCTGCGCCAACGGGTTGGCAATCGTCTCTACGATCCAACCGGCACCGGCCAAACTGCCGTGTGGGGCCGCGTAGAAGGCTCCACCAGCCATCTCGATCCATCGGTCTCGACGACAGGCCAGCGTCAAGATATCGACAGTTGGAAAGCGCAGTTTGGCGTTGATCGCATACTGTTCGGCCAGCAAGACGCATCGCGTTTGGTCTGGGGGATCAATCTCAATTACGGCACGGCCAACACCCATGTGTCTTCGCTGTATGGTAACGGCAGCATCGACACGACAGCCTATGGCCTGGGTTCGACGCTAACCTGGTACGGCAAGGACGGCACTTATGTCGACGCCCAGGCCCAGGCAACCTGGTTCAACAGCGACCTTCAATCAAGGCTGGCGGGCAAGCTTGAAAATGGCCAGAACGCGCATAGCTACGGACTTGGCGTAGAAGCGGGCAAGGCTTTCGCGCTGGATGGGGGATTCGCGCTCATCCCGCAGGCCCAGATCAGCTATGTCTCGACCCATTTCGGCGCTTTCAATGACAAGTTCGGCGCACGTGTCAGCAGCGACAAGGGGGATAGCCTACAGGGGCGTTTGGGCGTTGCGCTGGACTACAAACCCAATTGGCGGGACGCGGGCGGGAACGCGCACGAAGCCAGCATCTACGGCGTGGTCAACCTGAAGCATGAATTCCTTGAAGGAACCCGCGTAGACGTTTCGAGCGTTCCGGTCAGCAGTCGTATGGGTCGCACCTGGGGCGGCATCGGTCTCGGTGCCAACTACGGTTGGAGCGAACGCTACGCCGTCTACGGAGAAGTCGCTGCCGATGCCGATTTCTCCGGCAGCTACGTCCTCAGCGCTACCGCGGGCTTGAGGATGGCATTCTGAAATCGGCCAATCGCTATGTCCGGGGTGGGCCCTGACATAGGAAACGCATATTCACCCTCCGTTCGATGGGTCCGGCCGATTCACGGGCCGACAGTGGGGGGCCGGCCCACGATGCGGGACTTGCCGGCCAGCACCAGGGCCAATGCGAACACACTCAACAGGAAAGCGGCAAAGAAGGCCAGGTCGAAACGGCCGGCGCGCAGGTCGAACAGCGCGCCGACCAGCCAGGTTCCGAAGCCCGCCGCGATGAAACTGGCCAGGTACAGCTCTGTCATGCGGCGGCCGACCTGTTCCTTGGAATAATGGCTTTGCACGATGGCGCCATAGGCCGGGTAATAACCGCCAAAGCCGATGCCCATCGCGACCGCGCCCGCCACGACCATGGCGACGGAATCCGTGGCCAGTATCAGCACCGTGCCCACGACCTGGATACCGGTGGTGGCCAGCAGCACCATGTACTTGTCGAGGCGATCGAGCGAATACCCGACCGCCAGGCGCGCGACCAGCACCAGGCCATAGTGGGCTGACATCAGGGCGCCCGCCAGCACTGGCGACAGGCCGGCCAGCGCGCCGTACGACACCAGGTGCGCGGCAACGCCCGCGGCGGCCGAATTGGCCAGCAGCAGCGCAAGCGCCAGCCATACCACCAGGTTGCCGGCCTGCGGCCGCGCGGCGGCACCAGCCGCCGGGCCCGGTTCGCCGGCCTGGCGCGAACGCGGATCGGGCCGGCTCGCGCCGGCCACCGCCACCGGGGCCTGGGGAAAGTACAGCGCCACGGCGATGGTCATGGCCACCAGCGAAAAACCGGCGTAGGCCAGCAGCGCATGGCGCCACCCATGCGCGCCGCTGACGGCCCGCAGCAACGGGGGCACCAACAGCCCGCCGACCCCCTGCCCGCAGAACGCGATGGCCACCGCCAGCGACCGGCTGCGCAAGAACCACTGCGACACCGCGGCGGCGATGGTGCTGAGAAAAGCCCCCTGCCCCAGGCCGCCGATCAAGACGCCGTAGATCAGGTAGAAATGCCAGCGCGCGGTCGCCTGGCTGGCCAGCGCCACGCCCGCGCACATCGCCAGCGTGGCGACCAGGCCGATGCGGAAGAAGCCGATCCGGTCGAGCAGGCGGCCCATCAGCAACGAGGAAACCGCCGCGCCGGCCATCGTGGCGACATACAGCGACGCCACACTGCTGCCGTCCCAGCCGAACTCGGCCGAGATCTCGGGAAACAGCATGGGCAGCGAATTCGCCGCGCCGAAACTGAGCGACGCCAGGGTCAGCGTCGCGGCTGCCACGCCCCAACTGTAGAGACTATCCGGCTCGTGCCTACGCACGGCCGCCTACCAGGGGATGCCCATGGCGCGCGGCAGCCCGACCGAGATCACCGGGAAGGCGATGATCACCATCAGCCCGGCCAGCAACAGCAGCAGGAACGGCACCAGCGGCCTGACGATGGCCTGCATGCTCACCTTGCCCACGCTGCACGCCACCAGCACCGCCAGCCCGGTGGGCGGCACGAACAGCCCGATCCCCGAGGCCAGCACCACCACCGTCAGCCAGTGCACCACGTCGATCCCCAGCTCGCGC
>Ga0182736_1000378_pt1 | contig 73967 bp, 71 predicted proteins | sample eDN5th30CKraftBY_FD_128882 | JGI IMG/M metagenome (GOLD analysis project Ga0182736, IMG submission 128882) | Enriched backyard soil microbial communities from Emeryville, California, USA - eDNA 5th pass 30_C Kraft BY (version 2) (version 2) | ecosystem: Environmental > Terrestrial > Soil >... | reverse complement strand
TCCGGGGCCGTCTGGCCGCCGGTGTGCGCTCGGCTCGCCGACCGACAGCTACGGGCTGACACGGACACCCCCGGCCGGGTTGAGCTGCCGTGATCGGCGTACGCGAGCGATCGACCGTGCGCGGTGGGGGTGTGGCCGCTCGGTCGCCTGTCAGGCGAGTTTCCGGACACACCCCCACCAGCGCGCCAACTCGAACCTGATCGGTACGGGCCAGCCAGCACGACGGACGGCCGACACCGCTCACCCACCCTCTCCGGTGCCCGTACCTTGACGGTGTCTCGAGACCGGGCGGCGAGGGTGCACCACGGCTAGACACCACGGCGACGGCGGAGACCGACCAGGCCCAGGCGCCGCAACCGCCTCCTCCTCGGTGCTTGCCGTTCAGGGACCCATGGCCCGCACGTCGCCCGCCACCGGGCACGTCTTCCCGTCGGGCGGCGCGTGGCCGAAGCCGGCGTGGGCGTCCTGCTCAAGAAAAAGGACCTGAGCGCGGAGCGCGTCAGGTCCTCGGTACGGCGGGCGCTGACCATGCGCCCGGTGGCGACGCGGTCCGGCGGGCCGGACGCGTTCGCCGCAGCGGTCGAAGAACTAGAACTTGAAGCCCATGATCGCTCCTTGATCGAGTAGGTTTCAGCGCGTCCAGAGGACGCTGTTTGCAGGGATTAAGCGGGTGACCAACCGCTCCGCTGGTCCCTTGATCGGACGTTTAGGCCGGCGGCTGTAGAGGGATTCGCGCGATTACCCCGTTCGGGGGAGGGCGTGCGCGTGCACGCGGTGGCGGAATCCGAGCTCGGCTTCGAAGTCGGCGTCGTCCCCGTGGCGGAACGAGAGCTCGCCGGTGGTGAGCAGGCGGATGAAGACCTCGACCACGTTCGGGTCGAGCTGGTGGCCCGCGACGCGGCGCAGCTCCATCACGGCTGCTTCGACCGGGATCGGCTTGCGGTAGGAGTCGCGCGCGGTGATCACGTCGTAGGTGTCGGCGACGGCGATCAGCCGCGCGCCGGGCGGGATCGCTTCGCCGGCGAGGCCGTAGGGGTAGCCGGCGCCGTCCCAGCGCTCGTGGTGGGCGTGGATGATCTCGGCCACCGGCGCGTAGCCGTCGATGCGCCGGACGATCCGGGCGCCGTCCTCCGGGTGGTGCTTGACGAGCTCCCACTGCTCGTCGGTCAGGCGCACGTCGGCGAGCAGGATCGAGTCCGGGAACGCGAACTTGCCGATGTCGTGCAGCAGCGCGGCGGTGTGCACGAGGTCCTGGTCGGCCTTGCTCCAGCCCAGCTCGGACGCCATTGCGTGGGCGTAGCGGGCGACCGCGGCCGAGTGGCGGGCGGTCATCCGGTCGCGCAGCGCGAGCGTCTCGAGCATGCTGACCAGGACGCCGATCTGCAGGCCGGCCAGGCGCTCCGCCCGGTCGCGCGAGAGCAGCAGCTCGCGCAGCAGGTACTGGAACGTCAGCAGGACGAGCAGCATCAGCGCGATCGCGGCGACGCCCGTGCGGACGTAGAACGCGGCGACGAGCGCGCACAGGACGGCGCTCAGCACCTCGGACGGCAGGACGGGAACGAAGATCTTCCGGAAGCCGGACAGCAGCGGCGTGCGCGTGACGAACGCGTCGTGGCCGCCGATCATCACGAAGTTGAGGAGGTTCGTGACCAGGAACGTCGCGAACACGAGCACCGGGAAGGTGCCCGAGTCCTGGGGGATGTCGGCCGCTCCGATTAGGAGGCCGCCGACGAGCGGGAACGTCGCGAACGTGGCCAGGTTCGCCAGCAGCAGCGGCGGCGGGTTGCGCGCGCGCAGGTGGTCGCAGAGGACCGCGGTGATGCCGATCGCGGTCGCGGGCGCCGGGCCGAGCAGCGCCGCGGCCAGCACCAGCGCCAAGAACGAGCCGCTGATCCGCTGCCCGCCGTAGCTGACCGCGAACAGGTCGGTGATCAGCGCGAGCGCGAGCAGCACGAACAGCAGCGACACGGGCTCCCAGTCGCCGGCGGTCGACGACAGCGCCGCGACGGTGAGCGCAGCGACCAGCACGACCGCCTCGACTACGGCCAGCGCTGTTGTTCGAGTGAACACTCTGTGACTCAGTTTGGCCCCTGCTCGCGACGAGCGCGAGACAGGGTTCCAGAGGGAGCCGCGAGTTTCGCAACTTCGCGCCCGGCGCGGGCGCGTCAGGTGCGGACCGGCTGGTGCGCCACGACCGGCGCGGGCGCTCGCGGGCGGCGGGCGCCGAGCGCGACGCCGGTCGCGACGAGCGCGGTGCCGGCCAGGTCGGCCGGCGTGGGGGTGCGCCCGTTCAGGAGCGCGTCGGCGGCGACGGCGGCGACCGGCATCAGGCCGACGAGCAGGCCGGCCTTGCCGCTGCCGAGGCGCTGGACGGCGCCGAACCAGAGCACGAACGCGACGGCGGTGGTGAACAGCGCGAGGTAGGCGATCGCGGCCAGCTCGTCGGACGTGGGGGTGGGGATGTCCTGGCGGGTGAGGAGGGCGAGCTGGGCGGTGGCCAGCCACGCGGCCCAGGCGGCGACCCGCTTGGGCCCGAGCCGGGGGAGCAGGGGCGCGGCCAGCAGCGTAAAGCCGACCTCGCCCGCGAGGGCGGCCAGCGCCGCGAGCGTGCCGAGGGCGTCGACGTGGGCGTCGACGCCGTTGACGATGATCGCGCCGGCGACGACGGTGGCGGCGGCGGTGAGCAGGCGGGCGTCTCTGGTCGTGGCGGCCAGGGCGAGGAAGACGGGGGAGGTGCCGACGATCACGCCGGTGTTGGTGGCGCCGATGTGGTCGACGGCGGCCAGGACGGCGAGGTTGAAGCCGACGAGGCCGACGGCGGCGACGAGCGCGAGCCGGGCGAGCTCCCGTTTGGTGGGGCGGCCGAGCTTTCCCTTCAGGAGCGCGGTCAGGATGAGGGCGCCGGCGGCGTAGCGAAGCATCTGGCCGGTCGCGTACGGGTAGTCGACCAGCGCCTGGCTGACGGGGAACGAGGCGCCGACGATCGCCGCGGCGGCCGCTCCAGAACGATGGGCGTGGACCGGGCCAGCACGACGTCGCTGCTCGTGGTCGTGGTGCGCGGCGCGGGCGCGTTGCAGCGGCAGGTCGAGGATCAGCTGCGCGCGGCGATCCGCTCCGGCCGGCTGGTCGCGGGCGAGCGGCTCCCGGCCTCGCGCACGCTCGCCGCCGATCTGGGCGTCTCGCGCGGGGTGATCAGTGAGGCGTACATGCAGCTGGCCGCCGAGGGCTGGCTCGTGGTCGCGCCCCGCAGCGCGCCGCGAGTCGCGCCGGGCGGCGCGGTGGCGCCGGGCGGCGGCGCCTCGCCGGCCGCGCCCGGTGCGGCCACGCCCGGGCCGGGCCGCGCCGGCGACGCGCCTCCCGCTGCCGGTGCCTCCCGCCGTGCCGCGTCGCCGCCCGCCGCCGGCGCCCCACTCCGCGCCGCTGCCGGCGCCTCCCGCCGTGCCGCCTCGCCACCCGCGCCCGTCCGCTACGACCTGCGGCCGGGGCGCCCGGATCTCGCCGGCTTCCCGCGCGCGGAGTGGGGGCGGTCGGTCGCCGCGGCCATCCGCGGCGCCGCGGTCGCGGACCTGGACTACCCGCCGATCGCCGGCGCGGCGCGGCTGCGCGAGGTCCTGGCGGCGTACCGCGGACGCGTGCGGGGGACGCTCGCCGGGCCGGACGACGTGATCCTGACGGCGGGCGCGGGGCAGGCGTTCGTCGCGCTCGCCGAGGCGCTCGGGCCGGTCACGCTCGCGGTCGAGGACCCCGGGCACGAGCACATCCGCGCGCTGCTCGCGCAGCGTGGGCTGCGGCCGGTGCCGGTGCGGGTCGACGAGCAGGGCCTGGTCGTCGACGACCTGCCGCCCCGCGCGGGCGCGATCCTGCTCACGCCCGCGCACCAGTTCCCGACCGGCGTCGTGCTCAGCCCGGAGCGGCGCGCGGCGCTGCTCGACTGGGCCGAGCGCCGCGGCGCGCTGATCGTCGAGGACGACTACGACGCCGAGTACCGCTACGACCGCGCCCCGGTCGGCGCGCTGCAGGGGCTGCGGCCGGACCTCGTGGCCCACGTCGGCTCCGTCTCGAAGACGCTCGCGCCGGCGCTGCGGCTCGGGTGGCTGATCGCGCCGCCCGCGTGGCGCGAGCGCCTGCTCGACGCCCGCGGCCAGCTCGACCACGGCCTGCCCGCGCTCGAGCAGCTCGCGCTCGCGGACTTCATCGCCCGCGGCGCGTACGACCGCCACCTGCGCCGCTGCGCCCGCACGTACGGCCACCGCCGCGACGCGCTGCTCGCGGCGCTGCGGCGCGCGGTCCCCGGCGCGACCGTGACCGGCGCGGCCGCCGGCCTGCACATCGCGCTGCACGTGCCGGGGATCGACGAGCCGGCGCTGGTCGCCGCGTGCCGGGCGCGCGGCCTGGTGGTCGACGGCATCACCCCGCACCGCGTCGCGCCCGGCCCGCCGGGCCTGCTGATCAGCTTCGCCGCGGTGCCGGACGCGGCGGCCGCCCACGTCGCCGAGCTGATCGCCGCCGGGTGCCGCACGTGACTTGACTCAGGCGACAGTGGCGTGCGGCACCCCCTCCAGTTCACGGCGCGGGGAGCGCGAGGACGGAGCCGCCGATCGTCGCGGTCGCCAGCGGTGTCGCCTGCGTCCAGCGCACGCGCACGCTGACGCCGGCGACGCGCAGCGTCGCGTCGGCCGTGCCGGCGCGGTACGTCCCGCGCCCGCTCACGGCCGCGTCGCGCACGAAGCGCACGCCCTCCAGGCGGATCCGGTCTCCCGCGGCGACGAAGCGTCCCCCGCGCAGGCCCGGGCCGACACGCGCGCCCTCGCTGTAGACGAGCCGGATCGCCGCGTCCGCGAACGCCTGCGCCGCGACGGTCGCGGCGCGCCGGGCGCGTTCGCCCGGGTCGGGGCCCGAGACCAGCGTCGCGGGCGCGGCCGAGGACAGCGTCAGCGGGTAGTCCGGCACGTGCAGCGCCGGGATCGACGCCGTGCACGACGCGTCGAGCGCCCCGCGCAGGAACGAGCGGATCACCCAGCGCGCGCAGCGCATCCCGCCGGTCAGGTACGTGTCCCCCTCGCTGGTCACGTGGACCGTGTTCGGCAGCCGCACGAGCGTGACGTCGTCAGCCAGCCCGGGCGTGAACGCCGGGGCGTCGGACACCGGCGTCAGCGAGTCCAGGTCGCCGCCGACGACCAGGAGCGGCACGTGCACGCGCACCGCCGGCACGGGCGGCGGGCGCCGCGTGACCGGCCAGCGCGAGCAGACGTCGTACGGCTGCGTGAACCCGCTCACGCTCGTCCACTCCGCCGCCGTGAACGGCGCGAACGCGTCCGGCGCCGGGCCGGACACCCGCGGGTAGTCCAGGCAGGAGACCGCGAGGTAGGCGCCACGCGAGAAATACGACGCGGACGTCGGCGAGTGGTTCCAGGTGCCGGACTGCCCGGCGAGCCGCAGCAGCGGCACGTCGTCGCCCGCCAGCGCGGCGCGGACGGCCGCGTCGAGCTCGCGCAGCGTGACGGGGTCTGACCCCGCGTCCTGCACGAGGTCCGACAGCACGCGCGGCGTCACGCGCACGCCGGTCAGGCGCGAGGTGTCGGCGTCGCGCGTGGACCCGGACAGCGGCGCCGCCCGCACGCGCGCCAGCAGCGCGCCCAGCCGTTCCACGGACCCGGGCGACACCTTCTCCAGCGCAAACCGCGCGGCCGCCGCCGACGACGCGTACCACGGGTCGAGGTCACGCCGCGGGTACGCGGAGTCCAGGATCACGGAGTGCAGCCGCTGGGGGTGGCGCGCGATGAGCTCCTGCACGAAGAACGTGCCGTAGGAGTCGCCGTAGAGGTCGATCGAGCGCAGCCGCAGCGCGCGGATCACCGCGGCCAGGTCGTCGGCCGCGTAGGCGGTGGCGAACAGGGAGGACGCGCCGCGCCCGAACCGCGCGTCGATCTCCCGCGCGCAGCGCGCCGCCCGCCGCGCGAACGCCGGGCCGGACGTGCGCCCCGTGTACCCCTGCACGCTGCGGCACTCGATCAGCGCCGATCCGCCCGTCCCGCGGTTGTCGACCAGCAGCAGGCCGCGCGTGCGCACCAGCGAGCCGAAGATCCCGCGGTACTCCCAGCGCGAGCCGGTCGACGGATACCCGGGCCCGCCCTCGACCGCGACGATCGGCGGCCCCGCCGACCGGCCCGGATACCAGCGCAGCGCGATCCGGATCCGCCGCCCGGCCGGCCGCGCCGGGTCGAGCGGCCGCGAGATCGAGCCGCAGTACGCGCCGCCGCACGGTGTGAGGAGGAGCGCGCCGACGCGCAGGGGCGCGGCGGCCTCGGCGCGCGCCGCGGGCGCGAGCACCGCCAGCGCCGCGACGGCGAGCGCGCGCATCAGCCCAGCGTCATGTTCGGCTCGCCCCGCGCGCTCAACCCGGTCCCGCGGACGCACTTGCCGCCGTGCGCCGCGCCCCCGGCGAACGCCTGCCGCAGGCAGTTGCGCAGCGCCAGCTGCCCCCAGTAGTTCGGGTGCCCGTCCTCCTGGACCTGGTACGGCGGGAAGACCGCGGTGACGGTGCGGATCTGCTGCACCCACTCGGTCTTGTCGACCGCGCCCGCGCTCCGCCACGTCGCCACGCCCTTCTCCTCCAGCAGCCCGACCGTGCTCTCGCACAGCCTGCGCCCGTTGAGCGCGTCGACCATGTCGAGCACCTGCACGTTCGGCATCCCCGCGACCGCGTCCCGCACGGTCCGGTTCAAAACCTCGACCACCGTGTTGCGCGCCCAGTTGACGTCCTTGTTCCAGACGCCGCAGCCGCCGACCGCCTGGCGCGTCCAGCCGGTCTCCGGGTAGCGCATGCCCGCGGCGAGCGGCAGCGGCGCGGAGTAGGTCTGCGCCAGGATCTCGTAGTCGGCGTCCGTGTAGCCCGCCTGCGCCATCGCCGACCGCACGTTGTCGAACGCGCCCCGCACGGCCGCCGTCACTTTGGCGATGTTCGCGGCCGAGAACATCGTCACCAGGTTCGCGTCGTCCTGGCAGTAGTTCTTCCACCACGCCGGCGACGTCAGCCAGTCGAGCACGCACGTCTCGACGATGTCGGCGAACCCGTAGTCGTTGGCGCCGATCAGCACCACGACCGCCTTCACGTTCCCCGCGGCGGCGACGTCGCGCAGCATCGCCGCCTGCCCGGAGAAGTCGATCCCCGGCTTGTTCGGCCGCGTCGCCGTGCGCGCGCCCGAGCACGCCAGGTTCACCGAGGCCACGCCGTCCCCGATGTGCACCTCGGCCGACGCGGAGCGGTGGCAGCCCGCGATCGCCTCGCGCGTGCCGGCGTCGTCGTACGCGGTCGGGCCGAGCGCGTCCGTGCGCGCGGAGGAGCCGTTCGTGTTGCCCGCCCAGCGCCCGGCCTCGCCGGAGATCGCCGAGTCGCCGAGCGAGACCACCGCGGGCGGCGCGCTCGCCACCCGCGCCTGCGCCGCCGCCGGCGTGATCGCCAGCACCGCCACCGCCAGAACCAGTCCGCGCATCGGGCCTCTCCTCCCGGTCGTACGTGACCGGAATCAGATCAGAAACCGTGGCAGGATGCGCCAGGTGCTGACCGCAGAGATCGACCCCGCCCAGGCGGGCTTCGACGCCACTCGCCTGACCCGGATCGACCGGTACTACCAGCGCTACGTGGACGAGGGCCAGCTGCCCGGCTACCTGGTCGTCGTCGCGCGCGACGGCCGGATCGTACACGTCGCCAAGGGCGGCTACCGCGACGTCGGCGCGCGCGCCGCGCTGGAGACCGACACGCAGTTCCGGATCTACTCGATGACCAAGCCGATCACGTCGGTCGCGGCGATGCTGCTGTGGGAGGAGGGCGCGTTCGAGCTCAAGGACCCGATCGCGACGTTCCTCCCCGAGTTCGCCGACGCGCGCGTCTGGGCGGGCGGCAGCGCGCTGTACCCGCAGACCGTGCCGGCGCGCGAGCCCGTCCGCATGTGGCACCTGCTCACGCACACGTCCGGGCTCACGTACGGCTTCCACCACGTGCACCCGCTGGACGCCGTCTACCGCGACCACGGCTACGAGTTCGGCGCGCCGCGCGGCACCACGCTCGAGGCCGCGGTGCGCACCTGGGCGAGCCTTCCGCTGCTGTTCGAGCCCGGCACCGAGTTCAACTACTCGGTCTCCACCGACGTGCTCGGCCGCGTGCTCGAGGTGATCGACGGCCGGCCGCTGGACCAGCTCCTCCACGAGCGCATCTTCGCCCCGCTCGGCATGGTCGACACGCGTTTCGGCAACGCCGACCCGGACCGCCTGGCCGCGCTCTACGACCTCGGCCTGAAGCGCAACGACCGGATGGGCGACGTCGTCCGGACCATGCCCGCGTTCCTGTCGGGCGGCGGCGGGCTGATCTCCACCGCGGCCGACTACCACCGTTTCACGACCGCGCTGCTCGACGACGCGCTGCTGGCGCCGCGCACGTTCGCGCTGATGGGCCGCAACCACCTGCCGGGGGAGCTCAGGGCCGTCGCGCGCCCGACGATCGCCGACATCGCGCACGACGGCCTGGGCTTCGGCCTCGGCTTCAGGGTCGTGCTGGACCCGGCGCGGACCAAGCTGGCCGGCCCGGCGGGCGAGCTGGCGTGGAGCGGCCTGGCCGGCACCACGTTCTGGCTGGACCCGGCGGCGCGGATCGCGGTCAGCTTCTACACGCAGCTGCTGCGGTCGAGCGCGTACCCGCTGCGCACGCGCCTGCGCCAGCTCGTCTACCAGGCGCTCACCCGAACGTGAACGCGTAGCCCGCGACCCCCGGCTGGAAGCGCAGCCGGAGGTCGTGGGCCGCGACGCGCGGCCGCGAGAGCAGGTGGTAGAGCCGCTGCTCGGTCACGCGGATCGTCTTCTCGTGGTGGCCGTCCACGGTCACGTCGACCGTGCCCGGCCCGGACAGCACCAGGTAGACGTCCTTGCCGGTGACGTTGCCGCGCAGCGTCGCGCCGGGGCCGGCGACCGCCGCCTCGCCGGTGATCCTCCAGGTGCCGCCGAGCGTGAAATGGCTGGCCGGGAGCGCGCCGGCGTACGGCGTGTAGGTCGCGGTCCCGACCTGCTGCACCCCGGGCAGGAAGCGCTCGGCGCGCGCGGTGCCCAGGTAGGTCTCGGGCGTCGCCAGCGCGCTCGGGTCGTACCGGCGCGACGGCGGCCGCGCCCGCGCGCCCGGCTCGCGCAGCAGCGCGCGGATCGCGTCCTCGGTCGCCCCCGCGTCGCCTTCGCCGAAGTGCACGTAGCGGACGTGGCCGCGCGCGTCGATCAGGTACTCGGCCGGCCAGTACTGGTTGCTCCACGCGTTCCAGGTCGCGAGCGCGTTGTCCTGCGCGACCGGGTAGCGGATGCCGTTCTGGGCGAGCGCGCGCTCGACGTTCGCCGTGCGCTTCTCGAAGCCGAACTCGGGCGAGTGGACGCCGACGATCGTCAGCCCCTTGGCCCGGTAGGCCGCGTCCCAGGCGACCAGGTGCGGCAGCGTGCGGATGCAGTTGATGCACGTGTAGGTCCAGAAGTCGATCAGGACGACCCGACCGCGCAGCGCCGCCAGGCTGAGCGGCTTCGAGTTCAGCCAGCGGTCGATCCCCGTGAAGTCCGGCGCCGGGCCGTAGTCGTCGAGGCGCCCGCCGCCGCGGTAGGGCGACGGGGCGCGCAGCTGCGCCAGCCGCGCGTCGACCGCGTGCGAGGTCTCCAGCGCGTGCGTCGGGTTGACCACGGCCGCCGGCAGATGGTCGGCGATCGCCGTCTGGAAGCGCACGTCGAGCTGCAGCGCCATCGCCACCGCGGTCAGCACCATCACCGACCCGAGCGCGCGGTTGAGCACCGGCCCGCGCAGGCGCACCGTGACGCGGCGGCCGGCGAGCGCGAGCACGCCCAGCACGACCGCCGAGCCGAGCGCGTACGCCAGCGCCACCACGACCGTCCGCCCGGACGCGGCGCTGACCGACACGACCGCGGCCAGCACCGGGCCGGCGCACGGCGCGTAGAGGAAGCCGAGCGCGCCGCCGACCGCGAGGCCGGAGACGAAGCCGCGCCCGCCGGTCCTCGGGCCGAAGCGCGCGAGCCGGCTCAGCGGCGCCTCCAACCGGTCGCCCACCCGCGGGATCGCGACCGCGAGGCCGAACAGCAGCAGCGCGGCGATCGCGAGCGTCCGCGCCGCGCTCGAGCCGAGCCCGACGCCGTCGACCACGGTCGCCAGGCCCGCGATCGTGACCGTGAACGTGAGCGCCAGGCCGAGCACGATCCCGAGCGGCCGGCGGCGGCCGCCGGTCGCGCCCGCGCTCAGCAGCGCGGGGAGCACCGGCAGCACGCACGGGCTGAGCGCGGTGCCGGCGCCGGCGACGAACGCGAACACGACGAGCAGGAGCACGACCCAGGTCTAACGCGCCGATCGCGCACAGGGATGAACAGCCCCTTAACCTTCGACGGCATGAGCTATTCAGTGCTCGGTGCCAGCGAGGCGTTCTGGCGCCCGTCGAACCAGATGGGCGTCCTCAACACCGACCTCGCGAAGCAGCTGGGGGCGACCGAGCTCGGCGCGCGCTTCTGGCGCCTGCGGCCGGGCCAGGCGTCGACCCGGCACCGGCACCGGCGCACGACCGAGCTCTACGTGGTGATCGAGGGCCAAGGGCGCATCCGGGTCGACGGCGACCTGCTCGAGCTGCCGCGGCTGTCGGCGCTGCTGGTCACGCCGGACAGCGTCCGCCAGCTCTTCAACGACACCGACCAGGACGTCCTGTGGCTGGTGTTCGGCGCGCCCAACGAGGCGGCGAACACGCTCGAGCTGGACGAGGAGACGCTCGCGTTCCTCTATCCCGACGGCCCGAAGGCGCTGCCGCCGGAGCTGGCGTCATGACCGACCGCCTGCACTTCACCGGCGACGAGGCCGCCGACCGGCTGCTGGTGGCCGACCCGTTCGCGCTGCTGGTCGGCTTCGCGCTCGACCAGCAGGTGACGGTGCAGAAGGCGTTCATGGGGCCGTACGTGCTGCGCGAGCGGCTCGGGACGCTCGACGTGGCCGCGGTCGCCGCCGCCGACCTCGAGCCGATCTTCCGCGAGCGGCCCGCGATCCACCGCTTCCCGGGCGCGATGGCCGCGCGCGTGCACGAGCTGGCCGTGTCCGTGCTCGAGCACTACGACGGGGACGCGGCGCGGGTCTGGACGGGCGCGGCCGACGCCGAGGACCTGCGCGCGCGGATCGCCGGGCTGCCCGGGTTCGGGGACATGAAGATCAAGGCGCTCGGGTCGGTGCTGGCCAAGCGGTTCGGGATCGCGCTGGCCGAGCCGCTGATCCCGTGGCACCCGACGCTCGGCGACGTGGACTCGCCGGCGGCGCTGGCCGACTACCAGGCGGCCAAGAAGGCCAACAAGGCGTCCTGGCTGGTCTGACGGCTGAGCACGGCGAACGCGCTCTCGCCGGGCTTCTTGCAGTCCCCGTTCGGCTTGGAGCCGAACGCGCAGAAGTGACGCACGTGCTCGCAGTTGACGACCTTGTACGCGCTGCTCTGCCAGCGCGTCTGGGCGTAGTCCTTGTCGCCCGGGCCGCAGTCGATCAGGCCGTGGCCGTAGTAGGCGATGATGCGGTCGTTGCCCGGGCCGCCGTAGAGCAGGTTCTTGCCGTGGCTCGGGTACAGGAAGTCGTTCCCGGCGCCGCCGCGCAGCACGTCGGTCTGGCGCTCGTTGTTGTTGTTGGGGTCCCAGTCGCCCCACAGGACGTCGTGGCCGGGGCCGCCGATCACGGTGTCGTCGCCGTGGTGGCCGAGCAGCTCGTCGTTGTCCTCGGTGCCCTCGCGACGGTGCGTCGCGCGGCCCGTCTCGGTCACCTGCCACAGGATCCCGGTGACCTTCGGCCAGCCCTTGTGGGAGACCTTGCCGGTGCCGCCCCCGCCGGGCGTCTGGCGGCCGTTGCCCTCGCCGCACTGCTCGCCGCGCTTGGGCGGGCCGCAGCGGTCCTGGGCCAGCGCGGTCGGGGTGATCAGCAGCAGGCTCGCCGCGGCGAGCAGGACCGTGAAGCGCATGATGGGCGCGAGCCTATCCGCTCGCGCGCCAGTGCAGGATCCTGTGCGGCCGCAGGCTCAGGAGCGGGCCGGACGGGGCCTGGAGCCGGTACTGCGGGTAGCGGCGCTGGAGCGCGGCGAGCGCCTCGGCGTCGATCGGGTCGACGCTGACGTCCCCGAGGATCTGGACCCACGCCAGGCGGGTCCAGTCGGCGTCGTAGCGGTCGACGGTCAGCGCGGCGCGCGGGTGGCGCCGCAGGCGGGCGATGCGGGCGGGGGTCGCCCGCTTCGGCTTGTCGTCGATCGCGCTCACGATCCGGTCGGGCAGGCGCGCGAACGTGACCGGCTGCACGCGCGGCTCGCCGTCGTCGTCGAGCAGCCCGAGGTGGCCGACGGGCGTCTCGTCGAGCAGCGCCGCGGCCCAGGCCGGGAGGCCGTCCATCACACGAGGCCGGCGCAGACCCAGTTGGAGCGCCCCGCGCCGCCCGCCCACAGCTGCGCCGCGAGGCGGTCCTGCTCGGCCTTGGACGCCTGGTAGGCGTGCGGCGTGGAGCCGCCGAGGCCGCGCCAGGTGGAGTCGAGCATCTGGTAGTAGCCGGACGCGCCGGCGGAGTTCGGCGGCGTGTTCTGCCCGCCGGACTCGCACTGGACGATCGGCCACGGGATCGCCCACGGGCCGCCGGGGCCGGCGGCGCGGGCCGCGCGGGCGCGGGCGTCGAGCAGGCGGCGCAGCTCGCGCTCGGCGTCGCGGCGGCCGGCGCGGGTGCGGCCGAGCGCGGCGAGCCGGGCCGCGTGCGCGCGGGCCAGCAGGTCGCGGCGCTCGCGCAGGCCGGCGGTGATCCCCGCGAGCGCGTCGCGGCGCGCGCGCACGGCGCTCGCTTCCTGCTCGCGCTCCTTCGCCAGCGCGTCGAGCGTGCGCTGCTCGCGGCTCGCGTCCGAGCGCGCGCTGCGGACGATGCCCAGCAGGCGCGTGTCCGCGCGCTCGACGCGGCGGACGAACTGCAACGTCTCCAGCAGCTGCGGGAACCCGTCCGCGTGCAGGACGACGGTCGTGAAGTCCGGCGTCCCGCTCATGTAGCGCTCGCGCAGGAGGCCGCCGAGCTTGCTCCGCACCTGGGCGAGCCGGTCGCGCAGCCGGTGGACGCGCTTGCGGGCCTCGACCAGCTTGGCCTGGGTGGACGTCAGGCGGGCGTCGGCGGCGTCGAGGTCCCCCTGCGCGTCCGCCAGCCGCTGCTCGAGCACCGCGACCTCGCGCGTCGCCGCCCGCTCGAGCCGTCCGAGCCGCGTCGCGGCGCTCGCCAGCGTCCGTTCCTGGCGCTTGCCGGCGCCGATCCGGTCGCGCAGCGTGCCCTCGCTCTGGCCGCCCGCGGGCGCGGCGGCGACGAGCGCGGCGAGCAGCGTCACGGCAACGGCGCGAAGGAACACGCGCGAGCACGCTACCCCGGGGTGGCCGCGCATCCTGCAAGCGCGCGTGCGCGAGGTCTGCCCGATCGGCTATTCGTTCGATCCGCGAGGCTGATGTAGGTTCAAGGTCTGACGTGTCGGGGTGCAAAGTGGTGAGATGGGTCGTGGCCGTGGCCGCCGCGGTCGTGTGCTTCGCGGCGCCGGCGCACGCGGGCACGTACTCCGTGTGGTCCTGCCGAGGGCCCGCGGGCGAGCCGGTGAGCGCGGGGGCGTGGAGCTTCGGCGCGGTCGACGCGGGGGCGGGCGACGTGACGTTCGCCGATTCGTGCGCGTCGGGCGGCGCGGTGCGGGTGGAGCTGGCGGACGACCGCGGGTTCTCGCGGCCCGTGATCGGGATGGCGGGCTTCTCGGCGCCGGCGGGGACGCGGATCGCGAGCTACGAGCTGTGGCGGTCGCTCGCCGTGGCAGGTCCCGAGCTGCGGCTGTTCGACTTCGGCGCGGCGGTGGTGACGACCCGTGACGGTGCGACGGCGTCCTCGGGGTGCTCGACCTGGGGCGACGCGTGCCCGGCCGCGGGGGAGCCGCTCGCGGCCGCGAACCGGGTCGCCGGGTCCGGACCGGCGGACGCGATCCGGCTGCAGGTGTCCTGCCGGCAGTCGCTCTGCCAGGAGCCGCGCGGCGGTGTCGCGGCGCGGGCTTCGCTGTACCGCGCGCGGGTGGTCCTGTCCGACGACTCGGCGCCGGCGGCGCCGGACGTGGTGGCGTCGCCCGCGGCCGTGACCGTGTCCAGCACGGACGCGGGGGCCGGGATCGCGGCGTTCTCGCTCGCGGTCGACGGGGGCGAGGCGCAGGTGCGGACGGTCGGGGGCGCGGGCTGCCGCGAGCCGTACACGGCGGCGCAGCCGTGCCCGGGAAGCGCGGCGGAGAGCTTCGTCCTCGACGGGCTGGCGCCGGGGGAGCACACGGTCGCGGGGACCGTCGCGGACGCGGCGGGGAACGTGACCGCGTGGGGGCCGGTCGCGTTCACGGTCGCGGCGCCGCCGGTGCTCTCGGTGCCACCGTCCGTGCCTTCGGCGCCGCCGTGCGCCGGTGCGGCGTGCGCCGTCGTCCCGGCCGAGGCCGGCCCGGGGGTCCTGCGCGTGTCGGCGCCGCGGAGCGCACGGGCACCCGGCAAGGCGCTGCGGCTGAGCGGGACGCTGCGGACCGCCGCGGGCGCGCCGATCGCGGGCGCGGCGCTGACCGTCACCGGTCTGGATCTGGGGGTCAATCGCGCGCGGTCGCGCGTGCTGGCGCGGCCGCGGACGGACGCGCAGGGCCGGTTCACCGCGACGGTGCGGCGCGACGGGGCCGTGCGGTTGACCGTGGCGTACGGCGGCGCGAGCACGACGCTCACCACGCGCACGCGGGTCGCCCTCACGGCGCGCCCGGCGCGCGGGCGGCTGGTCAAGGGGCGCACGCTCACGCTCTCCGGCGTGCTGCGCGGGGCGGCCGCGGCCGCGAAGGGGGCGCCGGTGCGGATCGAGTCGATCGTCAACGGGCGCTGGACGACGGTCGGCGCGGTCAAGACCCGCGCCGGTGGGCGCTACCAGTGGCGCTACCGGTTCGTCCACCTGACGCGGAACACGACGTTCTCGTTCCGCGCCGTGGTCGACAGCGCGCCGGCGTGGCCGTGGGCGCGGGTGCGCAGCCGTGCCGTGCGCGTGGACGTGGACGTGACGTGACCGCCCCCGCGGAGCTCCTCGTCGAGCGCGACTACGAGCGCTTGAAGCCCGGCGTCCTGCGCAGCCTGCGGCGGCGGATGGCGGCGCGCGGGCTGCACGCCGACGAGACCGACCTGGACGCGTTCTACAACCAGGCGTGGCACGGGCTCTACGTGCGGCTGGTCGCGGGGGACGAGATCGCGAGCCCGCAGGGGCTGCTGGTCACGATCGCCGAGCGGCGGGCGATCGACGAGGCGCGCGCGTCGCGGCACGATCGCCGGGAAGCGCCGGAGCTGTTGGACGAGCGCGGGGACGACGTCGACCTCGAGGCGCGGCTCGACGACCACGTGCGCTTCCGCCAGTTCACCCAGGGGCTGCGCGAGCGGCTGACCGAGCGCGAGCGCCAGGCGGCGCTGCTCTGTTACGTGCACGAGTACACGCGCCCGGAGGCCGCGCAGGTGCTGGGCGTGAGCCCGCGGCGGATGGAGAAGATCATGGACCGCGTGTCGGTCCAGACCGGCGCGCTCGTCCGGGACATCGAAGCCGGCGCGTGGTGCGAGAGCCGCCGCTCGCTGATCAAGGCCTACGCGCTCGGCCTGCTCGACGTCGACGGCCCGCGTCACGCGCTGGCCGTCGCCCACCTGGAGGACTGCCCGGCGTGCCGCCGGCGCGTCCGCGGCATCCGCGGCCTCGCGTCCTTCGCCCCACCGGCCCCGTTGCTGCTGGCGGTGGTGGGCGGTGCCGCGGCGGCGGCCGGCCAGGGCGCGGCGGTGGGTGGCGCGGCGAGTGGGCACGGCGCGGGCTTCGACGCGGCGGGACATGGTGCGGCGAGTGGGCACGGCGCGGGGCACGGTGCGGCGGGCGGGCACGGCGCCTCGGCGGGGCACGGCGGGGTCGGCCACGCCGAGGCGGGGCACGGCGCGGCCGGGCACGGCGCCGAGGCGGGGCGCGGCGCGGCGGCCAAGGCGGCGGGTGGGCACGGCGCGGAGTCCGGGCGGTGGGCGGCGCTGAAGGGCGGCGCGAGCGGGCACGGTGTGCTCGCCGCGGGCGCCGCCGGCACGCTCGTGGTCGTGACGCTGGCCGCGGCGCGCATCTTCGCCGCGTCGCCGGAGCCGCCGGCCGCGAGCGCCTCGGCCACGCTGATCGCCCCGGCGGCGTCGGTAGCGGCCGCCGAGCCGCTCGCGCGCGACGTGATGCCGGCGCGGACGGCGCGCCCCGCCCCGACACCGCGCGCCCGCCGCCGCGCAACGGCGAAGAAGCCGCGTGCTCGCCGCGCGCCCAAGCCGGCTGCGTCCACGCGCACCGCGTCCGCCCCGGCGACGTCGCCGCCCACCACGTCCACGCCGCCCGCCTCACCGCCCCCAGCGAGGCCCGCGCCCACGTCCGCGCCGCCGCGCGACCACGACGGCGCCGGCGAGTTCGAGCTGCGCTGAAGCGACCCGCGGCGCGCTCCCGGGTCCGCGTGCACCGCGCCGCGCCCGGGGGGTGCGGCCGGGAGGTCGCCTGTCAGGCGAGTTTCCCGACCCACCCCCCACGGACGGGCACGCTCCCGACCGCGACCGGCTCGTGTCTGACGCGGGTCGCGGCCGGCGCTAGGCGCTCTCCCGGTCCGCGTGCACGACGCCGTGCAGGTACGCGGCCAGCTCGGTCCGCGAGCGCAGGCCGAGCTTGGAGAACACGCGCGTGAGGTGCGTCTTGACCGTGCCGACGCTCACGAACAGCGCGCGGCTGATCTCCGCGTTGGTGGCGCCGGCGGCCGCGAGGCGGGCGACCTCGAGCTCGCGCGCCGTCAACCCGCGCCCGCGCGCCGGCACATCCGCCGTTCCGGCGCTGAAGCGCGGGACGCTCGCCGCCGCCTCCTCCGCATCGGCGCCCCCGGCCGGCCCGACGTCGCCGACCGGGCGGGCCGCGCGCAGCGCCAGCCGCAGCGCGTGCTCCAGGAACGGCTGCGTGCGCCGCAGCAGCGAGAGCTCCGCGTTCGTGAGCTCCGGAGCGCCCGGCGCCCGCCACACCAGCGCCGCCGCGACGATCCGCCCCCGCTCGCGGAAGAAGACCGCCGCTCGCGGCGCGAGGCCGTAGCCCGCGAGCAGGCGCCCGAACGACGAACGCGCGAGCGCCGCCGCGCCGCCGACGTCCGCCGCGCTCACGATCGCGACCGGGTTGCGACTCCAGCGTGACGGCGCGAACGGGTCCAGCGCACGCCCCGACTCGAGGTACTCCCGCCGCAGCCGCTCGATGTCCAGGCCGGCACCGCGGCTGATCACGACCGGCGACGTGGCGAACAGGCTCAGCCCGCGGTCGATCGGCGCCACGACCACCGTGGCGTCCAGCGTCTCCGCGATCCAGTCCGCGGTGTGCGCGGCGAACCGGGTGAGCTCGCATTCGGGATTTCGGGCCTGAGCCATGCGCTGTCCTTGCGTCGAGAAGCCGGGGTTGCGCAGAGGAGTCGGTGGCGCGGCCCGCGTTCCCCCCTCCCGATGTCCCGCGTACGACTTTGGTCGTATTGGCGCCGCCGCGAGGTGCCATCGCCCCGTCCCGGGACTAACGTCCTCGGCGACCGTCAGCTGGACTTGACGGTCCCTGGGGCCAGGGCGGGGAAGACGAACGGACGGCTTGACGCGCAGATACGGCAACGACGGCGGCGACGATCGGCCGGCGGCGGTGCGCGCGCCGGCGCCGCCGCCGCCGCTGCTCGACCACGCCTGGGCGCTCACGTCCGGCGACCCGGTGCTGGCCCTGCAGGCGCACGCGCTCGACGCCGTCGCCGCGCTGATCCCCGCGACCGTCGCGATCTTCGCCGCGGTCAGCCGCCGCCACGCGATCGAGCGCGCGGTCGCGCTCGCGGACCCGCGCGCCGGCGTCGACCTGACCCGGCTCTGGAGCGCCTACGTCGCCGGCGCCGGCCGGACCGACCCGTTCGGCCCGCGCGTGCTCGACCCGCCCAACGCCACGGTGCTCGCGCTCGAGCACGTCGCGGCCCGCGCCCCCGAGCACGCGGCGGCCCTGCGCGCCGCCGGCTGGGGCGACCGGATCGCCATGTACCTGCGGCTGGCCGGCACGATCGTCGGCGTCGTGTCGCTGCTGCGCACGCCGGACCAGCCCGGCTTCTCCGCCGCCGACGCGGCGAAGCTGCGCCGGATCCAGCCGCTGCTCGAGCACGTCTACGGCGCCGCGCTGGCCCCCGGCCCCGACGCCCCGCGCGACGTCCTGCAGGGCAGCGGCCTGACACCGCGCGAGGCGGACGTGGCCGAGCTCGTGAGCCGCGGCGCGTCCAACGCCGAGATCGCCCGTTCGCTGCACGTCAGCGAGGCCACGGTCAAGACGCACCTGACGCGGATCTACACGAAGGTCGGCGTGCGCACGCGGACGCAGCTCGCACTGCTGGTCGGCGGGAGCGAGTGATGGCACCGAGACGGGCCGGCGCGGCGGTCGCCGCGGTCGCGGCGATCGCGTGGCCGCTCGTCACCGGCATCGAGGACGTGCCGTGGGACGCGCTCGCCGCGTGCGTCGCCGCGTACGCGTTCGCCGCCTCCGCGGTGCTCCACGCCGGCGCCCGCCCGACCCAGCTCGCGCTCGTGCCGATGCTGTGGCTGCTCCCGCCGGCGCTGGTCCCGCTGAGCGTGGCGGCGGCGGTCGCCGCCCGCGCGCTGGCGGACGTGATGTTCCGGTTCCACTCGCCGCGGCGGCTGCTCACGGTGACCACGGACGCCGCCGCCGCGTTCGCGCCCGCGGTCGTGTTCGCCGTCCTCGGGCCGAGCTGGCAGACCGCGCTGATCGCGCTCGCGGCCCAGTGCGTGTACACGGCGGCCACCTCGGCCCCGCCCGTGGTGATGGCGGTCGACGCGCTGCTGCTCCCGCTCGCCGTCGTGCTGGCGCAGGCCGGCCCGGCCGCGGTGCTGGCCGTCGTGCCGCTGAGCCTGCTGCTGACCGCGCTCGCCCGCGACCGCGCGCGCCAGCGCGCCGGGGCCGCGGCGATCGGCGGGGAGCTCGAACGCGCACGCCGCCGCGTCGCGCTCGCGAACCGGCGCGTCGGCCGCGCGCTGGACGCCGGCGACCGTCTCGCGGTGGTCGAGATCGCGCTGGCGACCGCCGCCGACGCGACGGACGCCGGCATGGGCCGGGGCCGGCTGACCGACGAGCCGCGCGCGCTGGTCGTGGAGACGGCGCCGCGCCAGCTCGGCGCGCCGCAGTCGGCGGCGCTGGAGCGCGCCGAGCGCAACGCGCTCGCCGGCACCGCCGCGGCCGTCTCGGAGGACGGGTGGCACGCGCTCGCGCGCCCGCTGACACTGTGGCGCGACGGTACGCGCAGCACGGTCGGCGCGCTCGCGGTCTGCCGCGCCGGCCGCGCGTTCGGCGAGGAGGACGAGGGCCGCTTCGCGGAGCTGACCGCGCAGACCGCGGCGGCGCTCCAGCGGCTGGAGCCGCACGCCCCCGCGCGCATGCGCCAGGTCAGCGCGCGTTAGCCTGCGCGGCGTGCCCACGGTGTGGACGATCGGCTACGAGCGGCTGCTACCGCCGGAGCTCGTCGCGGAGCTCGAGGCCGCCGGGGTCGAGCGCGTGCTCGACGTCCGCTTCCGGCCGCAGTCGCGCCGCCCCGGCATGTCGAAGACCCGGCTCGGCGAGCTGCTCGCCGAGCACGGCATCGCCTACGAGCACCGGCGCGAGCTCGGCACGCCCCCCGACCTGCGCCACCTCTTCCACACGAACCAGATCAAGCCGGCGGCGGCCGCGTTCCGCGCCCACGTCGAAGCGACCGCGCCGGACGCCCTCGACGCGCTCGCCGCCGAGCTCGACCACGGTCCGCGCACCGCGCTGCTGTGCCTGGAGGAGGACCCCGCGTCCTGCCACCGGCGCGTGCTCACCGAGGCGCTCGCCGAGCGCCGCCCCGGCCTGCGCGTCGTCGATCTCTAGCGCCGCCGCCGCTAGCGTCTAGGCCGAATGTCGGCGGCGAGGCGATCCCGGACCACGCCCGGTGGGCTCTCCACGTCCGCCCTGCGCGGGCTGCTCGACGCCACGCCCGCCGCGGTCGGCTGCTTCGACACCATGCTGCGCGTCCTGTACGCCAACACGGCGTTCACGATGGCGACGGGCGCCCAGGCCGGCCGCGTGCTCGACGCCGGCCCGCTCGCGGGCGAGCTGAAGGCGATGGTGACCAGCAGCGGCGCGCCGCGCCGCGTGCGGCTGGGCGGGGAGCGGCGGATGCCGGTCTCCGGCACGCTGTTCATGCTCGAGCCGGGCCTGATCGGCATGGTGCTCGACGCGGGCGGCCACGAGGCGCTGGCCGAGCTGGCCGCCGAGCAGTCCGCGCTGCGCCGCGTCGCCACGCTGGTCGCGTCCAGCCCCGAGCCCGAGGCGGTCTTCCAGGCCGTCGCCGAGGAGGCCGGCCGCCTGCTGCACGTGCGCTCCGCGGCCACGATCCGCTACGACGGCGGCCAGGCGTGGACGGTCGGACGCTGGGCGGACGAGGACGACCCCGGCGGCTTCGTGGTCGGCACGTCGGTCCCGCTGGCCGACAGCGACGGGCTGACCGCGATCGTCGCCCGCACCGGCCGCCCGTCCCGGATCGAGGACTACGCGGGCGTGCGCGGCCACGCCGCGGAGCTGATGCGCGCGAACGGGTTCCGCTCCGCGGTCGCGGCGCCGATCGTCGCCGGCGGGCGGACGTGGGGCCTCGTGCTGGTCGCGTCCGTGGGCGTGCTCGGGTCCGACGCCGAGCGCCGCCTGGCCGGGTTCGCGGAGCTGGTCGCGCTCGCGCTGGAGAGCGCGGAGGCGCGCGCGGAGCTCAACGCCTCGCGCGTGCGGATCCTGGAAGCCGGCGTGGCCGAGCGCCGGCGGCTCGAGCGCAACCTGCACGACGGGGCGCAGCAGCGGCTCGTCGCGCTCGCCGTGCAGCTGCGGATGCTCGAGAAGCGCCTCGGCGACCCGGACGCCGCCAGCCCGCTGCTCAAAGGCGCGACCACGGAGCTCGAGCAGGCGCTCGGCGAGCTGCGCGAGCTCGCCCGCGGCCTGCACCCGGCCGTGCTCTCGGACCGCGGGCTCGCACCCGCGCTGGAGACGCTCGCTACTCGCTCGCCGCTTCCGCTGACCGTCGAGGGCGTGCCGGAGGAGCGGCTCGCCGAGCCGGTCGAGGCCGCCGTCTACTTCGTCGTCGCCGAGAGCCTGACCAACGCCGTCAAGCACGCCGGCGCGTCCGAGCTGCGCGTGCGCATGCAGGCGGAGACGGAGGAGCTGCTGGTCGAGATCTCCGACGACGGGCGCGGCGGGGCGGACCTGCGGGCGGGGAACGGGACCGGCCTGCGCGGGCTCGCGGACCGGGTCGAGGCGCTCGGCGGCAGCCTCACGGTCATCTCGCCCGCGGGCGAGGGGACGATCGTCCGCGCGGTGCTCCCACTCTGACATTCGGGGTTGCGTGAGCGACACATGTGCGCGATGCTTTCCGGCATATACATGGTCGATCCGCCGGACCAGATAGACACATAGCGTTACCCGGCGGGAGGGCGAGAGCCCACCCAAACCCATGGCTTTGCAGCCTCGGAGGTCGCGGAAAAGCGGCCGCCAGACGTGATCGGTGGCAGCCCGGACAGGTGACAGGGTCCGGGCGCCCCGCGTTCACCCGCGCAGGCTGAAGTCGAACGCGGCGCCGACGTCCGGCCGCTTGGACACGAGCCCGACCCGCGCCTCGAAGTCCGCCCACTGCTCGAGCACGCCGCGGTCCAGCCGCAGGCCGTTCGCGAACACGGGCAGGACGGCGTCCAGCTGCGCGCGGACGAGCTTCGTGTCGTCGGTCTCCGCCTCGCGGGCGATCACGCGCACCGCGTCGTCCGGGTGCGCGCGCACCTCGTCGAGCCCGGCGGCGATCGCGTCCAGCGCGCGCTCGATGTCCGCGCGGCGCTGGCGCAGCGTCGCTCGTGACGTGACCAGCACGACCTCCGGGTACGGCGGCGCGCCGAAGTTCTCGACCCGGAACTCGCGCGCGTCGAGCCCGCGCTCGCGCAGCGCGACGCCCTCCGCGTTCCAGAACGCCGGCACGGCGTCGACCCGCTTGGTCAGCAGGCGCGAGACCGCGTTGAAGCCGATCGTCACCTGCTTGACCCGGCTGAAGTCGCCGCCGTCACCCTCCACGATCGCCTTCACGAACGCCGGGTCCGACGGCAGGCCGGACACGCCCACGGTCTTGCCCTCCAGCTCGCGCGGGCGCGCGATCGGCGGCTGCGCGATCAGCGCCGCCAGCGGCTTGCCGACCAGGGCGCCGACCGCGACCACGTCGCTGCCCTGCTCGCGCGCGATCGCGAGGTCGTGGATGTCGAGCACGCCGAGGTCGACCTTGCGGCTGGAGACGAGCTTGAGCGAGTCCGGGCCGGTCCCCGGCTTGCGGATCTCGATCCCCTTGGCCAGGTACAGCGGCGCGTGCACGGCGTTCGGCGTGAAGTCGAGCGCCACCGTCACGCGGTCCGTGGAGCCGCAGCCGGCGAGCAGCAGGAGCGCGAGCACGACGAGCCGTTTCATCGCGATGACCGTAGCCTGTCGGACGATGCTGACCGATCGCGTGCGCCGCCACTGCGCCCGCGTGGCCCACGCCGCGCGGCACGTCACGATCGACCTCGACGCGGACGTGCGGGCCGGCGGCGTGAGCGGCCTCGACGAGCAACTGCACTTCCTCGAGGGCGCGCCGGAGGACGTCACGCGCTACGTGCTGATCCTGGACGCGGTCAACTTCGGCTCCGGCTGGTTCGAGGAGCTGGGCGTGACCACGGACGCCCTGACGGAGCGGCTGACCGCGCACGCGCGGGCCGAGGGGCCGTGGAGCCCGCCGCAGCTGCGCGCGCTCGACGCGGCGGAGGTGGGCGCGACGCTGGCGCTGCCTGTCGAGCACGAGCTGACGCGGCTCTACACGAGCGCGCTGCAGCAGCTCGGTGCCTTCCTGCCCGTGCGGCTGGGCGACAGCGCGGACGCGTTCGCGCAGGCGCTGACCGCGATGCCGTTCTTCGACGACCGCGGCTTCTACAAGCGCGCGCAGATCGCCGCCAACGACCTCGTCCTGGCGGGCGTGGCGGACTTCGCCGACGTCGACCGGCTGACGATCTTCGCCGACAACCTGGTCCCGCACGTCCTGCGGATGGACGGGGTGCTGCGCTACGACGAGGAGCTCGCGGCGCTGGTCGACGCGCGCGTGCCGCTGCCGGCCGGCGGCGTTCACGAGCGCGAGCTGCGTGCGTGCGCGGTGCACGCGTGCGAGGGGCTCGCGGCGCGGTTGGGCGTGCCGCCGCGGCGGCTGGACAACTGGCTCTGGAACCGCGGCGAGCGCCCGCCCTACAACGAGCGCCCGGCGCACGTCACGCGCACCGTCTACTACTGACGCAGGATCAGCTGCAGGTCGCCGAGCTCGTGCCAGCGGTAGCCGGCGTCGCCCGCCGCCCCGCGCGGGCGCCCGTACCACTCGTGGCCCCCCCGAGCCGCGTGGGCATTTCCGGCGTCGGCTACCTCATGGATGGCGCTCCCACGCTGCGGTGGCAGTCGGTCGCCTCGTTGAGGCTCCGTTGACGCTCAGCCTCGCCGTCGCAGTAGGTCGATCGTCAGGCCGGGCGCGTCGTACTTCGACGCCAGGCGGGCGAGCGTGAGGGCGCCGAGCATCAGCCCGAAGTCCCGCAGCGCGACGTCGTAGTAGCCGGAGTAGGTGACGAGGTCAAGGACGATCCCGGCCAGCCAGGCGGCGACCACGTAGGCGGCGTAACGCGGCTTCAGCAGGACCAGGATGCCCGCTGCGATCTCGACGACGCCGATGATGTGCATCGCCGTGAACGCGTCGCCGGGCAGGATGTCGTTGTACCACGACGCGAGGTACTTCTCCCAGTGCACCAAGCCGTTGAAGAACTTGTCCACGCCCATCACGATCGGCAGCACGGTGAAGCCGATGCGCAGGAGCCAGAACGCCTGGTAGCCGGGATCCTTGACATCGTGGGCGACCGCAGCGCCCTTGGTTCGCGGGTCGGATCGGGCGCCGACGCTCATTGAAGACATCGATGACCTCCTTGAGCGGTTTGCAGGCTTGCTTGAGAGATTTGCGTCAGCGAAGGGCCCGTTCTTACCTCTCGATCGGGAGCACGCCAGGGCGTTCCCGATCACGCTGAGGAGACGGTGACGCGTCCGCGTCGCTCAGCGACGCCGGGTCAGGCCGCCGAGCAAGGTTGGGGCACGGCGGCGGCGCGTCCTCACCGCGGAAGTAAGAATGCGGATCGCCGGGTCGCCAACTGGGCTGGAGATGTGGAGACGAGCCAAGCATCCGAGCGCCGACCGTTCGCAAGAGGTCCGCATCGCGTCCTGGCGGCGACGGCGATTGGAGGCCGCGGGCTTTGACGGCGCGCTCGCGGAGGTGCTGGCAGGCGATCCGCGCACCGACGTGCACGCGCTGCTGGAGCTGGTCGATCGCGGCTGTCCACCCGCGCTTGCCGCGCGCATCCTCGCTCCCCTCGACGCGGTTCCGCAGTCGGAGCCATCGTCATGACCTCTCGCTCCGGTACCGTTCGGGTCGCCGCGCGGCTGGCGCGGTCACCGATCATGTCCGCCTCACGCATTCGCGCTGCCCGCGCCAATCTCGACCCCGACTCCGTGGCGTGGCTGGACTCCTTGAACGCCGACGGCACGGCCCGCGAGGACGCGATCGCGCGGTTGCATGCGTTGCTGGTGCATGCCGCGCGCTTCGAGCTGGCCCGGCGGCAGGCGACGCGGCCTCATCTCGATCGCGACGAGCTCGACGACATCGCGTTGCAGAGCGCCGACGATGCGCTGGTCGCGATCCTCGCCAAGCTTGACCAGTACCGCGGCGCAAGCCGCTTCACCACCTGGGCGTACAAGTTCGCGTTGCTGGAGACCGCCGTCAGGCTCCGTCGGCGCGCCTGGCAGGACCGTGAGCTTCCGCTTGAGCCCGAGAGCTGGTCGCAGATACGCGACAGCCGGGCCTCGCCGTCGGCGGACGCCGAGCAGCACGAACTGCTCGATGCGATCCGGCAGGCCATCGACAAGGAGCTGACCCCTCACCAACGCGAGATCCTCGTCGCCGCCGCGCTGAACGGCGTGCCGATCGACGTGCTCTCCGAGCGATTCGGCACAACCCGAGGTGCGCTCTACAAGACGATCCACGACGCTCGGCGAAAGCTGCGCCGATGCCTCGAGGCCGACGGATACACGATCGGGTCGAGCGGGACGAGATGAGTCACCGGACGACATCCAACGCTGATCTGCTGCGGCGGCTTCTGGGGCCCGCCGGCCCGGAGTTGAGTTGCGACGAGTGCTTCGAGCAGCTCGATCGGTACGTCGACCTCGAGCTCGCCGGCACCGACGCCGACCGTCTGATCGCAGGCATGCGCGCACACCTCGAGGGATGCGAAGCCTGCCACGAGGACCACCTCGCGCTGCTCGCCCTCGTCAGCAGCCGACGCTGAACGGCTTCCCCCGTGTCGCCACGGCACAAGCCCGAACAAGCCCGCCGCCCGGAAGGAAGAAGTCGTCGTTGCCGGCAGCAAACCGAGGGGTGAGACGGGTCCTCGAGAGGAGTTGACGTCACGACGTTGCTGAGACCGCGATCGATGCGGCACCGCCCGCCGCGGGTTCATCCCGACCGCGCCGGCCTGCATCGATGGCGTGTTCGGTGGCGCCAGCCGTCTGCTGGCGGTGCTGGACCGGTATGCGCGCGACTGCGCCCATATACCGGCCCATCTCGCGCTCGACGCGTCTCCACTCCACGCCACGCCGAAGGACGATGCATTGCAACGAGATGGGAGGGATGGACATGGCCGAGCACTTTGAGCGACAAGACCGACCACGTTGCCGTGCACAAGGGGCGCGCGCTGGAGAAGGCTGAGCAGCAGTGAGAGTGAGCAGGATTTTCACGGTCGGGCATTCGACTCGCGAGTTCAACGACGTGCTGACGATGCTACGGCGCAACGAGGTCACGAGCTTGGTCGACGTTCGACGGTTTCCAGGATCGCGACTGTCACCGCAGTGGAACCAGTCGTCGATCATCGAAGCGTTGCCGGATGACATCGAGTACCGGTGGATCCAGCGGCTTGGTGGCCGACGGTACACCTCGACCGGAGTGCAGAGCGAGAACGACGCGTGGCGGGTGAAGGCGTTCCGTGACTACGCCGACTACATGGCGAGCGACGACTTCAGAGCCGGCCTGGACGAGTTGCTCGAGTTGGCCACCGATCATCGCCCGGCGATCATGTGCAGCGAAGCCGTGCCGTGGCGCTGTCATCGAAGGTTGATCGCTGACGCGCTGATCATTGCCGGGGTCGAGGTCGCGCACATCATGTCGGCCACCATCACGCGGGCGGCTTCGCTCAGCGAGCACGCGTGCGTCCGAAACGGTCAGATCACCTATCCGTCCATCGCCTGACGCTTGGGGGGCGGGTCGATCATCGATCTCGTTGGGCGAGTCCGTGACGTCGTCAGGGCGAGGAGGTGCTCTGGAGGTGCGTCGTCAGTGCGGACGGAACGCCGGCGAGGTGCCGTGGCGGTCGAGCGCCGCGCTTGCTCGTGAACGAAGAAATGCCGATGCGCGTTCAACGAGTCGATATGGACCGAGCGCGATGTCACTGGTCGTAGTGACGCCCTCGCGCGCCCGCGTCCCAGGCCGCGATCCGGAGGGAGAGTGGTTCGCCCGCCCGAACACTGCAAGATCGTCTGGCTGCGCCGTCACGAGCACGGCCCGGAACTTGCCGAAGCGATGTCTCTGCGGATCCCGCGCGAGGCCGACCTGACCCAGCCGGTCGGCTACGTCCGCGAGCGCCGGGACCTGCTGGCGCCGGATGCGAGGCATCCCTCGGGGGCGCAACCGAGTCCAGCGGTGGATTCCCCCTCAAGCTCAGACCTTCGGCGGTTCGCCAGTCCCGTATCCGCCGCGCAGACGTGCTCCGACGCGATCGCGTCCGTGGCCGTCGCGCGAGTGCTTCGCGCCGGCAGCGTCGAGTAGGTAGCGTCGCACGTAAGATTTGGTGGTCGCGGAACGCCAAAGCAGTATGAACTCGATTGTCGCTGCTGTAGACCGTGACGGCCATCGTCCGTTGTCGCGAGCACGTGTCGCCGGGCTGCCGGGAGTCAGTCCGCGGGTCGATCGGGCCGCGGCCGAGCGCGCCGCGGGCGATCTGCTCGCGGCGCTGGGCGTGGACCTCGGGGCGCCGGGATTGCGCGAGACACCGCGTCGTATGGCCGATACCTACGTTGAGCTGTTGACTCCGGAGCCGTTCGAGGCGACGACGTTTCCGAACGAGGCAGGCTACGACGAGCTCGTGGTGGTGCGCGACATCACGTTCCGTTCCTTGTGCACGCACCACCTGTTGCCGTTCCATGGCGTCGCGCATGTCGCGTACCTGCCGGCGGAGCGCATCGTCGGCTTGTCCAAGCTGGCCCGTGTCGTGGAGCTGTTCTCGCGCGAGCTGCAGGTGCAGGAGCGCCTCACGACGCAGATCGCCGACTGGCTCGAGCAGCACCTCGAGCCCAAGGGCGTGGGCGTGGTGCTGGAGGCCGAGCACATGTGCATGTCGCTGCGCGGCGTCTGCCGTCCGGGCGCCAGGACCGTCACTTCCGCGCTGCGTGGGCTGGTGCGCGACGACCCGCGCACGCGCCAGGAGTTTCTGAACCTGACCGGAGGGAGCGCATGATGGCCGACCAGACGTTCGTCATCGTCGGTGCCGGCTTGGCCGGCGCCAAGGCCGCCGAGACGCTGCGCGAGGAGGGCTTCGATGGACGCATCGTGCTTCTCGGCGCCGAAACGGAGCGCCCGTATGAGCGTCCGCCGCTCTCGAAGGACTACCTGCGTGGCGAGACCGAAGGCAAGCCCTACGTCCATGACGAGTCCTTCTACGCCGATACGCAGATCGAGCTTCGCACCTCGACTCGGGTGGAGCGGATCGATCCGGCGGCGGGCGCGGTGTCACTCGCCGGCGGCGAGACGCTCGGCTTCGACCGGCTGCTGCTGACCACTGGCGCCGAGCCTCGGCGCCTGCCGCTTCCTGGCGGCGAGCTCGACGGCGTGCTCTATCTGCGCAGCGTGGAGGATTCCGACGCGATCCGCAGGCGGATCGATGCCGGGGGGCGGCTGGTGACGATCGGCGCGGGGTGGATCGGCGCCGAGGTCGCTGCCTCGGCGCGGCAGCGCGGCTGCGAGGTGACGATCCTCGAGGCGGCGGCGCTGCCGCTGGAGCGGGTGCTCGGGCCCGAGCTGGGCGCGATCTACCGTGACATCCACGCCGATCACGGTGTGACGTTCGTCGGCGAGGCCCGCGTGGAGGCGATCGAGGGCGACCGGCAGGTCAATGCGGTGCGGCTCGCCGACGGCCGCCGCGTCGAGGCCGACTTCGTCGCGGTCGGCGTGGGCGTCGCGCCGCGCGTCGAGCTCGCGCAGGCCGCCGGCTTGGACGTCGACAACGGGATCCTGGTCGACGAGCACCTGCGCACCAGCGCGCCCAACGTCTACGCGGCGGGCGACATCGCCAACGCGCAGCATCCCTTCTACGGGGCGCGGGTCCGCGTCGAGCACTGGGCCAACGCGCTCAACCAGGGACCGGTCGCCGCCCGGAGCATGCTCGGCCGGCAAGCCGCCTACGAGCGCATCCCGTACTTCTTCTCCGATCAGTACGAGATCGGGATGGAGTACTCGGGTTACGCGACCGACTGGGACGAGGTCGTCTTCCGGGGCGACCCGGCCGGCCGTGAGTTCATCGCCTTCTGGCTCAAGCGGGGCCGCGTGCTGGCCGGCATGAACGTCAACGTGTGGGACGTCAACGAGGACGTCCAGGCGTTGATCCGCGCACGGGCGCCGATCGACCAGGCTCGCCTCGCCGATCCCGATGTGCCGCTGCGCGACCTGCTTCCCGCGGAGACGAGCGCATGAGTCGCCTGGAGCGCCTGCACGAGGCCGGGGTTTCGATCTGGCTTGACACGCTCTCGCGCGAGCTGCTCGACAGCGGCGAGTTCGCACGGCTGGTGCGCGACTGCCAGGTCAGCGGCGCGACGTCGAACCCGACAATCTTCGCGACGGCGATCACCGGCTCCGACCGCTACGACGAGCAGCTGCGCGCGCTCGTCGGACAGGATGTCCGCGACCCGCAGGAGCTGTTCTTCGCGCTCGCGCTCGACGACGTCCGCGCGGCCGCCGACGTGCTGCGCGGGCTCTACGAGCAGACCGGCGGCCGGGACGGGTTCGTCTCGTTCGAGTGCACGCCCGACCTGGCCGACGACACCGACGCGACGATCGACCAGGCGCTCGAGCTGTGGCGGCGACTCGCCCGGCCCAACGTGATGATCAAGGTGCCGGCGACCGCAGCTGGCGTACCGGCGATCGAGCAGCTGACGGCGCACGGCGTCAACGTCAACGTCACGCTGTTGTTCTCCGTCGAGCGCCATGAGCAGGTCATCGACGCCTACCTACGCGGCTTGGAGCGCCGCGCGGGGGCGGGCGAGCCGCTGGAGCGGATCGCCTCGGTCGCGTCGTTCTTCGTCTCGCGCGTGGACACCAAGGCCGATGCCGCGCTGCCCTCCGACTCGCCGTTGCGCGGGCACGTCGCGATCGCCAACGCCCACCGCGCCTACGGTCGCTACCTGCAGCGCTTCGCCGACGAGCGCTGGCAGAAGCTCGAGGCGGCCGGCGCGCGACCGCAGCGACCGCTGTGGGCCAGCACCGGCACCAAGGACCCCGCCTACTCCGACGTGCTCTACGTCGAGCGGCTGATCGTCCCCGGCGTCGTCAACACCATGCCCGAGAAGACGCTGCTGGCGTTCGCCGACCACGGCGACGTCGAGCACGCCCTCGACAGTGACGTCAGCGACGCCGAGCGCGTGCTCGACCAAGCCGGCGAGGCGGGCGTCGACCTCGCCGCGATCACCGCCCAGCTCGAGCGCGAGGGCGTCGATGCCTTCTGCGGCTCCTACCGCGAGCTGCTCGCGTGCATCGAGTCCAAGCTCTCGGATCTCGCTCCCGCTTGACCGATCTCGCCGCCACGGTCACTGGTCTCGCTCAGGCGCCGCGGCGGATCGGTGGCTACGCGCCGATTCGCGACTACGCTGCGCTCGGCGACGGCCGTACCGTCGCGCTCGTGGCACGCGACGGGCAGATCGATTGGCTGCCGCTGCCCGACGTCGACTCGCCCAGCGTGTTCGCGGCCGCGCTCGATGCCCAGCGCGGAGGATGCTTCTCGCTCGCGCCCGAGGATCCGTTCGCGGCCACGCGACGCTATCTGCCTGGCACCAACGTGCTCGAGACGACGTTCTCGACCGCGCGCGGCGTCGTGCGAGTCACCGACGCGCTCACGTTGCCAGACGGCCGGCTCGGCCCGGCGCGTGAGCTGCAGCGCCGCGTCGAGGGCCTCTCCGGGCGAGTGGCGATGCGCTGGCGGATCGAGCCGCGCTTCGCCTACGGGCGAGAGCCGGCGCGGATCGCTCGCCGTGCAGGCGTCGCGGTCGCCGCTGCGGGATCGGCCGCGTTCGCCGTCAGCGCCTGGGGTGCCGGTGAACCCGAGCTCTCCCCCGACGCCATCAGCGGCCGTTTCGAGGCGGGCGTCGGCACGCGCGCCACCGTCGCGTTGTGCGCAGCCACCCAGGAGCCGCTCGTCCTGCCTACTCGATCCGAGCTCGATGACCGGCTCGAGCACACGATCTCGACCTGGCGCGGTTGGACGCGGGCCCGCCGCTACCGCGGACCGTGGCGCGACGCGGTGCTGCGCAGCATCCTTGCGCTCAAGCTGCTCGTCTTCGCGCCGTCCGGCGCCGTCGCCGCGGCGGCGACCACGTCGCTTCCGGAGGCGATCGGCGGCGAGCGCAACTGGGACTATCGCTTCTCGTGGGTGCGCGACTCGGCGTTCACGCTCGACGCGTTCCTGACGCTCGGGTGCCCGCTGGAGGCGCACGCGTACTTCTGGTGGCTGATGCACGCCTCCCAGCTCACCCATCCGCGGCTGAACGTGCTCTACCGCCTCGATGGCGGCGTCCACGCCACAGAGCGCGAGCTGCCACTGGCGGGCTACCGCGGCTCGCATCCCGTGCGCACCGGCAATGCGGCCGCCGATCAACTCCAGCTCGACACCTACGGCGAGCTGCTGCAAACGGCCTGGATCTACGCGCAAGCCAACGGGCGGCTCGATCGCGACATCGCCAGCAGGCTGGCCGAGATCGCCGATTACGTCTGCACGGCCTGGCGTCAACCCGACGCCGGGATCTGGGAAGTCCGCAGCCAACCGCGGCACTTCACGCAATCGAAGATGATGTGCTGGCTCGCGCTCGACCGCGCGCTGCGGCTCGCCGAAGCCGGTTACCTGCGCACCGCCCATATCGAACGCTGGCGCCAGGAGCGCGACGAGGTCCGCGCGTTCGTCGAAGGTCGCTGCTTCTGCGAGGCCAAGGGCTGGTATGCGCGCGCCGCCGATGACCAGGAGCTCGACGCCTCGGTCCTGCTCGGGCTCCTCCTCGGCTACGGCGACAGCAGCTCAGACCGCTGGATACAGACCGTCGACGGCGTCCGCCACGAGCTGGCCGACGGCCCCTACGTGCGCCGCTACAGCGGCGAGGACGGCCTCACCAGCGCCGAGGGAGCGTTTCTGGCCTGCTCGTTCTGGCTCGCCGAGGCGCTCGCCCGCACCGGCCGGACGCATGAGGCCAGCGAGCTGATGGACGCGCTCGTCGCACTCGCCAACGACGTCGGACTCTACGCCGAGGAGACCGACCCCCGCACCGGCGCGTTCCTGGGCAACTTCCCCCAAGGGCTGTCGCACCTCGCGTTGATCAGCACGGCGCACGCCATCGCCGAAAAGATCGACAGATGAGCGTCGCGGGAGCACTCGCCGGCGGCTTCGCCGGCACCGTGATGCTGACGACGATCCTGCGCTTCGGCAGTGAAATGGGACTGACGCGCATGGACCTCCCATTCCTGCTCGGCACCGCATTCACCGCCAACCGCACCCGCGCCAAGGCGATCGGCTACGCCCTGCACTTCGTCGCCGGACTCGCCTTCGCGCTCGCCTACTACGCCGTCTTTCGCGCGATCGACACCAGCGGCTGGTGGCTCGGCGCGATCTTCGGACTCGCGCACGGCCTCTTCAGCGGCACCGCGCTAGTCAACATCCTGCTTCCGCTCGTGCATCCGCGCATGGCCAGTCCGCTCACCGCCGCGCCCACGACCGCGCTGCTCGAACCGCCCGGGTTCATGATGCGCAACTACGGGCTGCGCACCCCACTGATCAACCTGAGCGCTCACATCGCCTACGGCGCCATCGTCGGCAGCTTCGTCTCGCTCGCCGGCTGACCATGACCATGGCTCGGCCATCATCGGGCCAAGCACGAGCGAGCTGCCGATCGCGATGGGCTCACCGAGCAAGTGGAGGGACAGCGCCGGATCGCAAAAACCCACATAACCCGATCGGTTTCGTGTACATTAACCGCCGGTCGCTCGCATCGGGTCTGCTGGAGGGTCGAACGCACTATGAACTTCACGTGGTCAGGACTGGCAACGCTCGCCGCGGTGGCGCTGAGCTGGGCCGGTATCTGGTGGCTGCGCCGGCGGCAGGTGCACTTCAGCTTCGTCGCGCTCAGCGCGCTGGCGATCGGCGTCCCGATCGGCCTCGTGGCCCAGGACCACGTCGAAGCGATCAATCCGATCGGCCGGATCTATATCAATGTTCTGCTCGCCACGGTCGGTCCGCTGATCCTGTTGGCGATCATCTCGTCGATCCTCTCGCTCGGCGGCCTGGCCAAGCTGCGCACGATCGGCCTGCGCTCGGTCTTCTGGCTGCTGCTCAGCAACGCGCTCGCCGTGATGCTGGCGCTCGGCCTCGGGTTCGTCTTCCGGCCCGGCCACGGCGTGCACCGTGAGCTCGCCGACGTCTCGACCGACGCCATCCAGGGCCAGGTGCAGAGCTTCGGCCAGGTGGTCGTCGGCTTCTTCCCGACCAACGTCGTGCAGAACTTCAGCGCCAACGACATCATCCCGATCATCCTGATCGCGGTCACGCTCTCGGTCGCGTACCTGTCGCTGGCCGAGAAGGAGCCCGAGAAGGTGCGGCCGTTCCGCGACGGCGCCGAGGCGCTCAAGCTCGTCGTCTTCAAGGTCGTCGGCTACGTCATCCGGCTCACCCCGTACGCGATCGTCGTGCTGACCGCCTACATGGTCGGCAGCAGCACGAACCTGGGCGGCGACTTCAAGTCGCTCGTCTGGCTGCTGGCGCTCGTCTGGGCGGCGTGCATGCTGCACGCGTACGTGCTCAACGGCGTGATCCTCGAAGTGTTCGCGGACGTGCCGATGGTCGCGTTCTTCCGCAAGATCTTCCCCGCGCAGCTGACCGCGTTCACGACCCAGAGCAGCATCGGCACGCTGCCGGTGACGACCGGGCAGCTGACGCGCCAGGTCGGCGTGCACTCGGAGATCGCGCACTTCACGGCGCCGCTCGGCGCGACGATCGGCATGCCCGGCTGCGCCGGCATCTGGCCGATCATGATCGCGATCTGGGGCATCAACTCGTACGGGCTCTCGTACTCGCTGAGCCAGTACGCGGTGCTTGCGCTGCTGAGCGTGATCGTCTCGGTCGGCGTCGCCGGCGTCCCGGGCGCGGCGACCGTGTCGGCCGCCACGGTGATGGCGGCGGCCGGGCTGCCGCTCGAGTTCGTCGCCGCGACGATCCCGATCGGCGTGATCGCGGACATGGCGCGCACGGCCACGAACGTCACCGCGGCCGCGGTCAGCGCGACCGTCGTGGCCCGCCAGACGGGCCTGCTCGACGACGACATCTTCCACGGGCGGACGACGTTCGTCGAAGAGCCGCCTGTGCTGGTGGCGCCGGCGCCGGCGTACCACCCGCCCGTGGCCGCGCCGCCCCCCGAGCTGGTGGGCGCGCGATGACGCCGCGCGTCTGTACGGGCCCGGACCCGTGACGTCCTGACCGCGCCCGCGGTCAGCCCGCTCAGCCGCACCGCCGCAGCACCCACCCCGCCGGGGCCGCTCGCCCCTGCGCGACGACTTGAACCCAGAGACCGACAGGAGACGCAGACAGTGAACGTTGTGCACCGCCGGAGGCGCTCGGCCGCGGCCCTCGGCGCCGCCGTGCTGAGCCTGGCCCTGGCGCCCGCCGCGCACGCGCAGGGCGTCAGCAACCCGGCGCAGCACCCGGCGCCGATCACGGTCAAGATCGACGGGCAGACCTACCACGACGGGCTCGATACGCTGCCGGGCTACGACGACGAGGCCTGCACGCCGATCCCGAACATCCAGTACGACTTCGCCGCCGACCAGATCCAGTACTACGACGGCGACGGCAACCTGCTGACGACCGCGCACTGGACCGAGTGGTCGCGGATCAGCTCCTACCAGACCTGGAAGGCGCAGCAGACCGCCGGCACGCCGACGCCGACCCCCACGGCGTCCAAGCCCGTCGCGACGCCGACCGCGACGAGCCCCGCCGCCTCCGGCCCCGCGGCGTCGGCCCCCGCGGCGTCCGCGCCGGCGGCGTCCGGGCCCGCCGCGTCGACCCCCGCCGCGTCGAGCCCGTCGAGCAAGAGCACGAAGACGAAGAGCTCGCCCAAGAGCAAGAGCCACGCGTCGAAGCAGAGCACGTCGAAGCCGGCCGCCTCGTCACCGAGCAAGAGCAGCACGCCGGCACCGAGCCGCAGCACGAGCACGAGCAGCAGCAGCCACGCGACGGCGTCCCCCACGGCGAGCGGCAGCGGCACGCCGGCCGCGAGCGACACGTCCACGGCCGACGCCGACCCGGCCGCGACCACCGATCCGGCGGCGGCCGACCCGGCCGCGACGACCGATCCGGCGGCGGTCGATTCGGCCGCGACGACTGATCCGGCGGCGGTCGATCCGGCCGCGACGACCGACCCCGCCGCGGCCGACCCGGCCGCGAACGCCGCCGCGACCACGCCCGCGACGACCACCGCGGCCGCCGCGCCCACCACCGCGCAGTACAAGCTCGCCAGCGCGGAGGTCGGCGGCGGCAGCGACACGCGCTTCGCCGGCGTCGCGATTCTCGCCGCGCTCTTCTCCGTGGCCGGCCTCGGCCTCCTGCTCCGCGGGTTCGCCCGCAGCCGGGGGGTGGGTCGCTGGTGACCGATCGCAGGACTACTGACAGACAGGAAAGGACGACTGTGAAGCTCCTCAACCGGTGGACGCGGGCGGCGGTGGCGCTGGCCGCGGCCGCTGCGCTCGTGCCGAGCACGGCGAGCGCCGCCGCCCCGACGACGACGTACACGCACGCGACGTACCTGCAGCACGCGCTCGGCCTGCCGAGCACGGACACTGCCCCGGCGATCGAGTCGGTCACCTACGACCGCTTCCAGTGGCTGCTGCAGCAGCCGGGCACCTTCGCGTTCCTGATCGGCGACCCGGCCACGGACCCGTCCTTCGCCGCCCGCGCCCGCGACGTCGAGGCGGTCGCCAAGGCCCGCGGCGCCAAGCGGGTCTACTGGTTCAACCCGAACCTCTCGGGCAACGCCAAGGTCGGCGACGTCACCGAGCCCCGGCTCGACATCCGCGAGCCGGGCGCCATCGCGCTGCCGGACGCCTCGCGGACGAAGTACGGCAACGCGTGGCTGAACGTGGTCGGCCAGTACCTCGGCAACGGCGTCACCGCGACCGTCAACGACCTCAACAGCGAGTCGGCGACGGTGACGGCCACCACGCAGACCGCGACCGTCAACGACGCCGGTGCGGCCGCCGGCGCCAGCACGAAGGTCGGCGACCCCGACGGCGGCGCGCTCTACGACTACTCGACCGCGACGCCGGCGAACGTGCTCCACAGCGTCTTCTTCGTCTACGACAAGAGCCGGACGGCCGGCGGCCAGGCGGCCAAGATCGCCGCCTGGGTCGACCTGACCGAGCAGCCCACGTCCGACGCGGCGAAGGCCGACGTGACCACGGCGATCGGCACGGCCGGCGGGGCGAGCCTCGCGCAGCTCGACCAGTTCGCCTGGTGGAAGGACGAGGTCAACGCCAAGCAGGTCACGCAGGCCAACTCGTTCGCCCGCGGCAACGACCACCCGGTCCTCACCGACGCCGCCGACGCCGACGGCTGGCGGATCGACCAGATCACCTACCCCGAGCTGGTCGACCTGCTCGAGCACGCGACGGACGCGAACGCGGTGATCCTGTTCGGCGGCACCTGGTGCCCGAACACGCGGCCCGTGCTCGACGCGGTCAACCGGTACGCGCAGGAGCAGGACGTCCGGGTCTTCAACTTCGACACCGTGCTCGACGGCGGCCTCGCCGGCGGCAGCACCACCCGCGCGGTCAACCCGCTGCAGGTGCGCAACACCCACAACAACGGGTCGACGCAGTTCGCCACCCCGACGTCCCTGTACGGCGACGTGCTGGCCCAGTACCTCACCAACATCAAGACGCAGTACGACCCGGCGACGACCCCGGTCACGTACTTCAAGGGCGGCGACACCAGCGGCACCGCGATCTCCACGCGCAAGCTGCAGGTGCCGTTCCTGATCGGCTATGAGGGCAAGGCCGGCGGCGCGCCCAACGGCGGCGTCACGCGCCAGTGGCTGATCGACGACAACGACGGCACGTACACCGAGTACATGTCGCAGTGGTGGTTCACCCACCCGCAGCCCAACCAGCTCGGCATCTCGACGATCCCGCAGGCCGCACCGATCTGGGCCACGATCAACGCCAAGCTGGCGAACGTCACCTGGCGGACGGACCCGAACACGCTGAAGGTGAACACCGCGACCGACGCGGACGCCGGCCAGTACCTCGTCGCCGGCGAGAAGGCGAACGTGACCTACAACGCCGCCGGCAACGGCAGCGTGAGCGCCACCAGCAGCACCAGCGGCACCGTCAACGTCGGGCCGGCGGACCTGTCGGCCGCGCTGGCGGCGCTCGGCGCGGCGGCGCCGGCGAACCTCACCGAGGCGCGGGCCGCGCTCCTGGCCGCGTACAAGGCGACGCCCCAGGACACGGAGACGATCGCGAAGCTGACCCCGGTGTTCGCCCCGTGGGCGATCGCGCAGTCGCGCAAGAACACGCTCAACAACGCGTGGGGCGAGGCGACCACGCCGGGCAGCGTCCTCGGCGGGCTCGCCGCCGTGCACGCCGTCGAGGTCTTCTTCGCCGGGCTCCCGAACGGCGTGACCTCGACCCGGACGGTGACCGCGAACCCGGTCCAGGCCGGCACCGCGCCGACGGTCTCGGTCACGCTCGCGAACGCGTACGGCGCCACCGCCACGGGCACCCTGTCGCTGGTGGTCACGCAGGGCGGCGCGACCGTCGCCTCGGCGTCGGCCGCGATCGCCTCCGGCAGCGCGTCCTTCACGCTGCCGGCGCTGCCCGCGGGCACGTACGCGTTCACGCTGTCCTACCCGGGTGACCTCCAGCTCGCCCCGTTCACGGACACCGGCTCGCTCACGGTCACGCCCGCGGACGAGATCGCGCCCCCGCCGCCGCCGGACACGTTCGCGGCGCCGCCGGCGGTCATCACGCCGCCGCCACCGCCGGTCGTGATCACGTCCACGCGCGTGAAGACGGGCAAGGTCGCGGGCAAGGTGACCAAGGCGCCGACCACCAGGCGGGCCGGCAAGTACAGGATCACGATCGCGGCCGCCAAGGGCCTCGCGAAGCCGGGCGGCAAGGTGAAGATCAAGCTCAAGAAGGGCAAGACCACCAAGACCATCACCGGCAAGCTGGTGCGCGGCACGGTCACCGTGAAGCTGCCGAAGCTGGCGCGCGGCACGTGGAAGGTCACGATCTCGTGGCCGGGCGACAAGAAGTACCTGGCCGCTTCGGCGTCCGGGGCCTCGATCAAGGTCAAGAAGTAGGGGCTCGTCATCGCCGCGACGCAGACACACGCCGCCGGCCGGCTCCTGGAGCTGGTCGGCGGTGACCTGCGGGTCCCGCTCGTCGACGGCGAGCAGGTCCGCTACGTCAACCTCGACAACGCGGCGAGCGCCCCGGCGCTGCGTGCGGTCGCCGACGTCGTCGCGGAGCTGCTGCCGTACTACGGCAGCGTCCATCGCGGCGCGGGCTTCGCGTCGATCGTCAGCACCGAGGCGTACACGCAGGCGCGCGAGGTCGTGCGCGCCTTCACCGGCGCGCGGGCGGACGACCTCGTGCTGTTCACGCGCAACACCACCGACGCGCTCAACCTGCTCGCGGGCGCGCTGCCGCCGGACACCGCGGTGGTGACGTTCGCCGCCGAGCACCACGCGAACCTCCTGCCGTGGCGCCGCGGCGACGTGCGCCACCTGCCGCTCCCGGCGAGCCCCGCCGACGCGCTGGCGACGCTGGACGCGGAGCTGCGGGCGCTCGGCGGGCGGCGCGCGCTGGTGTCGGTCACGGGCGCGTCCAACGTGACCGGCGAGGTCTGGCCGGTCGAGGAGATCGCGCGGCTCGCGCACCGCCACGGCGCGCGCGTCGCGCTCGACGCGGCGCAGCTGGCGGCGCACCGCCCGCTCGACATCGGCGGCTGGGACGTCGACTACGTCGCGTTCTCCGGGCACAAGGTGTACGCGCCGTACGGCGCGGGCGTGCTCGTCGGGCGCGCGGACTGGCTCGACCGCGGCCGGCCGCACCTCGCGGGCGGCGGCGCGGTGCGCAGCGTCACGGTCGACAGCGTCGACTGGGCGACCGGCCCGGCGCGCCACGAGGGCGGGACGCCGGCGGCGCTCGGCGCGGTCGCGCTGGCCGCCGCGGCGGCCGCGCTCGCGGGCGTCGGCTGGGAGCGCATCCAGGCCCACGAGCAGGAGCTGCTCGAGCGGCTGCTGGCCGGGCTCGACGCGATCGGCGCGCACACCTACGAGCTGTGGGGGAGCGACCGCGTCGGCGTCGTCAGCTTCAACGTCGACGGGGTCGAGCCGGACCTGCTGGCGGCGGCGCTCGGCGCCGAGCACGGCATCGGCGTGCGCGACGGCTCGTTCTGCGCGCACCCGTTGATGGCGCACTTCGGCGGGCCGGCGGTGCGCGCGAGCATCGGGGTCGGCACCGGCGCCGAGGACGTCGACCGGCTGCTGGCGGCGGTCGAGCGGATCGCGCGGCACGGGCCGAGCTGGAACTACGTCTCGCGCAACGGCTACGTGCTGCCCGACCCGGACCCGCGGCCGCGCCCGGGGCTCGGCGGCCTGCTCAGCGGGCCGGTGGCGGGCGGCGGGTCAGCCTGTCGCGAGGCCGTGGCGGACCGCGAATAGCGCGGCCTGCGTGCGGTCGCTGAGACCGAGCTTGCCGAGGATGTGCGAGACGTGCGTCTTGACCGTCTTCTCGGCGACGCCGAGCTCCAGCGCGATCGCCTTGTTGGAGCGCCCGCGGGCGATCAGGACGAGCACGTCGCGCTCGCGCGGCGTGAGGTCGTCCACGACCGCGGGCGCGCCGCCGCCGTGGGCGATCTCCTCGACCACGCGGGTGGCGATCGCCGGGCTCAGCGGGGCGGTGCCGTCGTGGGCGGCGCGGATCGCCTTGACCAGCTCGGCCGGCTCGACGTCCTTGAGCAGGTAGCCGGCGGCGCCCGCGCGGAGCGCGGCGAACAGCTTGTCGTCGTCCCCGAAGCTGGTCAGGACGATGATGCGCGCGCGAGCCTCGCGCAGGCGCTTGAGGGTCTTGATGCCGTCCAGCTTCGGCATCACGAGGTCGAGCAGGACGACGTCGGGGTCGGTGCGCTGGACGGCGTCGAGCGCCGCCTCGCCGTCGGCGGCCTCGGCGACGACCTCGATGTCCGGCTGCAGGTCGAGGAACGTGCGCAGGCCCTGGCGCACGACCGCGTGGTCGTCGGCGAGCAGGACGCGGATCACGCCGGCACCTCGAGGCGGACCGTCGTCCCCGCGCCCGGGGTGGACGCGATGCGCAGGGTCCCGCCGAGCTCGGTGGCGCGCTCCTCCATCGACGTCAGGCCGAGGCGCTGGCCGCGGACCTCGCCGGACGGGTCGAACCCGCAGCCGTCGTCGGCGACGACGAGCGTGAGCGTGCCGTCGCTCGCGTGCAGGCCGACGTCGATGCGGGTCGCGCCGGCGTGCCGGAGCGCGTTGCCGAGCGCTTCCTGAGCGATCCGCAGGACCTGGGCGGCGGTGGCGGGCGCGAGCCGCGGGACGTCGCAGACGCGCAGCTCGATGCGCCGGCCGGCGACGCGGCGGAGCACGTCGACGTGCTTGCGCAGGACGGTCGCCAGGCCCTCGGCCTCCAGCGACGCGGGACGCAGCTCGAACACGACGGCGCGCAGCTCCTCCATCGCCTCGCGGGCCAGCGCGGAGACGCGCTCGATCTCGGTGGCGGCGGCGTGCGTGTCGCGCTCGAGCAGGGTCGCCGCGGACTCGGCGGCGAGCGCGACGCCGAACAGGCGCTGGGTGACGCTGTCGTGCAGCTCGCGCGCGAGCCGGTTGCGCTCCTCGATGACGCTCAGCTCGCGCGAGCGCTCGTGCAGGCGCGCGTTCTCGATCGCGATCGCGGCGTGGGCGGCGAGCAGCCCGATCAGCTTCTCGTCGGAGGCCGAGAACGATGGCGCGTGGACCTTCTCGGTCAGGTAGAGCGCGCCGAGGATCTCGCCGCGGGTGACGATCGGGACGCCTAGGAACGAGCGCATCATCGGGTGCCCGCGCGGCCACCAGCCGCGGAAGCGAGGGTCCTGCGTGATGTCGTCGGTGCGGTGCGGCTCGGGCGAGGTCAGCATCGCGCCGAGCATCCCGTGCGTGCGCGGGAGCGGGCCCATCTCCGCGATCAGCTCGTCGCTCATGCCGGCGGTGATGAAGCTGGCGAACGCGCCCTCGCCGTCCGGGATGCCGAGCGCGGCGTAGCGGGCGCCGGCCAGCTCGCGGGCGGAGTGCACGAGGCGCTCGAGGACCGGCTCGACCTCGTGCTCGGCGGCGATCGCGAGCACGACGTCGGAGAGCGCGCGGAACGCGGTGCTGTCGGCGGTGGCCATCGTCGGTGCCTTACGTTACGGGGCGTGCGGGTGCGGTCTCATCGGTCGCTGGGCCTAGGACCGCGGCGGCGATCGCCGCCTGACCGTACGCGATGCCGCCGTCGTTGGGCGGGAGCTGCGCCGGCGTGAGCGCGTGGGGGAGACGTTCCAGCGTGCGCGCGAGCAGGAGCCGGTTCTGGAAGACGCCGCCGGAGAGGACGACGACCGGCTCGTCCGCGAGCGCCCGCGCGGTGACGTCGGCGACGGCGTTGTGGAAGCGGGCGGCGATCCGCGCCACGTCGACGCCGCGTCCGAGATCGCGCCGGATCGCCGCGAGCGCCGGACGGGGGTCGAGGACGAGCGCCGCGCGCGGGGTCTCGCGGGCCGCCGCCGGCTCGCCGCCCGGCGCGGGCTCGCCGCCGGGCGCGGGCTCTCCGCCCGCCCGTGCGCGGTCGCCGCTCGCCGCCGCGACGACGTCGAACGGGTACGCGGCGCGCTCGCGCGGGTCCGCCACGGCCTCCAGCTCGATCGCCGCCTGGCCCTCGTAGGTCACGGTCAGGCGCAGGCCGCAGAGCGCGGCGACGGCGTCGAACAGGCGGCCCATGCTCGTCGTCAGCGGGGAGGCGAGGCCGGTGCGGGCGAGCTGGGCGACCGCGTCCCAGCGCTCGGGGTTCAGGCGCGGCGCCGTCTCGCCGATCTCCAGCAGCCACGCGCAGGCCATCCGCCACGGCTCGCGGATCGCCGCCTCGCCGCCGGGCATCCGCACCGGCCGCAGGTGGCCGAAGCGCTCGAACGCGCGCAGGTCGCCGCGGAGCAGCTCGCCGCCCCAGACCGTGCCGTCGGTGCCGTACCCGGTGCCGTCGTAGATCGCGCCCGCGCCGTGCGTGCGCCCGTGCTCGGCCAGGCAGGCGGCGAGGTGCGCGTGGTGGTGCTGGACGGCGAGCGCGGGCCGGTCGAGCGCGAGCGCGTGCTTGGTCGACAGGTACTCGGGGTGCAGGTCGTGCGCGACGTGCTCGGGCGCGACCGCGAACAGCCGCTGGAAGTGCGCGATGCCGTCGGTGAAGGAACGCAGCGTCTCGTAGTTGCGCAGGTCGCCGACGTGGTGGCCGACCCACGCGCGGCCGTCGCGGGCGAGCGCGAACGTCGACTTGAGCTCGGCGCCGACCGCCAGCAGCGGCGGCGCGGGCGCGAGCGGCAGCGTGCCCGGCACGTACCCGCGCGAGCGGCGCACGAGCCGCCCGCCGCGCACGACCGAGTCGTCCACGCGCGTGTGGATCGGGCGGTCGTGCAGCAGGAACAGGTCGGCGATGCCCGCCAGCCGCTCGAGCGCGTCCGCGTCGGTGTACGCGATCGGCTCGTCGGACACGTTGCCGCTGGTCATCACCAGCGGCACGCCGGCGTCCGCCAGCAGCAGGTGGTGCAGCGGGGAGTAGGGGAGCATCACGCCGAGCTCGCGCGTGCGCGGCGAGACGGCGGCCGCGACGGGCGCGTCGGCCCGCCGCGGCGCGATCACGATCGGCCGCTCGCGCGCGAGCAGCGCCGGCTCGGGCTCGATGAGCGCCGCCGGGTCGCGGGCCATCAGCGCGAACGGGCGCTCCTCGCGGTGCTTGCGCGCGCGCAGGCGGGCGACGGCGGCCTCGTCGTCGGCGCGGCAGGCGAGGTGGAACCCGCCGATTCCCTTGACCGCCACGATCGCGCCGGCGAGCAGAGCGCGGGCGGCCACGGCGACCGCGTCGTCGCGCGGCGCGCCGGTGACGCCCCGCATCGCGTCGTCCGCGACCAGCCGCACGCGCGGGCCGCAGACCGGGCAGGCGTTCGGCTGCGCGTGGAAGCGCCGGTCGCGCGGGTCCTCGTACTCGGCGCGGCAGGCGGCGCACATCGTGAAGCCCGCCATCGTCGTCGCCGCCCGGTCATAGGGCACGCCGGTGACGATCGTGAACCGCGGGCCGCAGTCGGTGCAGTTGATGAACGGGTAGCGGTGGCGGCGGTCGCCCGGGTCGAAGAGCTCGGCCAGGCACGCGTCGCACGTCGCCACGTCGGGGGAGACGGGCGCGTCGGGCGCACCGCCGGGCGGGCTCGGCCGGATCGCGAACCCCGGCGCGCCGACGTCCGGCACGACCACCGCGGCGACGTCCGCGACCGTCGCCAGCGGCGGCGCCTCCGCCCGCAGCCGCGCCAGGAACGCGTCGACCTCCCCGCCCTCGACTTCGACCAGGACCCCCTCGGCGTCGTTGAGCACGAAGCCCGACAGCCCCAGCTCGGTCGCCAGCCCGTGCACGAACGGCCGGAACCCGACGCCCTGGACGACGCCGGACACGCGCGCGCGGACCCTCACGTCGCCAGCTCGACGAGCGTGTGGTACGCGCTGGCCTGCGCTTCCTGGATCCGCGGGATGTGCTCGGAGCGCACGACGACCACGAAGTCCGCGAGCCCTTCGGCCGCGATCCGCCCGCCGCCGTAGCCCACGAACGCGACCGTGACCAGCCCGCGCCGGCGCGCTTCCGCCAGCGCCGCCAGCACGTTCGCCGACGAACCCGACGTCGAGAACGTCAGCAGCGTGTCCCCGGGGCGGCCGTGCGCGATCACCTGCCGCGCGAACATCGCCTCGACGCCGATGTCGTTGGCGATCGCGGTCAGGATCGGCGGGTCGTCGGTCAGGTCGAGCGCGCGCATGCCGCGCGCCCGCAGATCGGCGACGACGTCCAGCGCGTCCGTCGCCGACCCGCCGTTGCCGAGCGCCAGCACGCGCCCGCCCACGGCCCGCGCCGCCGCCTCCAGCACGCCGGCGTTCTCGGCCAGGACCTCGGCGCGCAGCGCCGCGATCTCGTCCGCCTTGGCCTCGATCGACCGCGCCACGTCCGCCCGCACCGCGTCGAGGTCCCCCGCACCCTCCGACGCGCCCAGGAACGGATAGAGGAACCCGGCCGCGCCCGCGCCCACCGGCGAGCGCTCGCGGTGCTCGATGAACACGTGCACCAGCTCCCAGAGCACGTGGTAGAGCGTCTCGATCAGCTCCTGGGCGACGAACGGATCGTCCACCGGCGGCGCGAACACCTCATCCAGCACGGTCACCGACCGCCCGTCGAAGACCATCACGATGTCGTCCGCCTCGGCCTCCAGCGCCAGCACCGAGGCCGGCAGCGCGAGCGCCGGCAGCGCCCGCTTGCCCACGATCACCGGATGGACGAACTCGACCGCGACGTGCCGCGCGTCGGACTCGTCCCCGCACGCCAGCAGCCGCCCGCCGCGCCCGAACCGCACCGCCATCTCGTCGCAGACCGCGGCCAGCCGCGCCGACTCGGCGCCGAAGAACGCGCGGTCGGCGCCGTCACGCACGCACGAGCCGGCGCGCCGGCAGCCCCGCGAGCCACGCGCCGAACGCGTCCACGCCCGCGCCCGTCGTCGCGCTCACCTCCAGCGTCTCGACGCCCGGATGCACCGCCTCCAGCCCGGCCCGCCAGCGCTCCACGTCGAAGTCCACGTACGGCAGCAGGTCGAGCTTGTTGAGCACGACCAGCGAGCAGGCCCGGAACATCAGCGGGTACTTCAGCGGCTTGTCGACGCCCTCGGTGACCGACGCGACCATCACCCGCACGTCCTCGCCGACCCGGAACTCGGCCGGGCACACCAGGTTCCCGACGTTCTCGATCACCAGCAGGTCGAGCGCCTCCAGGTCGATCGACGGCAGCGCGCTGCGCACCATGTTCGCGTCCAGATGGCACTCGCCGCCGAAGCCGGCGCTGGTCTGCAGCTGCGTCACCGGCACGTGCAGGGACGCGAGCCGGTCGGCGTCCAGCGTGCCCTCCACGTCGCCTTCGAGCACGCCCACGCGCGGCCCGAGCGAGCCCACGACCCGCTCCAGCAGCGCGGTCTTACCGGCGCCCGGCGCGCCCATCAGGTTCGCCACCGCCACGCCGGCCCGGTCGAAGTCGGCCCGGTTGGCCCGCGCGATCGTGTTGTTGGCGTCGAGCGCGTCCTCGACCACCCGCACGCGCACCCGGTGCATCAGAGCGCCCGGATCTTCAGGTAGCGCTCGATCTCCGGGCGCATGCTCGCGAGCGCCGCGGCCGCCAGGGCGGCCAGGCCTCCGATCACGATGATCGCGTTCCTCATGACGTCTCCTTTCCCGTCAGCACGTCCGACAGCACGGCGTCGAGCATCCGCTCGGCCTCGCCGAGCGCCGCTTCGACCGGCGCGCTCAGCTCCGTGAACTCCTCGACCGCCGCCGGCTCGCACCCGAGCACGAGCGTGCGCGGCAGCTCCCCGCCCAGCGTCCGGGCCAGCGCGAGCACCGAGACCGGATGCATCGCGTGCGCGTCCACGTCGAGCGGCAACCCATCCAGATCGGGCTCGATCAGGTAGAGCGTCCCGGGCGCGCCGCCGCGCGGCGTCGCGTCCAGCAGCACGACCACGTCGTAGGACGCGAGCGCGTACGCCAGGTCCATGCCGCGGATCCCGTAGTCGACCACGTCGACCCCCGTCCGCTGCCCGACCCGCCGCGCCAGCGCCACGCCGAACCCGTCGTCGCCCAGGAACACGTTCCCGATGCCGGCGACCAGCACCCGCAGCGGCTCGACCTCGGCAGCGGAGAAGAAGAACCGGTGCCCGTAGGCGCCCAGCTCGCGCCCCGGGTCGTCGTCCACGAGCACGCCCACCAGCACGCTGCCCTCGGTGTCGCGCTCGACGACGTCGACCACCGCCGTGCGCCCGGCGAGCGCCAGGTCGAACACGTCGCCGCCCGGCCGCGGCCGCAGCTTCACCCGCGTTCCAACCGATACCCCGACAGCGTCCATAGCTGCTCCTCGGTCAGCGCCTCCGTGCGTTCCAGGATCGCGCGCGTGCGCGGGTCCAGCCGCATCTCGTCCTTCTCGGCGTCGGTCAGCGCGAGGATGTTCAGCGCCAGCAGCCCGTCGATCTCGCCGCCGTCGAACAGGTCGCCGGGCGACTCGGGCGCGATCCGCGGATGGTCCTCCAGCACGATCGCCGACGACAGCATCGCGTCCTCGCCGACGAGCACCGGCCACGTGCCGACGTTCGTGCAGTCCGACTCGGAGGCCGACACGAAGCGCCCGCCGGACAGCAGCGTCTGCGCCGAGCCGAGCGCGTGCCGCAGCGCCTCGTCGCGGTCCTCGCCGTCCCACAGGGACGTGTTGCGGATCTCGACCGTCAGCCGCGGCCCCTCGACCCGCACCTCGACGACGCCCAGGTCGAACGCCCCGGGGCCGACCGTCCGCTCCTCGCCCTCGCACAGGAACCGCACGGTGACGTCGACCGCCGCCGGGTCGCTCTCCAGCCGGACCTGCGTGCGCATCATGCACCCGTCGTCCGGGTGCCGCGCCGTCCAGGCCGGCGGGAACACGCACCCGAACGTCCAGCGCCGCCGGTTCTTCAACGCCGACGCCCGGTACGGCCACAGCATGTAGCCCTCGTACATGACCGCGTCGGCCAGCGCACGCAGCTCGGCGTTCACAGCCCGAGCGCCTCCAGCGCGTCGTCCCACGACGCCAGCGCGTGGCGCGCCTTGTACGCCGAGAGCCGGTCGAAGCTCTCCTTGCTCAGCCGCACCCACGCCGTGCCGCGGAAGTACCGCTCCAGCGTCGCTTTCCAGACCGCGACCGGAAGGTCGAAGCCCGCCTCGCTCTCCCACGACAGCCGCGTCGTCTGCAGCCGCCCGTCCGCGTCGTAGAACACGCTGCCGCTGAATAGGAGCTCCAGCGGCACCACGCCGTCGCGCAACGCGTCCAGATACCGCGACGCGGCGACGTCGAAGTCGTACGTGCACGGCACGTCCAGCGCCACGACCGCGGACTCCGAGAACGCGGGCACGACCAGCGTCGTCCGCGTCCACAGCAGCGTGCGCAGCGTCGTCGGCCAGTCCGCGACCGGGCCGAACAGCTCGAACAACCGCTCGTGCGCCGTCTCGTCGTAGCCCCGCCGGCGCGCGGCGATCTGCACCTGCACGTCCAGCAGCACCGATCGCACGGGCACCTCCGCGGTGACGCGCAGCGCGAAGCGCAGCGTCGGGACCGCCGCCCGCTCGAGCGGCTCGGCCCCCTCCACGGCGAAGCCCAGCGCGACCACTACGCCGGCGACAGGTTCGGCATCCGCGGGTCGATCGGCTCGCGCGCGGCGGCGTTGATTCCCGTCGAGCGCACCGCGGTCGACGTGCCGTCCGGCTTGTGCCCGGGCGACTTCTCGTAGTTGCCCTTCGCGTTGCCCTCTTTGATCCCCTTCACGTGCTCCATCAGCGTCAGCTCCGTTCGTCGAGCCCGTCGTAGAACCGGTCCAGCTCGCGCCACACGTCGGCGCCGCCCGTGATCCCGCGCCAGTGCGTGCGCATCAGCCCGACCAGCGCGTAGCAGGCGTCGATCGGGACGATCCAGGCGCCGCGCGCGCGGTTGACCAGCAGCGCCTCCACGTCGTCGGCGAACGCCACGTCCACGTCGACGTCCAGCAGCGACTCGGTCGCACCCGCCGGGCTCGGGTAGTACGCCCGTACCGCGCCGCTCGTCCGGACGAAGAACACGGTGTCGACCGGCAGCTCGACCGCCGGCGGCGCCACCCGCGTCACGTCGGTCGGGATCAGCCGCATCCGCTCCGCGCGCTCGAACAGCAGCCCGCACGGCCGGCACGCGCACTTCACCTCGCGCGTGTCGAGCGCCAGCACGTGCCGGTGGTCGGCGGCGATCGGCGTCCCGCACAGCTCGCAGCGCTCGAGCGTCGCCGGCCGGGCGAGCCGGGTCAGAGCGGACATGCGATCTCGATCTGCAGCAGGTCCGAGGGCGCCGCCACCCCCTCGGCCTCCACGCGCTCGACGTCCGGCGCCGCCCGCGCGATCGCGTCCTCGACCGCGGCGCGCAGCGTCACCGCCGAGGACGGGCAGCCGTGGCACGCGCCCTCCAGCCGCAGCCGGACGACGCCGTCCTCAATGCCGAGCAGCTCGACGCCGCCGCCGTGCGACACCAGGTACGGCCGCACCTCGTCCAGCGCGCCGAGCACCCGCTCGCGCAGCGGCACCGGGTGCAGCCCGTGCAGCAGCAGCAGGTGCGCGACCAGCTCGTCCTCGGCCGGCACCGGGCCGGCCGCGACGATCCGCGCCAGCCCCTCGCCGTACAGCTCCAGCAGCGCGGCGACCAGCTCGGTCGCGACCTCGCGCTGCGGCTCCGGGAAGCGCTCGACCTCGTCCAGCAGCGCCTCGACGCGCTCAACCATGCTGCGCCCCGAACATCGGCGAGTGCACCTGCTGGATCGTCTTCCCGCCGCCCAGGTACATGTGCACGCCGCACGGCAGGCACGGGTCGAAGGAGCGGACCGCGCGCATGATGTCGATGCCGCGGAACTCGTCCGGCCCCGCCTCCTCGAAGATCGGCATGCCGTTGCACGCGTCCTCGTAGGGCCCGGGCGTCCCGTAGGCGTCGGTCGGCGAGCCGTTCCACGGTGTCGGCGGGTACGGGTGGTAGTTGGCGATCTTGCCGTCGCGGATGACCATGTGGTGCGACAGCACGCCGCGGACCGCCTCGTGGAAGCCGCAGCCGATCGACTCGTCCGGCACGTCGAAGTCCTCGAACGTCTTGGTCCGCCCGGCGCGGATCTCCTCCCACGCCTTGTCGAGGAAGTGGAACGCGCAGCCGGCCGCGTACGCCACGAAGTAGATCCGCGCGCGGTCGCGCTCGATCGCGTTCGACCACTGCGGGATCTTCCATTCGAGGTCGACCGCCGGCGTGTCCGGCGTCTTGGGCAGGTGGATCTGCACCGAGGACCCGGTCGCGTTCACGAACGGGATGTGGACCTTGTTCGCCAGCGCCGTCGACCACAGCCGCGCGAGCGCGCCGCCGCCGGTGTCCATCGCCAGGTGGTCGTGACCGTCGAACCAGCGCGGGCTCATCACCCACGAGTAGTTGCCGTCGAGGTCGCGCTTCTGCGGCTGCGGGATCGTGGTCTGGTTCCACGGGTGGCGCTTGTCGACCGGGTTGCCGAGCGGGTCCTTGGGCACGAACACCTCCCCGCTGCCCTCCCAGTCGGCGTAGTAGGAGGAGCCGAGCAGGATCCGGATGCCGAGGTTGATGTCGACCAGGTTCGTGGTCACCAGCTCGCCGTCGACGACGATGCCCGGGGTGACGAACATCTCGTTGCCCCAGTCGCCCATCGTCTTGTACTCGTAGGTGCAGAACTCGGGGTTGTTGAACGCGCCCCAGCAATTGAGCAGCACGCGCCGGCGGCCGACCTCCTCGTAGCCCGGCAGCGCCTCGTAGAAGAAGTCGAAGACGTCGTCGTTCATCGCGACGGCCTTCTTGATGAAGTCCAGGCAGCGCAGCAGCCGCGACTGGTAGTCGGTCAGCAGCGTCGGCGTCGCGACCGTGCCGACGCCGCCCGGATAGACCGTGGACGGGTGCACGTGGCGCCCCTCCATCAGGCAGATCATCTCGCGCCCGACGCGGCTCATGTGCAGCGCCTCGCGGTACGTCTCGCCCGTGAACGGGTTGTACGAGCGCATGATGTCGGCGATCGTCTTGTAGCCGTGGACGTCGACACCGGGCGCGGCGGTCTTCTCCGCCTTCGCCATCACGCCCGGGTTGGTGGCCTTCACCATCTGCTCGCAGAAGTCCACGAACACCAGGTTGTCCTGGAAGATGATGTGGTCGAAGATGTACTCGGCGGCCTCGCCCAGGTTGACGATCCACTCGGCCAGCGGCGGCGGCTTGACGCCGTACGCCATCTGCTGGGCGTAGCAGGAGCAGACCGCGTGGTTGTCGCCGCAGATGCCGCAGATGCGGCTGGTGATGAAGTGCGCGTCGCGCGGGTCCTTGCCCTTCATGAACACGCTGTAGCCGCGGAACAGCGACGACGTCGCCTTGCACGAGACCACCTCGCGGCGGTCGAAGTCGATCTTGGTGTAGATGCCGAGGTTGCCGACGATGCGCGTGATCGGGTCCCACGCCATGTCGACGATGCGGCCGGCCTCGGGCTTGACGGGCTCACGGGTGGCGGCCATCTCACTTCCCCCTGTATCCGGTCGTCAGCTCAGGCCGGTTGTGGCGCCACTTGGGCTCCTTGTTGACGGTCTCGTTGGTGATCGTGCGCAGGCGCCGCATCAGCGGGCCGTAGAACGACGCGATGCCGGCCGACACGCCGCCGCCGGGCGGCGCGTCCATGAACGGCATGAACTTGTCGGGGAACCCGGGCATCGTGCAGCCGATGCAGATGCCGCCGACGTTCGGGCAGCCGCCGAGCCCGTTCATCCAGCCGCGCTTGGGGACGTTGCAGTTGACCACCGGCCCCCAGCAGCCGACCTTCACCAGGCACTTCGGCGAGTTGTAGTCGTGCGCGAAGTCGCCCTGCTCGTAGTAGCCCGCGCGGTCGCAGCCCTCGTGGACGGTCTTGCCGAAGATCCACGTCGGGCGCAGCTGGTCGTCGAGCGGGATCACGGGCGCCAGGCCGGCCGCCTGGTAGAGCAGCCAGACCAGCGTCTCCATGAAGTTCTCGGGCTGCACCGGGCAGCCGGGGACGTTGACGATCGGCAGGCCGCCCGCGGAGCGGAAGTCCCAGCCGAGGTAGTCGGCGAGGCCCATGCAGCCGGTCGGGTTGCCGGCCATGGCGTGGATGCCGCCGTAGGTCGCGCACGTGCCGATCGCGACCACGCCCCACGCTTTCGGCGCCAGCCGGTCGATCCACCAGTTGAGCGTCAGCGGCTCGCCGGTCGCCTCGTCGTTGCCGAACGACGTCCAGTAGCCGTCGCCGTTGATCTGCTCGTTCGGGATCGACCCTTCGATCACGAGCACGAACGGCAGCTCGGCCTCCCCGCGGGCGGCGGTGCGGAACGGCGTCAGGAACTCCTCGCCGCCGAGCGTCGGCGACAGCACCTTGTTGTGCAGGTTGACCTTCGGCAGGCCCGGGATCGCGCCCAGCAGGACGTCCTCGATCGACGGCTGCCCGGCCGCCGTGACCGAGACCGAGTCACCGTCGCAGCTCATCCCCTCGGAGATCCAGAGGATGTCGACCTCCTCGACGCCGTCAGGCACTGGGCACTCCTTCCATCGTCAACGCGTCCACGAGCAGCTCCTCGCCGCGGACCAGCTCGACGTCCAGGCTCCCGCAGCGCGCGCACGCGAGCGGGAACCCGGGCAGTTCGGACTCGGCCCCGCACGCGCGGCAGACGCCCGCGGCGGGGACCTCCTCCAGCAGCAGCTCGGCGTCCTGCGCGGGCGTGCCCTCGGCCACGAGGGTCCACGCGAACGCGAGCGCGTCGGGCACGACCTGGCGCAGGTGCCCGACCTTGACCTCCACGCTCTCGATCCGCCGCCCCTCCGCGTGATCGAGAGCGATCCGCAGGATGGCGTCGGCGATCGAGAGCTCGTGCATCAGCAGATCCGTGGCAGCGGGTCCCCGACCAGCTCGTCCATCACCCGGCGACCGCCGAACGCGGTGTTCACCAGCACCATCCCGGGCGGCTCGGTCTTGATCTCGCCGATGTCGTGGAAGCCCGGCAGCGGCGCGTCGGCGATCGCCACGAAGACGCCCTCGTTGGCCACGTACATCGGGTCGATGCCGAGCAGCTCGCAGGCGCCGGCGACCGCGGGGGCGACCGGCACCGCGGCCTCGTCGACCGCCATCGCCACGCCGGCCTCGCGCGCCAGCTCGTTCAGGACGGACGCGACGCCGCCGCGGGTCGCGTCGCGCAGCCGCCGCAGGCCGGGCCCGAGGATCGCGTCGACCGCGGGCCACAGCGGCCGGGTGTCGGACTCGATGTCGGCGTCGAGGTCGAACTCGCCGCGCGCGAGCATGATCGCCGTGCCGTGCGCGCCGATCGGGCCGGACAGCAGGATGCGGTCGCCGGGGCGCGGCGGCGCGAACACGGCCCGCGGGTCGCGCCGGCCGAGCCCGGTGGTCGTGATGTAGAGGCCGTCGGCGTGGCCGCGCTCGACGACCTTGGTGTCGCCGCCGACGATCGCGACGCCCGCGTGCTGCGCCGCGCGCGCGAGCGCGTCGACCTCCGCGCGCAGGGTGTCGGCGTCCAGGCCCTCCTCGAGGATCAGCGTGACCGTCAGCGCCAGCGGCTTCGCGCCGCCCATGGCCAGGTCGTTGACCGTGCCGTTGACCGCCAGCTCGCCGATCGAGCCGCCCGGGAAGCGCAGCGGCTTGACCACGAACGCGTCGGTGGTCAGCGCCAGCTCGCCGACGGCGGCCGCGTCGTCGAGCGCCTCGATCCCGAACGCGGGCGCGAGCAGCCCTTCGATCAGCTGGCGCGTGGCCTTGCCGCCGGCGCCGTGGGCCATCGTGATCCGCGCGTCGCGGAACTTGGGGCGCTTGGCCCGCGCGGTCTCGATGATGTCGAGGATGCGAGCCTCGCGGGAATGGCGGGTTTCGTCCTCCGGTCCTCGCAAGCTCGGACCTCCGGCCGACGTCACCTAGACCACTTCCCGGACGCGGCCGAAGTTGTAGTACGCGGCGCAGGCGCCTTCGGAGGACACCATGCACGTCCCGATCGGGCGCTCCGGCGTGCACGCGGTGCCGAACACCTTGCACTCGTACGGCTTGATCACGCCCTTGAGGACCTCGCCGCATTGGCACGCCTTGGGGTCGGCGACGCGGATGCCGGGGACGCTGAAGCGGCGCTCGGCGTCGAAGTCGGCGTACGCCGCGGACAGCTTCAGGCCCGAGTGCGAGATGAAGCCGAGCCCGCGCCACTCGAAGTGCGGGCGCAGCTCGAACACCTCGGCCATCACCTCCAGCGCGCGCTGGTTGCCCTCGTAGGGGACGACGCGCTTGTACTCGTTCTCGACCTCGCAGCGGCCCTCGCGCAGCTGCGCCAGGATCATGTGGACGGCCTGCAGGACGTCGAGCGGCTCGAAGCCCGCGATCACGACCGGCTTGCCGTACGTCGCGGGGATGAACTCGAACGGGCGCGCGCCGACGACGGTGCTGACGTGGCCGGGGCCGATGAAGCCGTCCAGGCGCAGGTCCGGCGACTCGAGCAGCGCGCGCACCGGCGGCACGATCGTCACGTGGCTGCACATGCAGCTGAAGTTGGTCAGTCCCTCCGCCTTCGCGCGCTTGAGCGTGAGCGCGGTCGACGGCGCCGTGGTCTCGAACCCGATCGCGAAGAACACCACCTCACGGTCCGGGTGGGCGCGCGCGAGCCGCAGCGCGTCCAGCGGCGAGTAGACCATGCGCACGTCCGCGCCCGCGGCCTTCGCGTCCAGCAGCGTGGTCTCCGAGCCGGGCACGCGCATCATGTCGCCGAAGCAGGTGAAGATCACGCCGGGCTGGTGCGCGATCGCGATCCCGTCGTCGACGCGGCCCATCGGGATCACGCACACCGGGCAGCCCGGGCCGTGCACGAGCTCGACGTTGTCCGGCAGCAGGTCGTCGACGCCGTACTTGTAGATCGAGTGCGTGTGGCCGCCGCAGACCTCCATGATCTTGTAGTGGCGGCCGGGGTCGACGGCGGCCAGGATCTCGCCCGCCAGCGCGCGGCCCAGCTCGGCGTCGCGGAACTCGTCGACGAACCTCATAGCGCCACCAGCGCCACGCCGGCGTGCACGAGCACCGCGTCGCCGGGCTCGACGTCCACGAGCGCGATCTCGACCGTGTGGTGGTCGCCCTGGTCGTCCTCGCAGAGGGCGAGATCGTGGCGTATGCGGAGCACGCGCATCGGCGTCCCGTCGTCGGCGCACGTCGTGCAGTGAAAGCTCACTCGATCACGCTCGCCTTGAGCTCCCGGAGCTCCTGCTCGTACTCGGCGCCCATCTCCTCCAGCAGCGCGCGGGTCGCCTGCGCTTCGGCCTCGTCGATCACGGAGATCGCGAAGCCGACGTGGATCAGGACCCAGTCGCCGGGTCCGACGTCATCGAACAGCCCGACGTTGACCGTGCGCCGCACACCGGCGACGTCGACCTTGGCGAGTTGGTTGGACTCGTCGACGATTGCCACGATCTGGCCGGGGATGGCCAGGCACACGTCGTCTCTCTCCTTGGATCGCCCAGGCCCCGGTGCGGACCTTGTGGCATTTGTATCACTCCTGAATCCGGCTCGCGATCTTGCCGGGGTTGAACAGGCCCTGTGGATCCAATGCTGACTTGATCGACCGCATCAGCGCGACGGCGGCCGGGCCGTGCTCGAGCTCCAGGAACGCCGACTTGCCGTAGCCGACGCCGTGCTCGCCGGTGCAGGTGCCGCCGGCGGCGATCGCGCGCGCGACGAGGCGGTCGTTGAGCGCCTTGGCGCGCTGCAGCTCGTCGGCGTCGTCCGGGTCGACCAGGATCGCGAGGTGGAAGTTGCCGTCGCCGACGTGGCCGACGATCGGGGCGGTGAGGCCGGACGCGCGGAGGTCCTGCTGGGTCTCGGCGATCGTGCGGGCGAGCTGGGAGACCGGGACGCAGGCGTCGGTCGTGAAGCCCTGGGCGCCGGGGCGCAGCGCGCGGGCCGCCTCGTAGGCGCCGTGGCGGGCGTGCCAGAGCGCGCGGCGCTCCTGCTCACCCGCCGCCCAGGCGAAGCCGTGGACGCCGTGGTCGCGGGCGATCGCTTCGACTTCGGCGGCCTGGGTCTCGGTCTCCTGGGCCGTGCCGTGGAACTCCAGGAAGAGCGTGGGGGCGGCCTCGAGGTCGAGGCCGAAGTGGCGGTTGACGGCGTCGATCTGCGCCTCGTCGGCGAGCTCGATGCGGGCGACCGGGATCGCGTTCGCGAGCACTTCGATCACGGTGTCGACGGCGTCGTCGAGGGTCGGGAAGGCGGCGGTCGCGGCGGTCATCGCTTCGGGCGTGGGCTGCAGGCGCAGCGTCGCCTCCGTCACCAGGCCGAGCGTGCCCTCGGAGCCGATGAACAGGCGCGTGAGGTCATAGCCGGCGGAGGACTTGCGGGCTCGCGAGCGGGTCCGGACGACCTCGCCGGCGGCGGTCACGACGGTGAGGCTGAGGACGTTCTCGCGCATCGTCCCGTAGCGGACCGTGGTCGTGCCGGAGGCGCCGGTCGCGACCATGCCGCCGATCGTCGCGTCCGCGCCCGGGTCGACGGAGAAGAAGACGCCCTGCGGGCGCAGATGGCGGTCGAGCTGGCGGCGGGTCACGCCCGCCTGGACGGTCACGTCCATGTCGGCGACCGAGAGGCGCAGGATGCGGTCCATGCGCGTCATGTCGACCGAGACGCCGCCGGCGAGGGCGGCGACGTGGCCTTCGAGGCTGGTGCCGGCGCCGAACGGGATGACCGGCGCGTGGTGGCGCGCGCAGATCTTGACGACCGCCGCCGCCTCCTCGGTGGACTCGGGGTAGACGACGAGGTCGGGCGCGGCCGGCGGGTGCCAGCCCTCGTCGCTGCCGTGGCGGTGGCGCTCGTCGGCGCCGGCGGTCACGCGGTCCGGCGCGAGCGCCGCGGTCAGCTCTTCCTGCAGGCCCATCCCGTCACTCTACGTAGAGCGTGCGCGTCACCTCCCGGCCGTCCTTCAAGCGGGCGGTGGCGGTGACGCGGGCGCCGGGGAAGGTGCCGTCGTAGACCGCGAGGATCGCGTGGAGCCTGCTGGTCGGGACGAGCGTGCGGACGTCGCGCGGCGTGCGGGTCGCGACGCTGACGACGGCGGGGTGCACGCGGCCCCAGAACGCGGTCCGGCCGTCCTGGGTGCGGCGCTCGATGCGGCCGGCCGCGTCGCCGTCGGGGATGCGGCTGACCATCGTGGTGAGCCGCATCGGGTAGGCGCGCGTGATCACGCCCCACGGCAGGCCGCCCGCCGGGTCCGGGGCGCTGGCGGCGACGTACTCCGTGCCGGCCTTCGGGCTCCTGCGCGAGCAGCGGCGGCGCCGGTCGCGGAGCCGGCGAGCGCCGCGGCGAGCGCGAGCTTGCCGATCATCGCCCCCACCCCGCACCGAGGAGCGACGTTCCGTCCGTATGCGCCAGAAAGTGACCACTCGCCGCGCCGCCACGCCGGGGGCATGGGAGCCGTAGAGGTGGGCGATGTCGTCGGCGTCGAGCGGCAAGGGCGTCGTCACCCCACTAAGGGAACCCGCGCGCGAGACTGTGACCGATGCCAAAACGCAGCGCCGGAATCCTCCTCTACCGCCGCACCCCGGCGCTCGAAGTCCTGCTCGTGCACCCGGGCGGCCCGTTCTGGGCGAAGAAGGACCTCGGCGCCTGGTCGATCCCGAAGGGCGAGCACGACGACGGCGAGGACGCGCTCGGGTGCGCGCGGCGCGAGTTCGAGGAGGAGACGGGCACCACGCCGGCGCCGGGCGCGCTCGACGACCTCGGCAGCGTGCGCCTGAAGTCGGGCAAGGTCGTGCAGGCGTGGGCGCTCGAGGGCGACCTCGACCCGGCCACCGTCCGCTCGAACACCTTCGCCCTGGAATGGCCCCCGCGCTCAGGCCGCACCCAGGAGTTCCCCGAGGTCGATCGCGCCAACTGGTTCGGCCTCGAGGAAGCGGCAACGCGCATAAACCCTGCACAGGCCGCCTTTCTCGAGCGCCTCACGCAGCGGTTCGAGACATGACGCGGGCGTGTAAAGCCGCCGTCACGGGGCATACCCCTAGCCATGAGCCAGATCGTCGAGGCCGGACTGCTCGACGTCGACCTGCCCGCTGAGCCCCGCAGCGCGTCCCGCGCGCGGCGGGCGGTGCTGGAGGCGTTGAAGGGCGTCGCGGTCGACCGGGACGCGGTCGCCATGGTCGTGACCGAAGCCGTGACCAATGCCGTCGTGCACGCCTACCGCGGGGGGCCGGGCACCGTGCACCTGGACGCCCGCGTCGACGGCGCCGGCGTCCACATCACCGTCACCGACCACGGCGTCGGCCTGCGGCCGCGGCCGGACAGCCCGGGCGCTGGGCTCGGGCTGCCGCTGATCACCGACCTCGCGGACCGCGTCGAGTTCGTCCCCGCCCAGCCGGGCACGACCGTGCAGGCCCACTTCGCGCTGCGCGGCCCGCGCGGCCCCCGGGGCGGCCGCACGGGCTGGCTCGTCGCCGCCTAACCGATCGCGGGGGCGTTGGTGGGCAGCGCGCCGAGCGCCTCCTCCAGGTCGGCCTCGGAGAACTCGGGGTCCTCGAGCGTCCCGGCCAGGTACGCGTCGTAGGCCGCGAGGTCGAAGTGGCCGTGCCCGCAGAGCCCGAACAGGATCGTGCGCTCCTCGCCGGCCTCGCGCGCCGCCTCGGCCTCCTCGATCGCCGCCCGGATCGCGTGGGCGGGCTCGGGCGCCGGGATGATGCCCTCGCAGCGGGCGAACTGGACCGCGGCCTCGAACGTCTCGTTCTGCCGGTACGCGCGCGCTTCGACCACGCCCGCGCGCACGAGCCCGCAGACCATCGGCGAGTCGCCGTGGTAGCGCAGCCCGCCCGCGTGCACGGGCGGCGGGACGAACCCGTGCCCGAGCGTGTACATCGGCATCAGCGGCGTCAGCCCGACGGTGTCGCCGAAGTCGTACGCGTAGACGCCGCGGGTGAGCGTCGGGCAGGCGGCGGGCTCGGCGGCGACGTAGCGGATCGCGTTCTCGCCGCGCAGCGTCCCGCGCAGGAACGGGAACGTGAGCCCGCCGAAGTTCGAGCCGCCGCCGACGCACCCGACGATCACGTCCGGCGTCTCGACCCCCGCCAGCGCGAGCTGCGCGATCGCCTCCTGCCCGATCACGGTCTGGTGCAGCAGCACGTGGTTGAGCACCGACCCCAGCGCGTAGTTGGTGTCCGCGTTCTGGGCGGCGATCTCGACCGCCTCGGAGATCGCGATCCCGAGCGACCCGGTGGGGTGCGACGCCTGCGCGCGCCCGGACTCGGTCAGCGACGACGGCGAGCGGTGCACCGACGCGCCCCACGTCTGCATCATCGAGCGCCGGTACGGCTTCTGGTCGTACGACGAGCCGACCATGAACACTTCGCACTCGAGCCCGAACAGCGCGCACGCGAACGCCAGCGACGAGCCCCACTGTCCGGCGCCGGTCTCGGTCACCAGCTTCTTGATCCCGGCCTGCGCGTTCTCGTACGCCTGCGGCACCGCGCTATTGGGCTTGTGCGACCCGGCGGGGGAGACGCCCTCGTACTTGTAGAAGATCTTCGCCGGCGTGCCGAGCTCCTGCTCCAGCCGCCGCGCGCGGTACAGCGGCGTCGGCCGCCACAGCCGGTACGCGTCGCGCACCGCCTCGGGGATCGCGACCTCCGGCTCCGGTGAGACCTCCTGCATGATCAGTTCCAGCGGGAAGATCGGCGTCAGGTCGTCCGGCCCCGCCGGCTGCCCGGTCTGCGGGTTCAGCGGCGGGAGCGGCTCGCCCGGGAGATCGGGCAGCAGGTTGACCCAGTGCGTCGGGATGGCGTCCTCGCCCAGGACGTACTTCGTCGGCTCGCTCATGGCCGAAATCTAGTCGGCGGGGGAAGGGGGTTGGACCGCCGCGCTGGTCAGACGCGGCGGCCCACAAGCTCCAAACGGCCAGCGGACGTCGGGGAGATAAGAGACGGTCCGGGGCCGGAGCGGAGGGAACGCTGTCGATCATGCCCACCCAACCTTGGCGGGACCTTGAGACAACCTTCCGTTCTCATAAGGAAGAAGCTGGGCCGCCGCGTTGGTCAGACGCGACGGCCCCAAGTGCTGGCCGGCCGGCGAACGCCGGAAGGGGAGAATGGCGCCCTGGGGCCGGTGCGAGGAGAGAGAAGGCCCATCCGTGGGCCCTGGTCATGTCCATTCGGGAACGATGAGCATCCTCGCACCGCGTCAGACCCCCGCGGATACGGCGAGCAGGTGAGCGATGGTGTGGTCAGCCGCACCGTCCGCACCACTACGCTCCGCGAGTGGTGATCACGGAAGACGCGCCCACGCAGGCGCCGGCCCGCCCGGCGGCCTGGTGGTGGCTCGTCGCCGTCTGCACGCTGATCCTGCTGGCGGCCGGCATCGCGCTCGCGACGTGGTGGGCGCTGTCGCTGCAGACGCGCACGACGACCTACCGCGTGCTCGGCGACCTCGCCGGCGTGCGGCTGGACCTCGGCGACGCCGACGTCGAGGTCGCCGGCGGCGCGAACGCGGTCGAGGTGCGCCGCACGGATCGCTTCGCGTTCGGCCGCCCGTCGGTCGAGCGCCACGAGGTCGTCGACGGGACGCTGGCGGTCACGTCGCGCTGCCGCGAGCAGGTGCTCGGCTCCTGCCGCATCGCCTTCCGCGTCACCGTGCCGGACAACGTGCCGGTCGAGATCGAGACCACGGGCGGCGCCGTCCGCCTGTCCGGGATCCGCGCGTCGGTGACCGCGAGCACCGGCGCGGGCGCGATCGTCGCGACCGGCTTCTGCGGCTTCCAGCTGCGCGCGACCTCCGACTCCGGCGACGTCAGCGCCGCGAGCGAGTGCTCGGCCGACCGGCTCGAGCTGCGCTCGCGCGCCGGGAACGTGCGCGCGGCGGTGCCCGCCGGGCGCTACCAGATCGACGCGCAGAGCGAGTCCGGCGCCGTCCACATCCGCGGGCTGACCGACGTCGAGGACGCGCCGTTCGTCATCCAGGCGCTCTCGACGGAGGGCGACGTCACCGTCGAGGCCGCGTCGTGACCGCGGCGCTGGACCTCTCGCCGCACCTGCGCGCCGCGCGGCGCGCGCTGATCTACCTGGCGATGGGCGTGGGGCAGGGGATCGTCTACCTGGTGGTGGTCGGCGGCGGGCTGCTGCTCGGGCTCGTGATCCCGCCGCTGCTGAGCGGCACCGCGCGACTCGTCTGGCGGCTGGCCGAGCGCGAGCGCCGGCTGGCGAACCGGCTGTTGGACGCGCACCTGCCGCCGGTCGCGCGCGCCCGGACGCACAGCCGCGCGTTCGCGCACGCCGCCGCGATGCTGCTGCTCAAGCTGCCGGTCGCGCTCGCCGGGCTGGCCGCGGCGGGCCTGCCGATCCTGCTCGCGGTCGCGCTCGCCGGGCTCGGCGTCAGCGGCCTGGCGGGGGACGACGGGCGCCTCGTCGGCCCGTGGCCGCTCGCGCCCGGGCTCGGCGTCGTGCTCTGCCTGCTGGCGCTGCCGGCGACGGTCGTGTCGATCGGCGCGCTCGAGGGCGCCGGCGCGACGCTGCGGGCGCTCGCCCGGCGGCTGCTGCGCTCGCCGGTGCCGGAGAGCGGGCCGGTGCGCGAGCTGCTGGCGGAGCGGCTCGGCGACCGTTCGCTGACGATCGCCTACTGGCTGCCCGAGCGCGGGATCTTCGTCGACGACGCGGGCCGCAAGGTCACGCTGCCGGACCCCGGCTCGGGGCGCGCGTGGACGGCGGTCGACCGCGAGGGCGTGCGGCTGGCGGCGATCGTGCACGACGCCGAGCTCGACGCGTCCCCCCAGCTGGTGGCCGCGGCGGCGTCCGCCGCCGCGCTGGCGATCGACAACGAGCGCCTGAAGGCGGAGCTGCGCGCGCGGGTGGAGGAGCTGCGCGTGTCGCGGCTGCGGATCGTCGAAGCGGCCGACGACGCGCGCCGCCGGATCGAGCGCGACCTGCACGACGGCGCGCAGCAGCAGCTCGTCTCGCTCGCGCTCGACCTGCGGCTGCTCAAGGCGCGGCTCGGAGACTCGGGCTTGTCGAGCCAGGTCGACGACATCGGCGAGAAGCTGGCGACCGCGCTCGCCGAGCTGCGCGAGTTCGCGCGCGGGATCCATCCCGCGTTCCTGTCCGAGCGCGGCGTGGGCGCGGCGGTCGAGGCGCTGGTGGCGCGCGCGCCGCTGGACATCCAGGCGCGGATCGAGCTGGCCGAGCGGCTCCCGGCGCCGGTCGAGGCGGCCGCGTACTTCGTGGTCTCCGAGGGCTTGACGAACGTCGTCCGCTACGCGAGCACGCAGAACGCGTGGGTGGAGCTGTGGCGCGAGGGCGACGAGGTGGTCGTGGTGGTGGCCGACGACGGCCGCGGCGGCGCGGTGGCCGAGGGCGGGACCGGGCTGCGCGGGCTGGTCGAGCGGCTCGCGGTGCTCGACGGGACGCTCACGGTCACGAGCCCGCCCGGTGAAGGCACCCGCCTCGAGGCCCGCATCCCGTGCGAGCCGGGCTCGCTGGTGGCCGAGGCGGCACGATCGTGACCGCGCGCGGCGAGACCCGCGGTGCCGCGCCGCGCGCGGCGAGTGGCGCTGCGGGGCACGTGGCCGGTGGCGCTGCGCGGCGCGGGAGCGGCGGCGCTGCGCGGCGCGTGGCCGGCGGCGCTGCGCGGCACGCCGCCGTCCTGCTCGCGCTCGCGCTGCTCGTCCTCGCCGGTTGCGGCAAGACCACGACCGCGCGCGAGCCCGACGTGCTCGTCGCCGGCGACGCCGCCGCCCGCCGCGAGGCGCCCGACCGCCAGACCCGCGGCGTCCGGATCGCCACCGCGCGGATCGTCTTCATCACCCACGGCCAGGCGTCCGACGCGTTCTGGAAAGTCGTCCAGCGCGGCATCGAGGAAGCGCACCGCCAGAGCGGCGCCGCCGTCTCCTACCGCGCCCCCGACGCGTTCTCGCTCGACCGCATGCGCCGCTTCATCGACGAGGCGGTCGCGGACCGGCCGGACGGGATCGTCGTCTCGCTGCCCGACGCGGACGCGCTCGCGCCCGCGATCAAGCGCGCGGTCGCGGCCGGCATCCCCGTGGTCACGATCAACTCCGGCAGCGAGCACTTCCGCGCGCTGGGCGCGCTGGCCCACGTCGGCCAGCCCGAGTACCGCGCGGGCGTCGAAGCCGGCGAGCGGATGGCGCGCGCCGACGTCCGGCGCGCGCTGTGCGTCAACCAGGAGAGCGGCAACACCGGCCTCGACGAGCGCTGCCGCGGCCTGGCGAAGGGCCTCGCGCGCTCCGGCGGCAGCATGCAGCCGCTGACGGTCCCGCGCCAGGACACCCGCGCCGCGCAGCGCCGGCTGGCCGAGGCGCTCGCCGCCGGGCCGGTCGACGGCATCCTCACGCTCGGCCCGGCCGGCGCCGAGCCGGCGCTCGCCGCCGTCCGCGCCAGCGGCCTGCGCCGCCGCGTCAAGCTCGCCACGTTCGACCTCTCGCCCGCGGTGCTCGCGGCCGTGCGCGACGGCCAGATGCTGTTCGCCGTCGACCAGCAGCCGTACCTGCAGGGCTACCTGCCGGTGATGCTGCTGGCCGAGCGCGCCCGCTACGGCGTCTTCCCGGCCGAGGGGAAGCTGATCCCGACCGGCCCGAAGTTCATCGGCAAGGCGGACGCGCCGGAGGTGATCCGGCTCAGCGCCGAGGGCATCCGCTGAATCACCCGTGCCGAGTGAGGTGGGGTCATCCGCGTCACCGGCAGGCTGCGCGCGATGACGCAACCGCAGCGAGGAGACGCAATGGCGGGCGAGAAGCCGAACATCCTGGTGATCTGGGGCGACGACATCGGGATCACGAACCTGAGCTGCTACAGCGACGGCCTGATGGGCTACCGCACGCCCAACATCGACCGGATCGCCGACGAGGGCATGCGCTTCACCGACTCCTACGGCGAGCAGAGCTGCACCGCCGGGCGGTCCTCGTTCATCACGGGCCAGAGCGTGTTCCGGACCGGGCTGAGCAAGGTCGGCATGCCGGGCGCCGACGTCGGGCTGCAGGCCGAGGACGTGACGATCGCCGAGCTGCTCAAGCCGCTCGGCTACACGACCGCGCAGTTCGGCAAGAACCACCTCGGCGACCTCAACAAGTTCCTGCCGACCGCGCACGGGTTCGACGAGTTCTTCGGCAACCTCTACCACCTCAACGCCGAGGAGGAGCCCGAGTCCCCGAACTGGCCGTCGCGGGAGGACTTCCCGGGGTTCAACGAGCGCTTCCGCCCGCGCGGCGTGATCCGGTCCTTCGCGACCGACGAGGACGACCCGACCGAGGAGCCGCGCTACGGCCGCGTCGGCCGTCAGCGCATCGAGGACACCGGCCCGCTGACCAGCAAGCGGATGGAGACGATCGACGACGAGGTGCTCGCGCACACGCTCGACTTCCTCGACCGCCAGGCCACCGCGGACGCGCCGTTCTTCTGCTGGATGAACACGACCCACATGCACCTGCGGACGCACCCGAAGCCGGAGAGCGTGGGGCAGGCGGGGCGCTGGCAGTCGCCTTACCACGACACGATGATCGACCACGACCAGGTCGTCGGCGCGGTGCTGGACAAGCTCGACGAGCTCGGGCTCGCCGACGACACGATCGTCATCTACAGCACCGACAACGGCCCGCACATGAACACGTGGCCGGACGGCGGCATGACGCCGTTCCGCAGCGAGAAGAACACCAACTGGGAGGGCGCGTTCCGGATCCCGGAGATGATCCGCTGGCCCGGGCGGATCCCCGCCGGCAGCGTGTCGAACGAGATCGTCCAGCACCACGACTGGCTGCCGACGCTGCTCGCGGCCGCGGGCGACCCGGACATCGCCGAGAAGCTCAAGGCCGGCCACGCGATCGGCGACCGCACCTTCAAGGTCCACATTGACGGCTACAACCTGCTGCCGTACCTGACCGGCGAGGTCGAGAAGGGCCCGCGCCAGGGCCTCGTCTACTTCTCCGACGACGGCGACGTCCTCGCGCTGCGCTTCGACAACTGGAAGGTCGTGTTCATGGAGCAGCGCGTGCGCGGCACGCTGCAGCTGTGGGCCGAGCCGTTCGTCGCGCTGCGCGTGCCGAAGCTGTTCAATCTGCGCACCGACCCGTTCGAACGGGCGGACGAGACCTCGAACACCTACTACGAGTTCCTGCTCGAGAACGACTACCTGATGCTGGCGGCGACCGGGCTCGTGACCCAGTTCATGGAGACGTTCAAGGAGTTCCCGCCGCGCCAGCGCGCCGCGTCGTTCACCATCGACCAGGTCGTGGACAAGCTCGAGGACATGATCACGTCCGGACGATGATCGCCATCCCCGCCTCCACGTTCCGGATGGGCTCGGACGCCCACTACCCCGACGAGGGGCCGGTGCGCGAGGTGGCGGTCGGCGCGTTCCGGCTCAGCCCGTACGCGGTCACCAACCGCGAGTTCGCGGCGTTCGCGGACGCCACCGGCCACGTGACCGTGGCCGAGCGTCCGCTGGACCCCGCGGACTTCCCGGGCGCGCCCGCGGAGAACCTGCAGCCCGGCTCGCTCGTGTTCACGCGCACGGGCGGGCCGGTCGACCTGCGCCACATCAACCTGTGGTGGACGTGGACGCCCGGCGCGTCCTGGCGGCACCCGGAGGGCCCGGGCTCCTCACTGGCCGACCGCGAGGACCATCCGGTCGTGCACGTGGCCTACGAGGACGCGAGCGCCTACGCCGCGTGGGCGGGGCTGCGCCTGCCGAGCGAGGCCGAGTGGGAGTGCGCCGCGCGCGGCGGCCTCGACGGCGCCGCCTACACGTGGGGCGAGGCCCCGGAGCCCGCCGGCGAGCGGCTGGCGAACTACTGGCACGGCGACTTCCCGTGGCGCCCGGAGCCCGGCTACGGCACCACGGCGCCGGTCGGCTCCTTCGCCCCCAACGGCTTCGGCCTGTTCGACATGGCCGGGAACGTGTGGGAGTGGACGACGGACTTCTACGGCGGCTCCGAGCGCGCGAGCCTGGACCCGTCGCAGCCGCAGTTCCCGATCCCGCGCAGGGTGCTCAAGGGCGGCTCGTTCCTGTGCGCGGACTCGTACTGCCTGCGCTACCGGCCCGCCGCCCGCCGGCCGCAGATGATCGACAGCGGCATGAGCCACATCGGGTTCCGCTGCGCGGCGGACGCCTAACGGCGCCAGAACGCGAGGCGCTGCACGGACGCTTTGAGGATCGCGCTCATGGGGATCTCCGCGTCGTGCCGCTCGCGCACCGCGTCGAACGGGCTCAGCCGCAGCTCGCCCGCGCCGCCGCGGTGGATGCGGCCGTCGTCGCCGCGGGCGCCGTCCACCGTGATCCAGCCTCGCTCGATCCGCATCGCCATCAGGGTGCCACAGCGGCGCGCCGCTCGCGTGAGAAGAGATGGTTGCGCGCCTCGCGCAGCCCGACCGCCAGCGCGCCCTCCAGCGCCGCGCGCTCGGCCAGCACCGACGTCTCGATGCGGGTCGGCAGCGGCAGCAGCCGCCCGACCGTGGCCCGCACCTCCGGCAGCAGGTCGCTCGCCCCGCCGATGCGCCCGCCCAGGACGACCAGCTCGGGGTCGATGACGGCGCAGACGGTGGCGATCGCCAGCCCGATCCGCTGGGCGGCGCTCTCGATCACCTGCGCGGCCGCGGCGTCGCCGCCGCGCGCGGCCTCGAACACGTCGCGCGCCGTGGCGGCCGTGCCGCCCGTCTCGCGGTAGGCGGCGAGGATGCCCTGGGCGCCGATCTCGTCCTCGAGCCCACCGAGCCTGCGGTGGTGCGCGTCGAACGGGTCGCGTGCAAGCGGGAGGTAGCCGATCTCGCCGGCGGCGCCGTGGAAGCCGCGGAACAGCTCATCCTCGATCACGATTCCCATGCCGACGCCGGCGCCGATCGAGATCACGACGAACGTCGACACGCCGCCGGCCAGCCCGCGCCACTTCTCGCCGACCGCGGCCATGTTGACGTCGTTGTCGACCAGCACGGGCACGTTGAAGCGGCTCTCCAGCGTCGCCAGCGCGTCGAACTCCCCGGTGGCGGAGACGTGCCACGCCAGCGAGGTGACCCGGCGCGTGTCCGGGTCCACGACGCCGGGCGTCGAGACCCCGAGCGCGAGCAGGTCGCCGTGGCGGCCGCCGAGCTCGCGGTCGATCTGCCGGACGGCGCCGGTGATCTGCTCCTCGAGCGCCCGCGGGCCCGCGGGCGACGTGTCGAGCTGCACCTCGACCAGCGGCGCGCCGTAGATGTCGACCGCGGCGACGCGCAGGCGCGTGCTGCCGATGTCGATCCCGACCACGAAGCCGGCTGCGCTGTTGACCGTGAACGCCAGCGGCGTGCGCCCGCGCCGCCCGGGCCGCTCGCCGGCGGGCTGCACGAGGTCGGCCTGAACGAGCCGCTCGACGACCGCGGAGACGGTCGGCTTGGAGATGCTCGTCCGCTCGGCGATCTCGGGTCGCGTGATCGGGCCGTCGCGGAAGATCGTCTCGAGGATCGCCTGCTCGCTGAGCTCGCGGAGCAGGTTCGGGCGCGGTGACATGTCGCTTCTGGACAGGGGAAGGAGCTTACCTATTTCAAGCGACTTGACCAAGAGACCGGGAACGAGTAGCGTGCCGTTTTGTTAGGAAAGGCTACGAATAAATGATCGTGGCCGAGGGTTATAGAGGAACCCGCGGGGCTGGGGAGCCCGCACGATCCACGAAAGGAACTCCGTGCCCGGATCACGATTCCGAGCGCGCGCCGTCTGCGCGGTGGCGGTCACCGCCGCGTGTACGAGCGCCGTCCTCACGCCGGTCGCAGCAGCAGCCACACAGGACCTCGCCCCGAACTGGCAGGTCGTCACGAGCGCGTCGGTCACCGACGCCGGTGGCGGTCTCAGCCAGGCGGGGTTCGACACCTCGGCCTGGTTGAAGGTCAAGACCAACGACGCCAACGCGGTCGGCACCGAGGTCGCCGCGGAGATCCAGAACACGCCCGCCGACGATCAGTGCGGCGCGAACAACATCTACTTCGGTGAGAACATCACGGCCTGCCAGGGCGAGCAGCCGGGCGCGCACAGCGCACCGCTGGCCGCCTCGCGCTACGCCGTGCCGTGGTGGTTCCGCACGGAGTTCACGCCCAACCTGCAGGCCGGCCAGAACGCCGAGTTGCAGGTGCGCGGCATCATGGGCAAGGCCGACCTGTGGGTGAACGGCACGCTGGTCGCCGACCAGAACGTCCTGCAGGGCTCCGAGCCCGAGTACGACTTCGACGTCACCAGCCTGCTCAAGCCGGGCGCCAACGCGATCGCGCTCAAGCTCTACCCGAACAACCCGGGCGCGATGCTCAACCAGGACTTCAACGACTGGACGCAGACCGCGCGCGACCAGAACACGGGCATCAAGTACCCGATCCGCCTGCACGTGTCCAACGCGCTGCGGCTGAGCGACGCGCACGTCAATCAGGCCAACGCCGAGGATCTCTCGAGCACGGACCTGACGGTCAAGGGCTCGGTCACGAACACGTCCGCGACCGAGCAGACCGGCGACGTGGACGCGACGATCACCGACCCGGACGGCGCCAATCCGATCACCGTGCACCAGACGGTCACGCTGGCGGCCGGCGAGACCAAGGCGATCGCGTTCGCCCCGGTGCACGTCGACCACCCGAAGCTCTGGTGGCCCTACCAGATGGGCGATCAGCCGCTCTACACGTTCAATCTGAAGGTCGGCCAGGGCGGCGTGACCAGCGACGCCACGACGCGCACGTTCGGCGTGCGCACGATCAAGTCGTACCTGTCGGCGCCCGGCACCAAGGCGTGGGGCGGCTCGCGCTGGTTCGATATCAACGGCAAGCCGTTCGTGTTCCGCGGCGGCGGCATGATGGACTCCGACATGTTCCTGCGCTTCTCGACCGAGCGCATGAACCACGAGGTCACGCTGATCAAGGCGATGGGGCTCAACGGCCTGCGCCTGGAAGGCGACGACCAGCCGGACGTCTTCTACGACGAGATGGACCGCCAGGGCATCCTCGTCTACGGCGGCTTCCTGTGCTGCAACTACTGGGAGAACGGCAGCCGCTGGACCGCCAAGGATCAGGACGTCAACTACCAGACCGCGCTCACGCTCGGCCGCCAGCAGCGCGACCATCCGAGCGTCGTCTTCTATAGCTGGAGCGACAACACGCCGACCGCCGCGCAGGAGCAGGGCGTGATCCGCGGCATGCGCGACGCCGACTTCGACATTCCGCTGATGGCGTCGGCCGAGTACAAGTCGACGACCACGCTCGGCCACTCGGGCATGAAGGAAGGCCCGTACAACTGGTTCCCGCCGAGCTACGCCTACAGCCTCAACTGCTCCGGCAGCTCGGGCGCGAGCAACTGCTCCAGCGGCTCGTTCGTCAACCGCGGCGGCGCGTGGGGCTTCGAGACCGAGGCCAGCCCGGGCTCGACGATCCCGACGCGTGACTCGCTGGACCGCTTCATGCCGCCCGCGGCGCAGCAGCAGATGATCACGTCCCCGAACCTGCGCCTGTTCAACTCCGGGCGCGGCGCGCAGGACAGCGGCACGAGCTACTCGAGCTTCCAGCACATCGGGGTGCAGGCGACCGCGATCTGCCAGCGCTACGGCACCTGGACGGCGGCGGCGGTGACGTGCCCGACCAACCCGCCGGGCGCCACGGGCCTCTACGCCGGCCAGCCGAACCTCAACGACTTCCTCAAGAAGGGGCAGGCGCTGAACTACGAGGCGGTGCGGGCGCAGTTCGAGGCCTACATCGACCACTCCACGCGGACCGACTCGCCGTCGACCGGGCTTGTGTACTGGATGATGAACAAGCCGATGCCGAGCCTGTTGTGGAACCTCTACAACCACGACTACGACCAGGCCGGCAGCTACTTCGGCGCCAAGAAGGCCAACGCGCCGCTGCACGTGTACTACTCGTACGCGGCGCCGGAGAGCGATCCGGGCAACCGCCAGGTCAACGTGGCCAACCTGACCGGCCGCACGCAGGCCGGGCTGACCGTGTCCGCGCGCGCCTACGACATGGCCGGCAAGGTCATCTTCTCCAAGGACGCGTGGGACATCACGCTGCCGAGCCAGGGCGTGCTCAACCAGCTGTTCGCGGTCCCGAACCCGACGCTGAGCGACGTCAACGGCGTGCCGCAGCGGACCTACTTCCTCGAGCTGCAGCTCAAGCGCAACGGGAAGGTGCTCGACCGCAACGTCTACTGGCTGTCGACGATCAACGACGTGCCGACCTACTCGGGCAACGCGTACCCGAACCTGTCCACGTACGGCGACCTGCGCAACCTGCAGACGCCGCAGCAGGACCCGATCCGCGGCCTGCTGCCGAAGACCACGATCGACGCGTGCGCCGCCACGCACGCGCAGGCGGGCCTCCCGGACGGCCGCGACACGCAAACCGACGTGCGGCTCACCAACCGGTCGAGCACGGTCGTGTTCCTGGCCCGCGTCGACGTCCGCAAGGGCACCGGCACGACGCCCGCGGCGGGTGACAACCAGGTCCGCCCGGCGGGCTACAGCGACAACTACGTGACGCTGTGGCCGGGCCAGTCGCAGACGATCTCGGAGACCTACCGAGCGGCGGACGCGGCCGGCGGCACGGTCGTCGGGGTCAGCGGCCACAACCTGGACACGATCTACATCGCGTCCAACGGCGGCTGCGCCGCGCAGACCGGGGTCGAGGACCTCGGGACGGCCAACGGCGAGGTGCCGCTCGGCGGGGCGACGCCCGGCCAGGCGAACACGCCGGCGGCGATGGCGCAGGCCAAGGCGGCCGTGCAGGTCGGCTCGCTCACCACGGCTGACGGCGGCGTCGGCGGCACGGTGCCCGCGACGCTGTCGCTGACGCTGGGCGCGCCGGCGAGCTTCGGCGCCTTCACGCCGGGCGTGACGCAGGACTACGCCGCGTCGACGACCGCCAACGTCCTGTCCACCGGGGGTGACGCGGCACTCGCCGTGTCCGGCCCCGACCATCTCACGAACGGGTCGTTCTCGCTGCCGTCACCGCTGCAGGTGACGTTCAGCCGGGCGAGCTGGTCGGCACCGGTCTCCAACGAGCAGGTGACGATCGGCTTCGCGCAGCACGTCGCCGCCAACGACGCGCTGCGGACCGGCACCTACAGCACGACGCTCACGTTCACGCTGTCCACGACGACGCCCTAGGGGTCCAATGGGGCGCGCCGCTCGCGTGGCGCGCCCCGCCGTCCCCACGTCTGGTGAGGAAAGGTCACGAAAACTTGCGCTCCTTCACAGAGGGCGTCCGCCTTCAGGCATCCAATCTTCAGGCCGGGCTGCCCGGCATCCGGGCCGCGCTGGCCGCGACGGATCTGCACCCGGCCCGCGCCGGCACGCTGATCCTGACCGGCATCGGCGCCAGCTGGCACGCGCTCGCTCCGGCGGTACACGCGCTGCAGGCCGCCGGCCGGCGCGCGTACGCGCTGCATCCGTCGGTCCTGACGGGCGGCGGCGTGAGCCGGCTCGGCGACGCGTTCGTGCTCGTCTCGCAGTCCGGCAAGAGCACCGAGGTGCTCGACGTGCTCGAACGCCTCGACGGCAAACCCACGATCGCGATCTCCGCGCGCGGCGACAGCCCGCTGGCGCGCGCCGCGGACGCGTGGCTGCCGCTCGGCCCCGAGGCCGACACGGCCGTGTCCACGCTCGGCTACACGACCACGCTGCTCACGCTCGGCCTGCTGGCCGACGCGCTGCTGGAGCGCGCCGGCGACTGGGACGAGCTGCCCGAGCGCGTCGACGCGACGCTCTCGCGGCTCGCGCCGCCGGTGCGCGAGCGGGCCGACGAGTTCGCGCTGATCCGGACGCTCGACGCGGCCGGCGCCGGGCCGGCCGCCGGCACCGCCGGCGAGGCCGCGCTGCTGGCCCGCGAGGCGCTGCTGCTGCCCGCCGCCTCCTACGAGACGCGCCAGTACCTGCACGGGCCGGTCGAGTCCGTCGCCGGCGGCTTCGGCGCGATCCTGTTCGGCGCCGAGCGCGAGCTGCGGCTGGCGCGCGAGCTGGCCGGGTACGGCGCGACGGTCGCCACCGTCGGGCCCGGCGGCGACCTCCCGGTCGTTCCCGACCCGATCCTGCAGATCCTTCCCGTGCAGCTCCTGGTCGCGGCGGTCGCCGAGCGCCGCGGCCTCAATGTCGACGCGCTCGCGCGCGAGCAGGACGACACGAAGGTCGCGGCATGACGGGGGTCACGGTGATCGGCTGCGTCCAGGTCGATCTCCTGCTGGCGCCCGTGCTCGACGTCCCGCCGCCCGGGACGAGCGCGTTCGTCGACCAGCTCAGCCTGCGCGTCGGCGGCGCGGGCGCCAATACGGCGCTCGCGCTGCTGGAGGCGGGCGCGGGCCCGCGGCTGGTCGGCGTGGTCGGCGACGACCACTTCGGGCGCTGGATCCTCGAGCAGCTGGACGCGTTCGGGCTGGCCGAGGACGTCGCGGTCGACCCGGCGCAGCCGACCGGCCTGACGGTCGCGATCGAGGCGCCCGCGCGCGAGCGGTCGTTCCTGACTCACCTCGGGGTGACCGGCACGGCGGGGCCGGAGATCGTGCCGGAGTCGAGCCTCGCCGCCGGCCACGTGCTGATCTGCGACTATTTCTGCGCGCCGGCGCTGCGGGGCGAGCCGACCCGCCGCCTGTTCACCACCGCGCGCGCCCTGGGCGCGCGCACCTACTTCGACACGGCCTGGGACACGGCGGGCTTCCCGCCCGCGACGCGCGAGGAGCTCTACGGCATCCTGCCGCTCGTCGATGTCTTCCTGCCCAACGAGGCCGAGGCCTGCGCGCTCGCGGGCGTGGAGTCGGTCGCCAAGGCTGGACGCGACCTGCAGCGCCGGTCCGGCGGGTGGGTCGTGATCAAGCTCGGCGCCGACGGGTGCGTCGCCTACGGCCCGCACGGCGGGCGCCTGCAGGCCGGCGCGCCCGCGATCGCGCCGGAGGACACGACCGGCGCCGGCGACGCGTTCAATGCCGGGCTGCTCGCCGCACTGGCGGCGGGTCGCGATCTGCCGGATGCGCTGGAGGCCGCGAACGGGCTGGCGACCAGCCTGCTCGCGCGCCCGTCGAACGGCCGTCACACGGTCCGCCGCTGACGACGCTGGAATCCCTGGGGGAAGGAGAGAACATGAGAATCATTCGGATCTCGGCGCTCGCGGTGACCGCGGCGCTCGCGCTGGCCGCCTGCGGCGGCGACGATGGCGGCGGAGGCGGCAGCGGCGACGCGCAGTCGTCGGCCGGCGGCGGCGAGAAGAGCGGCACGATCGCGCTTCTGCTGCCGGAGACCAAGACCACGCGCTACGAGGAGCAGGACAAGCCGATGTTCGAGGCCAAGGTCTCGGAGCTGTGCCCGGACTGCAAGGTCATCTACCAGAACGCCAACCAGGACGCCGCGCGCCAGCAGCAGCAGGCGGAGGCGGCGATCACCAACGGCGCCAAGGTGATCGTGCTCGACGCAGTGGACGCCAAGGCGGCGACGGCGACGGTCAACCGCGCCAAGCAGTCCAACATCCCGGTGATCGCGTATGACCGGCTGATCTCCGGCGCGCCGATCTCGTACTACGTCTCGTTCGACAACGTGCGCGTCGGCAAGCTGCAGGCGCAGGCGCTGCTGGACAAGCTCGGCGACGCCGCGGGCAAGCAGATCGTGATGCTCAACGGCGCGCCGACCGACCCGAGCTCGGGCGACTACAAGAAGGGCGCGCACGAGGTGTTCGACGCGTCGAGCGTGAAGATCGCGCGCGAGTACGACACGCCGGACTGGAGCCCGGACAAGGCCCAGCAGGAGACCGAGCAGGCGATCACCGCGCTCGGTAAGGACAAGATCGCGGGCGTCTACTCGGCCAACGACGGCATGATCGGCGGCGCGATCGCCGCCATGAAGTCGGCCGGCATGGACCCGAAGGCGGTCCCGACGACCGGGCAGGACTCCGAGGTGGCGGCGATCCAGCGGATTCTCACCGGCGAGCAGTACATGACGATCTACCTGGCGATCAAGAAGCAGGCCGAGTCCGCGGCCGAGCTGGCGGTCGACCTGATCCGCGGCACCGAGCCGCCGTCGAGCCTGGTCAACAGCACGGTCAACAACGAGTCCGGTGACGTGCCCTCGGTGATGCTCGACCCGACCGCGGTCACCAAGGACAACATCAAGGACACGATCGTCGCCGACGGCTTCCACAGCGCCGACGAGATCTGCACCGCGAAGTACCAGAGCGCCTGCGCGGAGGCGGGGATTCAGTGACCCCGCTGCTGGAGATCAGCGGCGCGACGAAGCGCTTCGGCGCGGTCGAGGCCCTGGTCGACGTCGACCTCATCGTCAACCACGGTGAGGTCGTCGCGCTCGCGGGGGACAACGGCGCGGGCAAGTCGACGCTGATCAAGGCGATCTCGGGCGTGCAGCCGGCCGACGCCGGGCACGTCAGCTTCGAGGGCCGCCAGGTGCACATCCGCGGGCCGCACGACGCGTCCTCGCTCGGCATCGCCGTCGTCTACCAGGACCTGGCGCTGTGCGACAACCTCGATGTGGTCGCGAACCTGTTCCTGGGCGCCGAGGAGCGCGAGGGGGCGATCCGGCTCATGGACGAGATCGGCATGGAGGAGGAGGCGACGACGCTCCTGCGCTCGCTCTCGGTGCGGCTGCCGAGCGTGCGCGCGGAGGTCGGCACGCTGTCCGGCGGCCAGCGCCAGTCGGTCGCGATCTCGCGTGCCCTGCTCGGGGAGCCCAAGCTCGTGATCCTGGACGAGCCGACCGCGGCGCTCGGCGTCTCCCAGACCCAGCAGGTGCTGGAGCTGGTGCTGCGCTTGAAGGAGCGCGGGCTCGGCGTGCTGATCGTGTCGCACAACCTGGCCGACGTGTTCCAGGTGGCCGACCGGATCGTCGTGCTGCGGCTCGGGCGCAACGCGGGCGAGCTGGCGGCGGACGCGGCCAACCACCAGGCGGTCGTCGCGGCGATCACCGGGGCGGCGGGGGTGATCGCGTGAGCGCGACCGTGCCCGATCACGCCCCGGCCGAGCCGGTGGCGTCGCCGCTGCGCCCGCGCGCCGTGATGCGCAAGCTGGCCGAGGGCGAAGCCGGATCGCTGCGCGTGCTGATCACGCTCGCGATCATCTGGATCATCTTCGCGATCGCGCACGATCGTTTCCTGACGCCGGTCAACCTGACCAACCTGGCGCTGCAGAGCGTCGCGGTCGGCACGATCTCGGTGGGCGTGGTGCTCGTGCTGCTGCTCGGCGAGATCGACCTCTCGGTCGGCGCGCTGTCGGGCCTGTCGGCGGCGATCGTGGGGTCGCTGTCGGTGAAGTCCGGCTGGGCGCCGGTGCCGGCGCTGCTGGCCGGGCTGGGCGCGGCGTGCCTGATCGGGCTCTTCCAGGGCACCGTCACGACACGGCTGGCGATCCCGTCGTTCGTGGTCACGCTCGCCGGCCTGCTGACGTGGCAGGGCGCGCAGCTGAAGGTGCTCGGGACGACCGGCACGCTGAACATCACGGACCCGTTCATCACGGGCCTGACGTCGACGTTCTTCTCCGACGCGGTCGGCTGGGTGCTGGCGGCGGCGGGGATCGCGTGGCTGGTG